>Ga0207103_10203_pt1 | contig 17148 bp, 16 predicted proteins | sample Alteio_BWMinHeat_81_FD_153546 | JGI IMG/M metagenome (GOLD analysis project Ga0207103, IMG submission 153546) | Enriched cells from forest soil in Barre Woods Harvard Forest LTER site, Petersham, Massachusetts, United States -... | ecosystem: Environmental > Terrestrial > Soil > Temperate forest >...
TAATACCGCTTAAAATACCCCAGCCCAAACACCAATCCAAACGAAACAAAACTATGCGCTGACAGGTTGCCTGCGATATTAAGCCCCATGCTGCTGCCAAAGCCGGTTGGCTTGCCATACGGAAAAACGTAATATGCCCTCGACCGGCGCTTTCTGCCCTTGAACCAAAGCACATTCGCCTCAAATGGCAGACCGATATAGTTGGTATGGGTTTCCGTTGTTGGCGAATTGTGATAGCTGGTAGCTGCGTTTTGACCTTCCAGCGCCAGCCCCGCAGAAAGGCTGAAGGAATGACCGCCTGTTATCCACCTTCGACCGTATAACAGGCCGGCCTCGCCGTAGATGTAGCTTACATTGGGACCTGCGTTGAAGTATACAACGTCCATATGCCCAATTCCGGTGGCCTTCAGCGTGAACTGGTTTTTACCGGTTTGGCAATTGAAGCTGCCGGAAAACAACAGACCGTCCTTCACACTGGTAAATGGGCTGAAGTCCAGGTCAGCATAAATAATAGGGTTCGTTTTGACACTGTCCTGGGCTAAAAGGCGGCAGGAGCATAAAAAAATAAAAACTGTAAAAAGGCAAGTGTGTTTCATTAATTTAGTTTGGTAACGTGAGTTACGTGACCAGGGGTGAAATTGATACAGCGCAAAAATGACAACGCCCTGACTGCAAATGAGGGGGCGCACATTTTACCTTAGCAAAAAATAAATCCACTACTTATGTTTAACGCAGGAACGATAACTATTGCGGGCAAATCTGCCCATCCATTAACTGTTAACCGCCTGGGCTATGGCACCATGCGGCTTACCGGGGAAGGTATTTACGGGGAACCGCCAAACCGGCCCGAAGCTTTGCAAATATTAAAACGCGCCGTTGAAATGGGCGTAAATTTTATTGATACCGCCGATTATTATGGCGAGGATGTAACCAACCGGTTGATTGCCGAGGCAATATACCCTTACAAGGATGATTTGGTGATCTGCACTAAAGTAGGTGGCGCACGCAAGCCCGATAAAAGCTGGATACCGTTTAATAAACCGGAAAACTTGTTCAGCAGCATCGAAAACAACTTGCGCACGCTGAAACTTGAGCAAATTACGCTGGTGCACTTTCGGGCGATCGCCGGGGTTGGCGCTTCCTTCGAAGAATCGATGGAAGCCATGTTTCAAATGCAGCGGGAAGGTAAAATTTTGCATGTGGGCGTTAGCAACGTTACCCGCGATGAGTTGGAAACCGCCATGAAAATGGGGGAGATAGCCACCGTGGAAAACATGTATGGCCATGCCCAGCGCACCACGCACGGGAACGGGCACTTTGTAAGTAACGGCGGCGAGGAAGTGCTGGATATTTGCGAGGCCAATGGCATCCCGCTGGTGCCTTATTTCTCCCTGTTCCTGTCTATGCCAAAAAAGGACGAACGTATATCGGAGATCGCCAAAAAATATAATATCTCCCAGGTGCAGGCCAATATTGCCTGGCTGCTGCACCGCTCGCCCTGGATATTGCCGATACCGGGGACGTCGTCTTTACAGCACTTTGAGGAAAATATGGCTGCGGCAAACATTGAGTTGACGAAGGAGGACATGGAGTTTTTGGGGTGAGAGGTTAGTCCATAGTCCATAGCAATAAAAATCGGTTTTGGTGACCCTTCAGTTTTTGCCATAAGCTATCGTCGTGTCTTGTCCTAAAACATTAGGTGTTCAAAGTGTTCAAAGTGTTCATTTTTCATCTCGCGTGAACAGATGAACACCTGTTTAAAACAAGCAGGAAAAGGATAAGATAGTACTTCAATTTATTTAGCTTTGTGTTATGATAACCGCTGAATGCATTACCGAATTATCTGACGAAACCATAACGCTGTTAACCCCAGGCGACGGGGATGGTGACGACCTCGACGAAGATGACGACTGGAGTGACATTGACGACGAGGATTTTGAAGATATTGCCGAGGACCAGGAAGACCTGCACCAGATAGAACTGGAAAATGATATTTTCGACCCGGAAGATGATGACCATTTACCCGAAGATGATTTTTGACCGGAGATTTTTAATGTCCTTTAGCTAAACTTATTAGCTAATTCCCCACACCCCTTTTAACATTATCATAAATGTTATTACCTTAGTGGCTGTGGATAATTTTATTGTTTCGGCACGTAAGTATCGCCCGGTCACGTTTGAAAGTGTTGTAGGCCAGCAGCATATTACCAATACGCTAAAAAACGCCATTAAAAATAACCAATTGGCGCAGGCGTTTTTGTTCTGCGGTCCGCGTGGTGTGGGCAAAACTACCTGTGCACGTATCCTCGCCAAAACCATTAACTGTACCGATTTGCAACCCAATGGCGAGGCTTGCGGAGTTTGCGCATCGTGCCTTTCGTTCCAAAACGGCAATTCTTTTAACGTACATGAGCTGGATGCGGCTAGCAATAACTCGGTAGATGATATCCGCAGCCTGATCGAACAGGTGCGCATACCGCCGCAGGCCGTAAGGTATAAGATATACATCATCGACGAAGTGCATATGTTGTCGCAGGCCGCCTTCAATGCCTTTTTGAAGACACTGGAAGAGCCGCCGCATTATGCCATCTTTATCCTCGCTACTACAGAAAAGCACAAAATACTTCCAACCATTCTTTCCAGATGCCAGATATTTGATTTTAACCGTATCAGGGTGGAAGATATGGCCAATCACCTGGCCAATATCGCCAAAAAAGAAAATATCAGCTATGAGCCGGATGGTTTGCATATCATCGCCCAAAAAGCAGATGGGGGTTTAAGGGATGCACTGTCCATGTTCGACCAGATCGTCAGTTTTTCCGGTGGGAATGTGACCTACAGGGCGGTAATCGATAACCTCAATATCCTGGACTACGATTATTACTTCAACATTACCGACAGGCTGCTGAACGAGGATAATGCGCAAACGCTGCTGTTGTTTGATGAGATATTAAGCAGGGGTTTTGACGGGGCGCATTTTATATCCGGCCTGTCCGAACATTTCCGCAACCTGCTGGTAGGGAAGGATCAGGCCACCTTAAAGTTGCTGGAAGTAAGCGATGGCATCAAATCGAAGTATTTGCAGCAGTCGCAGGCGGCATCGGTGTCGTTTTTAATGTCGGCACTTAACATATCCAACCAATGCGACCTGAGCTACAAGCTGAGCAAAAACCAGCGGCTGCAGGTAGAACTGGCCCTGCTGAAAATGTGCACCCTCCCCTCAGTTTTTAATCTCGCGGTAAACCCGCTGCAAGCAATGCCCGCAACAGAGGGGCAAATAAAAAAAAAACCTGAGCCAGCAGCAATAAAGCCCGAAATTGACGAAAAACCGGCTGAAAGGGTAATGATGGCCAGCGATCCGGCGGTAAGTTATCAAACCACGAAATCACCGGAGCCGGTTAAAACGCCGGTAAAGGAAGAAGCACAGGCGGAAAAACCCAAATCGTTTATTCCGAATGCGAATGGCGCGGTATCCTCTGTTAAGATACCATCGTTGAAAGATGTTGCCAAAACCCGCGAAGAAATTAAGGAGGAAGAAGACCCTTACATCAAAGGCGATGCAAAGGACGCCTATACTACCGACCAATTTTTAAAAGCCTGGAGCGATTTTGCCGCGCAGTTAAAGGCTGACGGAAAGAAGAATGCGCTGACTATATTTATTTCGAACCCGCCAAGGGCCATCGGCCCCGATAGTTATGAGATTGTGGTTGAAAACGGCGTTCAGGAAAACACTTTCCGGAATGAGCGGGCCAACCTGCTTAATTTTATAAGATTGGGCCTGCGGAACTTTAATATCGAAGTAAGCGCACGAATTGATGAAAAAGCAGTGGTAAAACGCCCCTACACGGCTATCGAAAAATTCCAATACATGGCGGCAAAGAACCCGGCAATGGTTGATCTGAAGAATAAGTTTAATTTGGATTTTGATTGAGAAGAGTCCATAGACCATAGTCCATGGTTCATAGTTAAGAATGAAAAAGATGATTGGGTAAAAATCTTTGCGGCCATGGACCATGGACTATTGACCATGGACGATCAACCATCGACCATGGACTAAACGATCATATTCAGCAGCAATACTCCTCCCAACCCCACCACTGAAACGATCGTTTCCATCACCGACCATGATTTGATGGTATCCTTTATCGATAGATTAAAATACTCCTTAAACAGCCAGAAGCCGCCATCGTTTACATGCGAAAACGCCAGGCTGCCCGCGCCGATGGAAAGCACCATCAGGTTAGGGTTGATGCTGTGATCGTGGATCACCATTTTTGACAGGATAGCGGCGGTGGTAAGCCCGGCCACGGTAGCCGAACCCAGGCTGACTCGGATGATGGCTGCGATGATCCATCCCAAAACCAGCGGCTGTATGTTTGCGCTTTGCAGCAAGCTGGTGATCTGGTTACTGATACCGCTGTCTACCAGCACCTGCTTAAATGAACCCGAGCCGGCAATAATGAGCAGGATGAGGGAAATATCCTTTACCGCGTCGCCATAAATATTGCCGAGGTTTTTAAGGCTGATGCCCTGGTTAACCCCAAGGGTAAACGTTGCGATGAGAATGGAGATCAGCATCACGACGGAACCATCGCCCAAAAAAGCCATAATTTGATGCAGCTCGCTGTTTGACTTATTAAAGTTAAGGTAGATGGTGGTTCCCATCAAAAATATCACAGGCGTTAAAGCGGTTAAAAAACTATTGGCCGTGCCGGGAAGTTTTTCTGCCGGCAACTCTTTAGCGGCGAAGGTTTCCAGCGGGTGCGAAGGGATGTTTTTAAGGAACTGCGAATAGACCGGTCCCGCCAAAAGAACGGCAGGCACGGCCAAAACAAGACCATACATCAGCGTTGTGCCCATATTGGCGTGGAACATCGGTACCAGGGCGGAAGGTGAGGGGTGAGGCGGCAAAAACCCGTGCGTTACCGACATCGCAGCCAGCATGGGTAAGCCGACATAAACCGCAGGCAATTTGTATTTGTACGTGATGGCGAAAATAAGCGGCACTACCAGCACAAAACCGGTATTATAAAACAGGGGAATCCCAATCACAAACCCGACAATGAGCAGCGCCCATTGCACGTGCTTAATGCCAAAGGCATTAACCAAAACAGAAGATATTTTTTGTGCGGCACCGCTTTCCGCCACCAGTTTGCCCAGCATGGCGCCGAGGCAAATAATAATGGCTATGGAACCCAGCGTATCACCCAACCCCTTTTGAACAGAACCGCTTACTTTACCCAGCGGAATACCTAAAAGCAGCCCCGCAACGACAGAGACGACCAGGAAGGCCAGAAAAGGATTCATCTTTGCCCAGCTTACCAAAAGCACAAGCAGGATAATGCAGAGAAGGATGGTTAGTAAAGCCATTTAGCAGGATTGGAGGTTGTTATGGATTATACCGACTAAAGTAACAACATTATTTTGCTTTGAAATTTTCGGCAGGTAAAAACTTTGTACTTTAGTCTAAAATAAATGCCTGACGGTCCGACGAAAATTTACAGTTAAAAATATATTTTAGTTTTAACCGCAGAGAACGCTAAGAAGGCGCAGAGAGCACGGAGAAAAAAATTAATAAACTATTAAAACTCTGTGGCCTCTGCGCCTTCTTAGTGCTCTCCGTGGTAAAACTTTTAAACTTTTTAGATTCAAGCACAAAATCATCCAATTATGAAACTGATACCCTATTTAAACTTCGGAGGCAATACCGAGGAAGTAATGAATACTTACGCAAAGATTTTTAACGGGAGGATACATGATCTGGGCCGTTTTGGCGATACCAACCCAAACATGCCGGAGGACCAAAAAAACAGGATCATGCATGCCCGCCTGTCATTTGGCGATAATATGCTGATGTTCTCAGATGGAATGCCAGGCCGCCAAATAAATCATGGCAACGGCATCAGTCTTAGCCTGGGCATGACGGACGAAGCCGAGGCAAATTCGGTTTTTAACCAGCTGGCCGAAGGCGGCAACGTGATGATGCCCATGGCCAAACAGTTTTGGGGCGCCATATTTGGGATGGTAACTGATAAATATGGGATTCACTGGATGATCAATTGCGAAGCGAGTTCATAGTTCATGGTTCATAGTTCATGGTCGAAGCAATTCGGAAACCGGATGATGCGGAATAGGACAAGTTGGGTGGGAAGACAGGGAATGGAATTGCCTGGAAACTAATCTTTTTTATAGCCGTCAAACTCCGCATACTCGTCCAAAATTTTATAGTTGCCTTTTTTATCCACGGTTATTTCTGCTGGTACCCCTACGTCAGTTAATGGTATCGTTATGGAATACCCCAGCGCAAACTCTCCTGTATTTTTACTATACCCTATGTAACCAGCCGAAAAAATAATCGCATATTGTTGCAGCCTGTCCCATAATACTTTGTCAAACTCCCTTTTTTTGAAAACTTTGTTCAGTACGGTATCCCTGTTTTTGATCATAATAATTTTTGTTGCGAAGGTGTTGGCTATAAAGTCTTTGGTGGTGTCTCTTCCCCAAGGGCCCATATAACGGCCAGGTACTTTTAGCGAGCTATCATGAAGGCAATAATAAGTTTCATGTAGTTGCAGCGTATCTTTTCCGTCTATAATTTGTTTGTCAATCGTTTCAATTTTATTGTACGAAGCGCGCAATTCGGAAAGAACATCTTCAAAGGTTACGCCGACATTATCATCGCTGGCTTTATTCAAAGGCGGTGCAACATTTAGTTTTTTGCTGTAATAGGCATTCAAAGTATCTGGTTTTTTCTCGTTTTTAGTAACTTTTGGATTACAGGCACACCCACAAATTAATGAAACGATAATCGACAATCTTGATAATTTCTTCATATGATTAGATTTAGATTTTGTTATATTTTCACTCCTTCACCGCCGTAATCCTCGTCCCATCTTCCCCCGTCGTTTCAAAAACCAGTTGTTTGCCGGTAAAATCCATTATCCAAAACGGGAATTTGCGCGTTGTGCCATCAGGTAGGGTTTCGGTATACTGTATCTTTTTATCCTCAACAGTAAACTTACCGTGCGAGATCATTTTGCCTCCCCACCAGATCTCCAGCGTGTCGTCTTTAAAAAATTGAATGGATGGGTCTTCAATTTTTAAATCGCCGCTGGAGGTGCTGTCAGGCGGGTTGGCGTTGGGTTGTTCGTCTTTGATGTACTTCCATTTACCGTAAAGCTGCTCGGCAGTGACTGATGGTTTGCATGCTGAAAAAAGGCAAAGGGTTAAGGCGCCAACCAGGACATATTTTATCATGCCCGAAATTAATAAAATTGGGGGATTAATACCACGCGAGACGGCAGGCAGGTGCTAATGAGATTATTCTCATTTCATCAATAAAACTTTTGATACACCGAAGTCATCCCTTCGGTAACATCGTGGAGCGACCCCACAACCACGTACAGCCGAAAATGATAGTCGCCGATAGGTGTATCATCCCTGCGAAAAACGGCGTTCCATTTCATCGTATTTTGCGAATAGAAATTGAACCTGCCATACCCGGCCGTCGGAAAGGTTTTTTGAGGGAGATCGGGGCTGTAAATACCCATGGCGTATTTCTGATCCGGGGTTGAAAATATCTCCGGGGTGCCCTGCTCCCCGGGGCCGGCTGACAATGGCAACAACGACTTTGTTGATGGATCGAACGTCCAGAATGAAGAAAAATCCTGGGTAAGATATCCAGTAAGGCTTTCGAATACTGCCGAGGTATGATGTTCGGGCACATGAAAAGTAACCAGGTACTGGATCACATTCGAGATGCCGGAATAGCCGATAGTAATTTGCTTGGTTAAGATATGATTTGACAGGTTTGTGGTGTTTTGGGCAACCACAATATTGGGGTTTCCGCCGCAGCCGTTTGGATAAGCCTCATTAACGCTGGTCCAGAAAGCCATTTGGGTTGATGCTTTTAATTGGTTTCCGTTTGCAATAAATTCGAGGAGTTTACTGGTTGTGGTATCAGCGGCCCCGTTTGCTTCCGAGCCGGCTTCTGTCGGATTGAAACATTCTCCCAGGCCATCGAAACTGGATGCTGACTGAAGCTCGCGGCCGTGGTCGTCCGTGTTGATGAATTCTTTCCCATTCCAGGTTAGCGAGCTGATTGCTCCTGCGAACCGGGCCGAGGATGATAGGGTCAATTGGTGCCCCAGCACCATCGAACTAATTGACCAGGGCGATTGGGGGCTTTCCGCCTTTTTTTTGCAGGCTGAAACAAATAAAAGCGCGATAAAAAGAGCAGATAGATTTTTCAAAGTTTGATGATGTGTGATATTTTTATTGTTGGAATTTTTTTGGCAGAAAAGGTTTAACCGGACCGCCAGCTTTAACGCTAAATAACCAGGGCAGCGGCAGTCGCACAGGTTTTTTCAAATATTCGAAATAAATCGCCCGGAACTAAAATTCTTTCTATTTTTATAAACCGTTACAAATACATTTATTTTAGAGAGGTGAAAGGTAAAAGGCGAAAGCTGAAAGGTGCCTGTCGCAAAAAAAGTCAACCCCACATGAATCTAAGGAAAACGATTGTTCTTCTCTTTAGCTGCGTAAGCTTTACCACCTTCGCTCAGGAAACCGCCACCCTATCTATCGGCGATACCTCCAAACTCATCATCAGCAAATATATCTACGGGCAATTTGCCGAGCATTTGGGGCATGGTATTTACGGCGGTTTTTGGGTAGATAAAACCTTGCCGGTTGAAAAACAGGACCGCATACGCCTTGATGTGGTGAACGCACTGAAAAAGATAAAGATACCCAGCCTGCGCTGGCCCGGCGGCTGCTTCGCCGACGAATACCACTGGCGCGACGGCATCGGCCCTTCGGCACAAAGGCCGCGCATGGTAAACACCAATTGGGGCGGTGTAACTGAAGACAACAGCTTCGGAACGCATGAGTTTTTGGAACTTTGCAGCCTGCTGGGCTGCGAGCCTTATATTGCCGCCAATGTGGGCAGCGGTACGGTTGAGGAAATGTCGAAATGGATAGAGTATTGCAACTCCAACAGCGGCAGCACCGTAGCCGAAATGCGCCGGCAAAACGGCCATGCCGATCCTTATAAAGTTACTTTTTGGGGCATCGGCAACGAAAGCTGGGGCTGCGGCGGCACCATGACGCCTGAATTTTACAGCGACCAGTTTAAACGCTATGCGTCTTTCGCCAAAAATTATCCAGGCGCAAGGCTGAAGAAAATTGCCAGCGGCCCTAATTCCGACGACTATAACTGGACGGAAGTGATAATGAAAAATATACCCGACTGGATGATGTGGGGTATTTCGCTGCATTATTATACCGTACCAACCGGCGACTGGGGCCATAAAGGCTCCGCCACCAGCTTTAGCGAGAGCGAATATTTTGGAACGATGGAACGCTGCCTTAAAATGGAAGAACTGGTGACCAAACATGCCGCCATTATGGATAAATACGATCCTCAAAAGCACGTGGCTCTTGTTGTTGACGAATGGGGTGTTTGGACGGACGTAGAGCCCGGCACCAACCCCGGCTTTTTGTACCAGCAAAACAGCCTGCGTGATGCATTGATCGCTGCAACAAACCTTAATATCTTTAATAATCATTGCGACCGCGTACGCGGCGCGGCGCTTGCCCAAACCATCAATGTGCTGCAATCGCTCATCTTAACCGATAAAGAAAAGATGCTGCTCACCCCAACCTACCATATTTTTGACATGTACAAAGTGCACCAGGACGCCAAATACCTGCCAATGCAGATCAACTCGCCCGATTATGTGGTGGATGGTAAAAAGCTGCCGGCAGTAAATGTTTCTGCTTCGCAGGATGCGTCGGGCAAGGTGCATATCTCGCTGGTAAACCTTGATATGCATAATAATATCACCATCAGCACGGCGTTGGGTAATATCAAATGGAAAACCGTAACCGGGCAAATATTAACTTCAACAAATATTACGGACATAAATACTTTCGATCAACCCAATAAACTGGCGTTAAAGGATTTTACCGGGGCCAAAAATGACAGCGGTAAACTGGTAGTGAATTTGCCCGCAAAATCGGTGGTGACGCTGGAATTGGAATGATTTTGGTAGAGACGCAATATTTTGCGTCTCGGAACAGCGTCACAGGATTTACCGGTGAGTTTCAGTTATTAGGGTTCGGAGACGCAAAATATTGCGTCTCTACGGCGGGGCATTTTTTCAGCGGTTTATCCAAACCTCCACGTCCCCGCTTTTTTGCCCGGCCTCCGAGAAAGGAACCAACACAACTTTTTCAGGGATATTATCAACTTTCATATCTGCATAAAAAGCTTCCGACCAATCCCAGTCGGCTGGCAGGGCGCTATCAGCATTGCCCAATTCTTTAGCGTTTGAGAAGCTGACGGTATTTATGGCGCCTATTTCTTTATTCAGGCTTTTATCTATCGCCAATACCTGCGGCCCTCTTTTAATGGCGACTGAATTTGGATAAGACAATCCGCCCGGCATAACCTGCACAGGCATATCAAAAGTAATTTCAACCTTATCACCGGCGCTCCATTTACGGTTGATGGCCAGCAATTGCCCGGTTTTACCCTGGTAAGTATCAGCGCCGACCTTCGCAATAAAATTTGCCGCCCAATCCGGCATACGGAAGTTCAGGGTGAAAGCCGCTGTCTGCGATGGGTCAATGTCAAACTCAACTTTTCCCTCTGCCGGAAATTTGGTGATTGATTTCACCCTAAGATTAACGGCCGAATGGTCGTCAGCCAAAATATCGGTTGTTGCTTCCCCGTTTTCATACATCAGCACGGTAAAAACGCCTTTTATTTTGCCGCCGATCATTTCGGGTATTAGCGAAATACCACGCGGCACGCTGGATAAGCAGCAGGAGTAACCCTGGTCGCAGCGGTAGGGTTTGGGGCCCTGCAGGGCGGTATAATAGCTTACACACCCGGTTTGCGGATTTTCCGCAGCCAGCAGGTGGTTATAAACCGAGCGTTCCAGTTCGGTGGCGTATTTCGGATCGCCGGTAATTTGCAGCAGCGAAAGGTTAAACTGCATCCAGGTAACGGTTACGCAGCCTTCGCCCATGTCATCGTCGTTTGTCGCTTTTAAAACACCTGTTTTTACAAATACTTCATGATCGCTTGCAGTGCCGGTTATGTACAAACGGTGCTGGCTAATGTCTGTCCACGCGGTCTCCAAAAGGGTAAGGTATTTCTCTTCCCCGGTAAGTTTGTAATACTTTAATATCCCCAAAAAGCAGGACAGCATTTCATAGGCTTTGGCATCACCCACTTTGGTGACGTCGCCATATTTTTCAAGCCAGCCAATGATCTTCGGGCCGTCTTTTTGCTCAAAAGCGCGCAAAATATATTTACAAAATGCGAGGTATTTGGGGTCGCCGGTATAACGGTACAGATCGACCATCGGCTCCAGTATACTGCCGGGGGCAAGGCCGTTATGTTCGCCGGCCAGCATCAGGTCACGTTTACCGGGCTGGTCGCCAAAAGTGCGACAGATCAGGTCCGCGGCGCGTTCTGCAGTTTCCAATGCGGGTTTATAGCCAGTAACCGAATAGTAGTTGAGGAGGCCGATAATGCAATATTTGTGGGCCCAAACGTCCCAGTCTTTCCAGCGGTCTTTGTAAAGGTAAGTGCCCATATAACCGTCCTTCATCTGGCAGGCGATGTATTTGCGCACCATATCGTCCATCAGGTGTTTTATGCGTTCGTCGTGGCTATAGGCATAGGTTTTCGAGGCTGAGAAAAGGAATTTACCCACATGCTCGCCGATCCAGGTTTGTGCACCGGGGCGGTGTTTAAAGCCGGACAACAAGGTGGCCGAATCGATCTGCAAAAGGCGCTTTTCCAGGTTTACGTTTAGCCGATAGCCCAAATAACCGCCAATGTTTTGATAATAAGCGGTGATATATTTATCGGCAACTTTATTGGGAACACCAGGGCCCCAAAAACCGACCGTATCCTGCGCGGCAACCGTCGAAATACACAAAACACCGGCTGCGCATAAAAAAAGCAATCTTTTCATAACACTGAATTTAATTAAAACTTTCAACCTCATGCCTGGTTGGAGCTGACGCCTGTGCCCCCATTTTGGTAACCGATAATGCCGCTGCTTTATTCGCAAAAATTACAGCCTCATCAATATTTTTTCCTTCGGACACAGCCACCGCCATCGCCCCGTTAAACACATCGCCTGCTGCGGTGGTATCAACGGCGCTAACAACAGGGGCCGGTACCCAGTCAAAATGGTTGCCATGAAAAACAAGCGCGCCGTTTGCCCCCAATGTGATAATAACTGTTTCAATGCCGTCTTCGGCAAGCAGTTCGGCTGCGGTTTGCGCGCTTTCTTTATCGGTAATCCGGACGCCTGTCAGCATTTCGGCTTCTTTCTGGTTTGGGGTGATGATGGAAACTTTGCTCAGCAATTCATCTGAAAGTGCGCAGGCAGGGGCGGGGTTTAAAATGAGTGGAACATGATGCGCCGAGGCCAACTCAGCTACATATTCCACCGTTTCCAGCGGAATCTCCAATTGCATCAATATCAACGCAGCGTTTTTTATTTTCTCTTCGGCCTTGTGAAGATCGCCGGGCATCAAATTTGCGTTAGCACCTGAAGCGACCACAATACAATTTTCCGCTTTAGCGTCAACCGTAATCAAAGCCACGCCGGAAGGATTCACCGCATCGGTTATGCTATGGCTGGTATCGATGCCTTCTTCATTAAAAGATTGAACGGCTTGCCTGCCGAAAATATCATCCCCCACCTTTACAATAAAAACCACGTCACCGCCTAAACGCGCAGCCGCAACGGCCTGGTTAGCCCCTTTGCCGCCGGCCGTCATTAAAAAGGTTCCGCCCAGGATAGTTTCGCCCGGGGCCGGCAAACGGTCTGCTTTTACGACCATGTCGGTGTTTGAGCTGCCGATAACGAGGATATATGGTTTCATAGGTTTGATCAACTATTTAAAAAATATTTCTCACCCTCTTTCCGCCGCAGGCGAAGAGAGGGTCGACCAGCGAAGCGTAGTCGGGGTGAGTCGACCCGGCGGACATTAGCGCCAATGCATACACCACGCATCGACTCACCCGGTCATCGCTGCGCTCGACCACCCTCTCTTCCGCAAGCGGGAAAGAGGGTAGCTGCATTTTTTGATGTTTTGAACATAGCGGCGAGCCAAGCGAATGACCATTCTTGGTAATAATTTGCAGTGTTTTACATTCCCGCACGCACCAGCAACCCCAATCCCACCACATAAAACAACAGCATCAAATTCAAAATGCCGTTGGTCCCTTTTGGCGCGCTCTTAAATTCCTTCCATATAAAAATTCCCCACAACGCGGCAATCACCGTCGCGCCCTGTCCTAGCCCATAGGAAATGGCCGGCCCTGCTTTACCCGACGCAATAATGCTGAACGACATCCCCAAACACCAAACCGATCCGCCTAAAATGCCCGTAATATGATTTTTAAAACCGCCTTTAAAGTATGAACTGAATGAAACCGGCGTACCAACGAAGGGCCGTTTCATCAGGATCGTATTAAATACCAGGTTGCTTAATAATATTCCAATGCTAAAGATAACAATGGCAGTGTAAGGGCTCAGTTTACCAGCCTCAGGTACATCAAAATTACTGAACATACTTGCCGCTACATATTTGTAAAAGAAACCCATCAACACGCCTGCAAATACTGCCAAAAGCAGGCCTTTTGCTGAAGTTTGCTTACCGGCCGACTGCATCCTTCGGTAGGCATAAGCATTAAGTAGTATTGCCACAACGATGAGCACCACGCCGCCGGCCAGCATACCTTCGCTGCCTTTTGGGTTTGCGACATAGTTTACCACTACACCAATTACCAGCGCAAGCCCGATCCCAACGGGGAAGGCCACGGCCATCCCGGCAATTGCTATCGCCGCTACCAGCAAAATATTCGCTGCATTGAAAATGATACCGCCGATGATGGCCGAGCCGATATTGTGACCATCGGCCTGTTTGATATCCGCTAAAAACGATCGTCCGCCTGTGCCTATGCTGCCCAGGGTAAAGGCAAGGATCAGCGAAAAAAGCAGTATGCCCAGTACATAATCCCAGTAAAAAAGCTCGAAACGCCAGGTATTTGCTGCCAGTTTTTGCGTGTTGGCCCATGAGCCCCAGCAAAACATGGTAATAATGCAACAGGCGACCGCTGCGGGATAGTTTTCGATGATGAACATGGCGAGGTGGTTTATAAAAAATGAAAGGTAAAGAAAAATTATGCAGAAATAATTTGGAATTACCATTTTCATTGTATTACCTTTATAGTGTACTATTATACTAATACGCTATGATAGAAATTAAAGCTCTCAGTTTTGCCTACCCGCGGAAGCCCCTGTTGTTCAAGGAGCTTAACCTTAACTTATATGCTGGTCATATTTATGGCCTGCTAGGTAAAAACGGGGCAGGCAAATCTACGTTGCTAAAAAACATGATCGGCCTGGCATTTCCGCAAAAGGGCGGCTGTTTCTTTAACTCGGTTAACGTTTCGAGCCGGCCGGTAGCTGTTTTGGAGGATATTTATTTTATTCCCGAGGAAATATTCGTACCCGCGCTTACCCCTGCACAGTTTGTGGCTAATACTGCTATTTTCTACCCTAAATTCAGCAAAAGCGATTTTTATCATTATTTAAAAGTTTTGGATGTCGACCTGGATGACGTGATGGATAAACTTTCCTTCGGCCAGCAAAAAAAAGCGATGATCGCGTTCGGACTGGCTACCAATACCGGTTTGCTCATCATGGACGAACCTACCAACGGACTGGATATCCCTTCGAAAGTGCAATTCCGCAAACTAATTGCGTCGGTACTCACAGAAGACAGATGCATCGTAATCTCTACCCACCAGGTGCGCGACCTGGACAGCCTCATCGATACCATCCTGGTACTGCACGACCGCGAAATTGTGGTGAACCAAACGGTGGATGAAATAGGGGAGAAGATATTTTTCGGCAATTATGCCAGCACCGAGGGCCTGCCCGTGCTTTACGAGGAAGAAAACGTGCGCGGCGTGAGCGCAATCCTCAAAAACACCAGTGGAAAATTCAGCAAGATAGACCTGGAACTATTTTTTAATGCAATAACCAACGGCAATAAACCCCTGGTTGAAACGCTCATGGAAAACTGATATGGATAACCTTTTTAACATAAACCGCTTCGGCAGGCTTTTTATTAAACACACAGCCGAACGTTATAAAACCTACCTGATGTCGCTGGCCGTTTTGATTGGTGTGCTGCTGCTTGGCGGCAGCTTTTTAGTTTATATCGTAGACCAGCCTATTGAGTTAGGCGTCCAAACGGCAATGTTTGCAGGCATTTACTTTTTGGCAGGAGCAATTTTTACCAGTACTGTTTTTGCCGATTTTGGCGACAAAAACAAAGCCATCGCATCGCTGACCTTGCCGGCCTCAAACTTTGAGAAATTCCTGGTAGGGTGGGTATGGTCGTACCTGTTGTTCTCTATTGTTTTTATCGCGGCATTTTACCTGGTATTATTTTCATTTATGCACCTCAGGCATTGGCCAAATCAACGCGATGAGGTCTTCAATATATTCGGACAACCGGCCGTCCTCCTTTTCATCCCCTTTAGTTTTGTAAATGCCTTCACGCTGTTTGGGGCCATTTATTTTAATAAGCTGCATTTTATAAAAACCGGCTTCGTGTTTTTTATTTCGCTGGCAGTGCTGGTGGTCGCCAATACGCTATTTCTTCAGGGTTTACTTGGGCAAAGCATGCACCCGGCAGTGCCGTTTACAAACGTAAGTTTCGCTAAAAACAATAATTTCTACGATATCAACCTGACGAGCAATTACGACTGGCTGGTGTCCTGGCTCGTCATCGCTGTATCTATCCTTCTGTGGGTTGCAGCTTATTTCAGGTTAAAAGAAAAACAGGTATAAAGCGATGGAATTTAAAGATAACGAAGCGATATACCTGCAGATAGCGGCCTTTGTGTGCGATAATATATTGATACACAAATGGCCGGCTGAGCAAAAAATACCCTCGGTGCGCGACCTTGCGGTTGAACTGGAGGTTAACCCCAATACCGTAATGCGCTCCTACGAGTACCTGCAAAATCAGCAGATCGTGTACAATAAACGCGGGCTCGGCTTGTTTGTCGCGCCAGATGCTTACGAACGGGTAAAACTGCTGCGCCGCGAAAGTTTTATGCTACAAAACCTGCCCCAATTATTTAAAGAAATGCACCTGCTGGATATTTCGATCGATGAGATTGAAAAAAAATTCAAGGAGTTTAAGAATGAGAACTACGGCACATTAACCGACGATAACAAAGATGAAAACAAGTATTAAAATTCTGATCGCGGCGGCTTGCCTGGTTTTGGCGGTTTTGGTGTACTACGACCTGATGGTGCGTGATGCCTACCGGGCAGGATCGTACAAGGACCCTTACGGAATGTTCACCCTGATGAATTTCGACAATTTTGATGAGATCGACCTCAGCGCAGGAACCGCCGCCAACATCATCGTACAGCAAGGGCCTTTCAGCATAAAAATGGACCCAACAGCATCAGGCTTTGTTAAAATCAGTCAAAGTTCACACACGTTGCACATCGATGCTGCCTTCCCCGCCAACTTTTACATGCCGCGATCAACTTATGTGCTCATCATTACCTGCCCGCATTTGTTGAGGTTTAGCTCCGATTCCAGGTACCTTACTGACGGGAAGCTGGTTGTGGATACCCTGGCCAGCGAAGATTTTAAATGGCGGCCAACCATCATCAGGGGTTTTAAGGCGGACAGCATGACGATCACCGAGCAGCACGCCAGTTCCCTTATTTTAAAAGACAATGATGTTAAATCGCTAAAAGTGACAATGGGTATGGGTGATAAGAGCCGGTCGGACCTGGTAATTGCAGACGACAACCAATTTGGCAAAGCTGACATCGCTATACTCAACAAAAGCCAGCTGCGGCTGGAGTGCACCCATATACAAAACTTAACCTACCGGCTGGCCGACAGCGCAAGGCTGATCGTTACCGGTGCAACACAAAATATCATCAAAAAATAACCTTTTAAATCTATTTCAAAATGAAATTAGTTATAAAATCACTCTCCAAAACCTATGCGAACGGCGTAACTGCGCTGAAGGATGTATCGCTTACGCTGGAGAACGGCATGTTTGGT
>Ga0207103_10132_pt1 | contig 17105 bp, 14 predicted proteins | sample Alteio_BWMinHeat_81_FD_153546 | JGI IMG/M metagenome (GOLD analysis project Ga0207103, IMG submission 153546) | Enriched cells from forest soil in Barre Woods Harvard Forest LTER site, Petersham, Massachusetts, United States -... | ecosystem: Environmental > Terrestrial > Soil > Temperate forest >...
ATCGCCTGGCGATCAATCTCCAGAGGCTTGCGGCCGATATGCCGGCCTTCGAGTTTGGCGCGGCGCATGCCAGCACGGACGCGCTCGACGATCAGGTTGCGTTCAAGCTCGGCGATTGCGCCGATGATCACGACAATGGCTCGGCCCAGCGCACCGCCGGTGTCGATGTTTTCGCGAAACGACACGAACTCGATGCCAAGGCGGTGTAGCTCATCGAGCACTTCCAGGTAGTGCCGGACGGAGCGGGCGATACGATCGCCCGCCCAAACTACGACCACATCGAACTGGCCGCGGCGAGCATCCGTCAGGAGTTGATCCAGTCCGGGCCGCTTCGCCTTGGTGCCGCTTACTTTGTCGGTGTACTCATGGACGATGTGGAATCCCCGCTGCTGGGCCAGCTGGCGCAGATCGTAGAGCTGGGATTCCGGATGCTGATCGACGGTCGAAACTCGCATGTACAATGCTGCGCGCTTCATGGTTGGTTCTCCGCAGTGGCCTTGAAGTCGGCGAGCGCGTTGCCGGCCCACAGCGGCAGTGGAAGATCGAGCGATAACTGCTCGGCCTGACGCAGGCGCAAGTTGAGGTTATGGAGGCACTCGTCCAGGAACTGCGGCTGCAGTTCGAACTCCAGCCGGCAGAGGGCGTTGTGAATGTCGGCCAGCTGGCGCAGGTCGGGATCGGCAGCACGGAGATGCAGCTCCCAGAAGTGAAGCATGCGCCGGTACAAGGTGACGGACTGATCAAGCGGTTTTAGCTGTTGGGCTAACACAGAGCGTTCTCCTGCTGGACGGATGCTGGTCCAGCTGCATACAACGTATCGTCGATATATAGATGGTTTGTAGATGATGGTCAAGCTGCCTTGGAACGAAACAACTGCTGGTAGAGCTCAGGAGCGCGTTCCTGGAGGGCTTGGCGGCATAACTGGCGGCGGTTCAGCTTCAGGGCGTCGGCCAGCGCCGGGATGCGATCGAGGTCGAGGCGGCGATAACCCAACTCGACCAGAGTGATGGCATCACTGGTGACGCCGACCTTGGTAGCTACTTCGGCTTGAGTGAGGTTCAGTTCTTCACGGCGGTGGCGGATAAGGCGACTGAGACCGCCTTCAAAACGGTTGGACATGATGGCTTCCTTTAGGCCGAACAGAACGACAGCGCCGGCCTGAAACCATCATCCAGGAAACGGCGGGCCCAACCAAAGAAGACTGTTATATCGACGATAGGTCAACGAACTCCAGGCAGTGTCCTACAGCGTGACTCGAGAGAAAGCTCCTATCTTCACGATGGGCAGCGCTGATCCTCGTGCGTACTCGCGCAACAAGCGCGGCATCGCCGGGTCGCTGATCTGGATCAACTTCGACCGCCATGCGCTTCTGGACTTGTTTGCGAAAGCCCAGGACCGTTTCCTGGCGAACATCGACCGCAGTTCCAGGCCGATAGCCTGGTTGCGCTCGACCAGACGGCGATCTTCAACAGCCAGCTGGTTCGTACCGTGAACAGCCTGACCGTTGCTGACACCATCGACAACCTGGACAACATCCAGTTGTCCGAGGTCTCCGGCTTCAAGGCGCTGGCGTCGCCGTGGTACTCCGATCAGATCCTGCCGTTCGACATCACGTTTCAGGTCCCCAGACCAGGTCCCTTCATTCTGCCAGCTTCTTTCTCCTCGCGCATTACGGACTTGAAAACGGGATAGGCAGGCCAGCATTTTTCGCCATCGACGTGAAAGTTGGATTCGCTCTTCCCACTCGACTGGAACCGCGAGACTTGAAAGCCGACGTACGCCGGCGCTGCCGTCTATGGCACACCAACATCACCTCAATGCACTGACGACTTGAAAGCCGCTATCTTCTATATACGGGCTGGATCACTGCAGAAACACTGGCCGGTAGGGTGAAGAAAGGTGCCTTACCTCCAAAATGGGGGTCGGCATTTTGGGCTCAGAGGGCGGGAAATACATAGGTACAGATCAAAGAGATGGTATTTACGAACCACTTTGCCTGTTTCAGCCGGTTTTGGGTAGCGTCTATAGTATGTCGTCTCTCTGGGGAAGCATTCATTCAACTGAGTGAAGATCGCTACTGATCCTGTCATCGCAAACTAACTTTCAAATCCTCTTTGCCCGATAGAAGAAACTGCTACTTCCACCGCCGCCGCTCCTCAAACTCACATCGTGAGTGGGCGAGATTCCAAACTGTTATCGCTATAAGTCGCGAGTACGACGTTTAATGCCGTCTCGGCACGGATTCGCGGCCCGAAAATAGTGAGTGGTAAGGCGATTTATCGACAGTAATCTGCCCTGAACTATTCAGTGTTGCACCGATGCTTACCATAGTGGGCGGTCAACGCCCTTTGCAGATGATGAACCTTCTGCTCGGCGTTCTGAGCAGCAGAGGGCACTTCATCTACCAGATTTCCGGCCATTTCCGCGACCAGCCTCTCATACCGGTTTCGGACTTCGTACCATTTCGAAAATGCGGCGTCCTTCTCGGCTATCAATCTGTCGCGTTCCTCGCATGGCCTTTTCATTAATTGTGACCCCATCAGGATAGTGATTGGTAAGGCGATTTCTCGCCATCAATCGCTCTTAGTCAAGCTAGAAAACACGATCCTCGCCGCTTCTAGTTGCTCTCCTGACGTCCAGGGCATGATGAATGTAGGGCAGTTCAACTGGGGCCCCACACGCATTCCTTGCATTGCCGGCCCCTTCTTTCGCCATCGCGCTTAGGTCAGATTGATCGGGCGTGTCAAGCACAATGATCTGGGGAGTTAGGAACTTGGTGTTCATCTGTTCGAGGGCGGAATTAGAAGGCGGCCTCAGGTCTGCCGAGTGAAGTCGGCGCAAGAATCACAGCTTGTCACTTTGCGGTTGCAGATCTAGCATGACTCTCCAAGTTTTCGCTGACTTGCATCCTCGGGATGTTGTGGAGTCAGATATGGAAAATGTACGCGTTCGACATTTCCAGAGCCTGCTACAGGCGCGCCGACAAGAGCTGCTCAGTCGTCTAAATCATGTAAAGGAGGAGAGCAGACCGAACGAACACGACTATGGTCGCGATGAAGGTGATCGTGCCAAGAGTTTGGAGGCCAAAGAGCTGCTCTCCAGGTTGAACGGACAAGAACGGCTGATGCTCGACACTATCGAAAGAGCTTTGCGTCGAGTTGATGATGGCACATTCGGAGTTTGTGCCAGGTGTCAAAAAGAGATTGGCGCCACACGCCTTGAAGCCGTGCCCTGGGCTTTGCGGTGCATCCATTGCCAACAAAGAATTGAAGGTCGGATTGCTTGAGCAGCTTCGTCTCGTCACCCGTGGCGCTCAGCCGAGATTCTTTCGTCCAATTTCCTGATAGATGTTGGTAACGGAGACTATCACTTTTACCTCAAAACGAGACGACGCAGATGGTCTTTCAACGCGTACACTGCTGACGAGCCGACGATGTATGCCCTAGTCGGTTGTGGCGGACGGCCCATAAAACCCCGTCAGGAGCAAGCCAGCTAGAAGCGCTACTGAGAAGAAGTACGTTGCGCCTGAGGGGCGTATCTTATCGACGAATAACATTCAGACTAGAAAGAACACCCAATACCTGAAGCGGTCCAGCAGCAAGACCCGAAACGTGCCGTTGTTCCAGTTCTCTTCGGATGCGGGTTCATGGCGCTTCACAGCTAAAAAGACCGCATTTTAAGCAGCTGAAGTAATACTGCCATTCAAACCATCAGGGAAAAACCCACCAGCTGTGTTCCCGCCTGCATAGACGATTTTCAACACCTGCTGCGGAGTGCGCGGAATGGCAAGCGCGAACTGGTTCACGAAGAAGGGTTGTTGCTGGGTGGGTACCACATCGAGACTATCCACAGGCGGCACGGACAGACTGCGCAACAGAACTTGAGCACGAATAGAACCGGAATGCTGCGACTCCGTGGACAAAATTGCAGCAGCAGTCTGCAGGTATGCCTTGCTCTGAATCAACCCGGCAGCGCCCGTGTAAGCGCTCACCCCGACATCTTCAAGCGCACGTGCCAGAGTCAGGAACTCGGTTTCACTCGCGAAGCCAATCCCTAAAGCATTCAGATTAATCGCTGGCTTCTTTACAGCATTCGCGCCCAGTGCACTGAGGAGAAGTTTCACATGCTGCTGTTCGTCGAACTTGAGAGCGCTTGCGAGATACGCGATTGAAGATTTACCAAAATTAGGCACCATCTGGCCGCCAGTTGTAGGACCTCCCACTGCGGAACTGGGGATGACTCCTTGGTCAGCGATGGTATCTCCATCAGAGGCGCGAGTGTAGAACTCGGCTTCCAGGTATTCGAGGTTGAGCGCAAAATTTAAAATGTCGGTATCGGTAAAGGTCGCGGTTGCCGGCGTTGTTTGTGCGTGAGCTGTCTGGATGACCCCACCCAATACCGTACTACTGAGCATCGCGGCGCCTGCAACTCCGACGCCACTGAGTCCTAATTTCCTGGCGAAGTCACGCCGACTAAGCGAACTTGCGACCAAGGATGTGAGAAACTCCCGATTCATGGTTACTCCCTGCCGTTTGAATTGTCCCTTTTGCTAATTTGCTTGGTGAAGGAGAAAGACGTGCGGGACTTTGCAGACGTTGTACCGTGGCAGGGATTAATCGCAAGTTGCCCAGCTATTCAGCAGGCTCTTCTCGTGATTTTTCTTTTTGTGATAAAACGTGCGCTACGTTGTCTTGATAATTAAGAAGCAATCCTATTCCTGTTCTCCGCCCTGATCGCGGTAACTCTCGGTGTCCCTCAGGCCGCCGATGTTGCGATCTGTGCCTCGGCGGCAAGCCAATCATCCATTTCGTGACCGGCCTGCCTGCCCCGTTGTTCGTAAAACTGGTATCTGTGACGCCTTCGATGTGCCTCTTGTCAGCCTTGTTCGCGGGCTTGTCAGCGAAGGCCACTGCTCCGATTGCCAAGCATTCTTTAGCGTTCGTGGAGATCACGGCACAATGTCGGAGATACAGGGAATTTTTAGAAGACATGTCGAGAAGAGCCACATAGCTGACAGCCAGAACTTCAGCAATGAGGTAGACGAACAGCAGCTCTGAGCCTCGCAAGTTCGAGCAACCTTACTGCAGGTAGACGAATCGCAAACCATTGCACAGCCAAAAGCCTCCACGACTCGCTGCGCCTCCCAAAGCCTATCAAGGGTCTTCGGGGGCTTTTCAGCTTTTCACAGACAGGCTCCCGCAAAAACTAATCCAGAAATTTCATCATTTGCCTGCGATTTGTCCAATGGCAAACCCAGTAGATGAATTCAAGGCGGAGATCAAAAGGCTCCAGACCCAACGGGATAATATTGTGTTCGCTCTGCATGCGGCCGATCTGGCTGAAGAGCATAGGGCGCGACTGCACGCGCAACTGTCATCCGTCGAGCAGAGGCTGGTATTGCTCACTGGCGGCCCGTTGGCGCGCTTTGTCTCGCCCTAGAATGAGCGAACCAACAGATGACGAAACAAACAGGACAGACTGAGAAGCTCTTGGAGGCAGTCAATCAAGCATTACGTAGTCACTCAACGTCTGCCGAGACCGAGGCACATCTGAAGAGATTAATAACCATCCTTGAAGAAGACCTTGCTAAAGCCAAAGCGGCGGGCCGAAATTGACGACGGAAAAATCCCTGAGAAGTTCCGCCGATCTTTCTTATCAGCTCTGCCGGGTTCCCCGGACATGTTTATGTTGTTCGATTTGGTGCCTCCCTTGCAGAGTAGCGGCATATCGGGATCGCTAGGTCTGCCATCAGACAAACAAAAGAGAGCATTAGGGATAACATTTGGCAATATCGGTGTCGAAAGCGGGGGGCAGAACACTGCGGACCATCCTTGTCATTGAAGACCATCTCGCCACCCTAGAGACGATTTGTCTCATTCTCAAGCGGGAAGGCTATAACGCTCTTTGTGCGCAAAACGCGCAGCAGGCACAGGGGCATTTCTTTGGAAGTGAGGTGGATCTCGTCATTGTGGATCACGGTCTGCCGGGAATCACCGGCGCCGATCTCGCCAAAGCTCTGAAGAAGGTCAAAGAGGTTCAGATCATGATGCTGTCGGGCAATTCGGACTTGCTGGAAAAGCCGGAATCGGTGGACGTGTTACTCCCTAAGCCAATTCCCGTTCCGATACTGCTGGAAGAAATCAAGAATCTGATTGAACGCAGCCCTGCCTGAACCGATCTTACGCATCTGGCTTGGAGTGGAAGGGATAATTCCTTTAGAATCTGCCGGAGCATGCCCGAGAACGATCCACTAGTCGAACTCGACAAGGCATATAAGGCAATATGCGACCTCTTGCGATAGACCATATTCTCTGATGCCGCCACAATGAAGCTAGTGGAGCTCAAGGCCATCTTAGAGAAGGAAATGTCGAACCTTCGGTCGAGCCGTCGTCCTCAGGGATGACTCCTTTTGTATCGTGACCCGTGTCCGTCTTCAGGCCCGGCGAATGGCCTATAGGCCTTCGAGCGATTCATTGCCAACCTGCCTTGTGGTTCTTTGCATCGAATCATCGAACAGGCGTACTATCTGCTGCCAGCGAAATTGTGCCCTAGGTCGTCTGAATCATTAAGAAAATGAAGTTATCCCTTAGTAGTAGAGTTGCGGAACGGTTCGGCGTTCTGCCCAACTTCTTTCGCCTTACCTCTGACGATCCTCAGATCACAGAAAGTCTGTGGGGATTTGCCGAGTTCGCGTATTTAGACAATCCCATCCCATCGCTATTTAAAGAAAGGCTCTTCGTTTATCTCTCGCGATTTTGCAAAGTACGCTACTGCATAGCCCGACACATAGGCTTTCTGGTGGGTTTGGGAAGGCCAGCCGGGGACCTCAGCTGCTTGCCACAAACCGTCGAAGACGTAATGCCACTGCTTCGACGCACTCTTCCATCATCTGGACCTGATCTGGATAAATACGTTTCCATTTGCCTCGACGGTGGCGGTCATCCTATTTTTCCTGACCCAGAAACCCAAGAGGAAAGAGCGATCTTTGCTTGTACCGCGCATGTGTTTATACAGACGCGCGAAGCCCCAAAGTGTCTCGCAGCCCTCCAACGTAAGTTCGGTCCGGCAATGCTCGAACAGCTCAGACTATTTCTCGCCTTCGTCCGAGTTGCGCACTACTGGACCGAAATACACCCCGAACTCGTCCTGGAGGACGACATTAATAGGCTGTTGAATACTCATGAGGTTCTCGCAGCTTGCGTTCTTTCAGACCCAGCGTGCCAGGACGACTTGAGTCAACAGATTTCAGAGGAATTGAGTTCACTACGCGACTTAAAGTCCCGTCATGAACAACTGGAAGAAAACTACGAGACTCTCAGCGTTGATCATCAAAGAACAGAAGCAGAACTACGCGAGAGGGAAGAAGACGTCCATTACATGATCGCCCTCAGTCCACAGGTTTCGTGGACAGCCGATGCTGGCGGACGCGTCCAATACATAGACTCGAAATGGTCTCAGGTTACCGGTCTCATGAATGACCGGACAATTAGCGACGATTGGTTGCGAGCGGTTCACTCAGATGACGTCGCTTTCGTCTCTGAAGCTTGGGCAAAGTCCTTGCGAACCGCGGAAATGTTTGATCTGGAACATCGGATCTGCCACCCGTCTGGCCAATCTCTTTGGGTTCGCTCTCGTGCTTATCCTCGTCGGAATGCGAATGGGAAGGTTATAAAGTGGTACGGCACAACTGAGGACATCGATCAACGAAAAAAGATCGAAATTGCATTGCGCCAGACCGAGAAACTTGCGGTTGTTGGTCGCCTCGCGAGTTCGATTTCGCACGAAATCAACAATCCTCTAGCGGCTGCCGTCAACCTGTTGTATTTGGCCCGCGGAACTAAGGATCTTTCGAAAATTGACGAGTACCTTGCCACTGCCGACGAGGAACTTAGTCGCATTTCTGCCATCGTCACTCAGACGCTTCGTTTTCACAAGCAGTCCACTCGAGCAGTGCCGATTATCTGTGATGATCTTTTGACAAGTGTCCTATTGTTCTATCAAGGACGACTGCGAGGCTCAAACGTAAACGTAGAGAAACATAAACGTACGGACAGACCCGTGACGTGTTTCGAAGGAGAAATTCGTCAAGCGCTTTCCAACTTCATAGGAAACGCGATTGACGCAATGCCTCATGGTGGGCGTCTTTTGTTGCGCAGTCGGGAGGTAACCAACTGGAAAACAGGCGAAAAGGGTCTGGCAGTGACCATCGCTGATACGGGTACAGGCATGTCAACCGAGGCTAAGAGGCATTTGTTCGAACCCTTTTTCACTACTAAATACTCGGGAGGTACTGGCCTTGGACTGTGGATCAGTAGGGAGATAATCTCTAGACATAACGGGCAAATCAAGTTGAAAAGCAGCACAGATCAACGGCACATAGGAACTGTGGTTAGCATATTTCTACCCTTCGAACCGGCCTCTGCTTGACGTAGAGCGTACCCAAACAGAACACGAGGCGGGGAAGACGATCAGCTAGTCTGTGTCAATCCGAGCAACCGCTTGGTTAACTTTCTCGCGGCCTTTTCTTTGTTCATCTGTACCATAGCTGAGTGCAGTCCAAGGTACCTTGTAGAGAAGTGCACCGGTCGCTATCAGCGTCAGATCGGCAGTGCGCACATGCTCGTTGACGCTGGTCACCTCAAAAGTACCACTCTGCCCTATCGCGACGACATGATCACCAACTTTTGGCTTACGAATATCATTTGCCATGGAGATAATTTTACGCCCTGTTACGCGCTGAACGCTCCAAACCAGACATGAGAGTGAGTCTGCTTTATGGGAATTCATCGTCGCAGCCGGTGACCCGAAAGCGATTGTGAGTGACGCTTGGCCTCCAGGCTTGGCTACGAAACCGCGTAGATGCGGATAACGCGGTCTTATGACATAAGAGTCCTTTATGACTCAATTATGACTGTAAGCTTGCCTTATTGTAAGAACGCCGTACGCTTCAACTAGGCTTACGAAATGCATTGCAGAGGAGTCCCGAAATGGAAAAAGTGCGAATCATGATTTTCGACACCACTTTACGCGATGGCGAGCAATCACCCGGGTGCACCATGAACTTGGAAGAGAAGCTGCGGCTTGCCCGGCAATTGTGCCACCTAGGAGTGGACATTATCGAAGCCGGATTCCCCATCGCTTCGGAAGGGGATTTCGAAGCCGTGCGAGCAATTGCACACGACATTCAAGGACCCACGATCGCGGCACTGGCGCGGGCAACGATCGGTGACATCGAGCGGGCATGGCAAGCGATTCAGGTTTCCTCGAAGCCGCGTATTCACATCGTTCTGGCGACTTCCGATATCCATCTTCAGTACAAGCTGAAGATCACACGGGAACAATGCTTGCACCAAGGGACAGAAGCAGTGAAGTTTGCGCGCAGCCTGTGTGCAGACGTGGAGTTTTCGGCGGAAGATTCTACTCGCACCGACTTGGAGTTCCTGTGTCAAGTAGCGGAGGCGGTAGTCGATGCGGGAGCGAATACCGTCAACCTCCCCGATACCGTCGGGTACACAATCCCAACTGAAATCTCGCAGATGATCAAAACGGTTTATGCGCGCACGCGAAGGCCAGACCGCGAAGTTGTATTGTCCACCCATTGTCACAACGATCTCGGCCTAGCAGTGACCTAACTGCGGCAGCCCGGACGGCACGATAACTTCCTCTTTGCCGACCAGCCGCACCGGAACGATGGGTTGGGTGATGTCTCGCTTCAACGAGGCAACGCCCCTTATATCCCAATCCCAGCCAGGAAAAAGATCATGGCGACGCCCAGAAATAAGACTCGCACCCGATGGAGGGCATCCCACTTTCGGCGTTCCCGTTGCGCACTTTCCGTCCATCCATCGGCATCCATTCGTACCAGGCGGTTGTTGATGGGTACCAGAGACACAAGAGAAAGCGCGATCGCGGCGCCCCAGAAAGCGACGGCGACACCGAGCCACACGATAAGGGAGTTGTGCAGATGGATGATGGTCTCCGAGAGAAGAAGCAGCAGGTTCGCGATATACCAAACGGGCATCACGGTGCCGAGAAGGCGTCCAAAGAGCCGAATGGCTTGGGTCTGAGCCGCAAGGTCGAGCTTATAGAGGACGGGGCCTACGAAGACAGACACTGCGAACTCGGCGCCGATCATTAGGCCAATGCACAGGATTGTTGCGACATTCAGAAGGTTCATATTGTGCTCCTGGATTTTAGACGCTCAATACGCATATACTGACACATAAAGCTGTACTGACAAATATGTCAGTAGGCGGAGGGTAAGAAGATGCCAGTATCGAAGAAGGAGTTGTCGGCCTGCCCTATTGATGCCATGTTGTCCGTTATCGACGGGCGGTGGAAGGGGACGATTCTCTGGCGGCTTTCCGAGGGCCCCTTGCGCACCAGTGAATTGCGCCGGAGCATTCCTGATATTACCGAGAGAATGCTGATTCGGCATCTCCAGGACCTCGTTCGGGACGGGATCCTCATCCGGCATCAGGAGAACACCGTACCGCCCTGCGTGCGGTATTCGATTTCGAAGTATGGATGGACGCTGGTGCCGGTGTTGGAACCGATCTGTGCCTGGGGCCGTGTCCACTTACATCGCCTGAATCGCGCTCGCTGAATATCAGGCCTGATCGAATTCGGCGTTTTCCGAGTGGTCGATATTGGGGCGCACTCGTTTTCAACGAGCGCATCATCGCCAACTCACTCACCGAACGGTGCGGACACAAGACTTTCCAGATTTCTGGGTTCTGGGCGGATTACGGGCAAACCGGAAGGTATCTCTCAGCAGATAGCTGTTGCGAACGGAGCTTATCACTCAGTATCTGGTTGTGAGTGATAAGGCGATTAATCGCCATCTATCCACTTCTTCGCCCTAACATAGCGCCCGCTTTTAGCCGGTTTTGTTCCAGTATTCGGGAAAATAGCATCGGTTGGATCTACATTGCGCAAGCTGGAAATCAGAGAAACGCATTACAGTTCAGAAAATCTCCGCAGCGGAACTTCTGCACTTCCTGCCCTTCGCGAGGCTATCATTAGAAACAAACGTAAAAAGGGAGCAAGCAATGCGCCGGCAAAGCGTCTATTTCGCATTGAGCGGTGTGCTGGGCGCCATCCTTTGCTTTAGCGCGCCCGCTTTTGCCGACCAAGCGCCCTCCATTCACTACGAGCTGATCGGTCGAAGCAACGGGTTGACGACCAAAACCATTACAGCCGTTTACCAGGACCGTTCCGGACTGATTTGGATCGGTTCGCGTGACGGCCTGCGGGTATACGACGGTTACTCTTACCGGCTTTTCGATCACGATCAGACCACACCAGACTCGATCTCGGACAATGGCATTCGAACCATTTTCGAAGATACCCGCGGCCGTTTGTGGATCGGCACGAATACTGCTGGCCTCGAGTTGCTCGACCGCGCAACCGGTAAGTTCACGCACTTCCGCCACTCTTCCTCCGACGCGCAGACCGTGAGCCACGACAGCGTGTACGCTATCGTGGAGGACCGCGATGGCAGTCTCTGGGTGGGGACGCAAATGGGACTCAACCATTTCGATGTCGAGAAGCGACGGTTCGAAAGGATCCTTGCCGACCCCCAACACCCGCAAGGGCTAACCAACGATTATGTGGCAGCCCTTCATCTCGACGACAAAGGATCCCTTTGGATAGGAACAGTGGGTGGCGGGCTCTGTCGCCGCGACTCTAAGGGCAATTTCACAAGCTTCCGGCATGATGACAAGAATACGAACACGATCAGCAGCGATCGCGTCTTCGCGATTGCCGAAGACTCTCCAGGTCACGTCTGGGTAGGCACAGAACAAGGCGTTTCCGAATTAGATCCCGCCAAGAACGTGTGGCGGCGTTTCGACCACTTCGGCATCAGGAAGGAAGACAGTGGCAACATTATCACCTCCTTGGCCTGGACCAGAAAGGGAAACCTCCTCGTGGGATCGTTCGAGGGTTTGTACGAGATGGAAACGACGTCCGGCCAGATCAGCAAGCAAGAGTGGATCGATCCATCGGGTGGCTCCGCCCAAGCGGCGAGGATTATCGCGCTCCTCACTGACGTGGCGGGCGACGAGTGGGTGGGGACTTGGGGCTCTGGGTTGGTCCATGGTAGGCCAGGGGTCGCTTTGTTCGGTGTGATCTCTGTTTCCCCTGAGGGTCTCAGCGCTCGCGACATAACTGCTATCTTCTCGGATCGAACGGGAAAGCTCTGGGTCGGTACTACCGCCGGAGGGTTGGACCGGCGAGACGCTGGTGCTGCCTCGTTTCATCACTATGATGCCCCAGGGCTTGGAGGTTCAGTAATATCCATCTATGGGGCGAAAGACGGTACAACATGGTTCGGGACCTATGACTTCCTCGGAAGAATTGATTCGTCCGGGAAATTCAAAAAACTAGTTCATGACCCATCCAATCCCGCAAGCCTGAGTGGCGGGTATGTTACAGCCATTCTGCAAGACGGCCTCGGTCAGCTTTGGGTCGGCACTGGAGGAGGGGGTATCAATCGCCTGAGGCCAGGGTCAGAGTCATTCGAGCATTTCTCTTACAGCGCCTCTGACCCTAATACACCCAGCGACGACTATGTCACCGTCCTGTACGAGAGTTCGAGTGGAACGCTATGGGTTGGCACGCGATCAGGAGGATTGAACGAATGTGATAGACAACAGTTGCGCTGCCGCCGCTACCTGCCGAAGAGCGAGCACGCGATTGGTCACCACTATGTGACATCGATCTTCGAAGACTCAGCAGGCCGACTCTGGGTCGGAACAGCGGGCGGTGGCCTCAACCTGCTGCGATCTGCAGATAACGAGAGCCGGCAATTTGTGCAGTACACCACGAATGACGGTCTGCCTGACAACAATGTGACGTCAATCGCGGAGGATGAGGGACACTTGTGGCTCGGAACGCGTCACGGGCTCGTGCTGTTCAATCCCTCCAACCATCAAGCGATCCAATACAGCCTCAATGACGGTCTGCCCGCAGAGGAATTCAACCACTCGGCCGTCGCGCGGGACAAGGATTCTTTGTACTTTGGCACTCCGTCAGGAATGTTGACCATCAAACGTGGAGAGCGGCTCGAGGCTCCGCGTGGATCGCCGACCGTCATCACAAGCGTCAGGAGTCTGAACAATACAGCGCTCTCGGATCTGCCTGTGGCGATCGACCGGGCTGTGAGTGTCCCGTATGGCACTGTTCTTTCTATTGAGGCTGCGGTACTGGACTATTCGGAGCCTGGTGCTGATCGCTATCAATACCGAATGTCAACCGTAAGCGATCGATGGATCGATCTCGGTAACCGGCGAGCGATGACATTTACAGATCTCTCTCCTGGCACATACCGGTTGGATGTCCGCGGCAGAAATCAACGAGGCATCTGGAGCAGCGCACAACCGCTCGAGATCCACATCATCCCGCGGTTTTGGATGCGCAATTCGTTTCGCGCTCTGGTGGTGCTGCTGGCAGCAGCGCTCTTTTTCGCTTTGCACCGCCGGCGCACAACCGCCCTGATCAAACGGAACCAGCAGTTGCTCGACATGCAGGCGGAACGCGAGCGCGCGCTTGAGGAAGCTCGAAGCAGCGAACAGGCGCTGCAAGTCGCATATGAGAGATTGCAGACTCTTACTCGCCGCATCGAGGCGGTCGCCGAAGAAGAGCGTCGCCACATTGCGCACGAGCTCCACGACGAAATGGGGCAGATGCTCACGGCAGCGAAGATCAACCTTCAGCTTCTGGCGTCACAAACGATGCAAGAGCCGCATCTCGATCGCGTCACGGATACCGTGCAGTTGGTTGATACCATGATCTCGCGCGTGCGTGCGCTTTCCCTAGATCTGCGCCCACCGCTCCTCTACGAGTTGGGGTTGATGCCAGCGCTCCGGGCATACGTGGAGGGCCAGGCACGTCGGAGCGGATTAGAGATTTCAATGGAAATGCCAGACAAGCAACTCGGCATAACTGGTGAGGTCGAGATCGCAGTTTTTCGGATCGTTCAGGAGACAGTCACCAATGCGATCCGCCACGCCAATGCAAGCCGGGTCGATATTCTCCTAACGCTTATCGATGGAAATCTGCGCCTTGAAGTGCGCGATGATGGCACCGGCTTCGACATAGGGGAAGTAAATTCCAGAGCCGCGATGGGCGAAGGACACCATGGGCTGGCGGGGATCCGGGAGCGGGCACTGCTGCTGGGAGGAGAGACGATGGTGTCCTCGGGGGAGAAGGGCGTCGCGATTACAGTGAACATCCCCATCGTGACGGCACAGGAGGCAACATGCAGTTAGTGCTCGCAGATGATCATTCCCTGGTGCGCGCCGGTCTGCGATCTTTGGTCGAGATGTTGGGCCATACCGTGGTGGCCGAGGCTGGCGATGGGCATGAGGCCCTGCGTCTTATCGAAAAGCACCAGCCGGACGCCGCCATGCTTGATATCACGATGCCCGGCTTGAATGGCTTCGAATTAGCTACGCGCGTGGTTGCTGTTTCTCCCAGCACTCGCGTACTGATTCTATCCATGCACGCAGATCCTGCCTATGTATCGCAGGCGTTGCGCAACGGGGTTGCCGGTTACCTGCTTAAGGGCGGAACAACCGACGAATTGCGGGTCGCCCTCGATGCGGTCGCGCGTGGCGATAAGTTCCTGAGCCCTTCCATTTCGAAGCAAGTAGTGGATGGCTATCTGAAGAATACTGAGCCAAATGCTGACCCACTTGCTACTTTGACTCCTCGCCAACGCGAGATCCTGCAATCCATTGCCGAAGGCCGGTCCACCAAAGAGATCGCGGCGGTGCTCGAGGTAAGCGTCAAAACAGTAGAAACCCACCGTGCGCAGATCATGGACCGGCTTGGCATCCATGATGTTGCCGGTTTGGTCCGCTTTGCGATCCGTACGGGCGTGATTTCCGCCGACCAATAGACCACCCACCCTTCCATTCAGAATTCCACAGATAAAGTTTGTTTGTAGGGGTCTCTTTGCCAAAAATTTCCGAATTCCCCGATTGTCGTCTTCAACTCCCGCCCATGAAGATCTCATGAATATTGCTGATTTGCAGGCCCTCCCGAGCCCCCTCTCTGTCGGACTGCTGAGCACTTGCACGCAAAAAAAGAAATCTTAGGAGAACCATTCTTGACACAGAGAACCTGGTCTGCCCGCATGGCGGGACTTGTAATTTTGTCAATCGTGCTGGCCAACGCCGTCTCGGCGCTCGGACAATCGCGCATCAGCAGCCAGATCAATGATCAAGACCGCGTAGTAGTGCGCGGCACAACCTCGCACTTGCTGGCGAAGAGCGCGGACCAGGGGCGCTTGGCGCCGGACCAAAAGCTCGGCAGAATGGTGCTGGTGCTCACGCCTACCGCGGAACAAGAGCTGCAGGAGGAAGCTTTCATCCAAGCGCTGCACGATCCCACCTCTCCTTCGTTCCACATGTGGCTGTCGCCGCAGGAGTATGGGGAGCGCTTTGGGGTCACGCCGCAGGACGCCGCAACTGTGCAAGGTTGGCTGCAAGCTCAAGGGTTGACAGTGCACGAGATTGCTCAGGGGCGCCGCTTTGTCACGTTCAGCGGCACGGTAGCGCAGGTGGAGAAGGCATTCGCGACCGAAATGCACAACTACACGTTCAAGAACAAGAAGTTCGTCTCGAACGCGAAGGATATGCAGATCCCTGCCGCGCTGCAGCCTGTGGTGAAGGGCGTGGTCCGTCTGCACAGCGACCCAAAAATGACAAACGTTGTGATGGGTCCCAAAGTGCATTTCAATAAGACCACCAAGCAATTCGAGACCGGCGGTGGACATTACCTTGGCCCAGCCGATTTCGCCAAGATCTATAACGTGCAGCCCCTGTACGACGCCGGGATCGATGGCACCGGCCAGGCGATCGCCATCGTGGGACGAAGCAACATCAATGTGCAGGATGTTAGCGATTTCCGCACGCAGTTCGGGTTACAGGCCAACGATCCTCAGGTCATCATTAACGGAGACGATCCAAACCTGGTCAACGGCGATTACGAGGAAGCCATGCTGGACGTGACCTGGTCGGGCGCAGTCGCGCCCAAAGCGACTATCAAGTTCGTTGTCTCGCAAAGCAACTTCGGCGACGGCGTGGATGCCTCAGCCGCCTACATCGTCGACCACAACCTCGCGCCGGTGATGAGCACGAGCTTCGGACTCTGCGAGCAGAACTTGGGACCGGTGCAGAACGCCTTCTACAACTCGCTGTGGAAGCAAGCTGCGACCCAAGGCATCACGTCGTTCGTATCCTCCGGTGACAACGGGGGCGCGGGTTGCGATCCGACTGCGGGGACTTACGCGACCGGAGTCGCCGTCAACGGCATCGCATCCACCCCCTACAACGTCGCCGTCGGCGGCACCCAATTCGATGACACCGCGAACCCCAGCTTTTACTGGAACAGCATTTCGGACTCGGTCACTTTGGCCTCTGCACTCGGTTACATCCCGGAGAAGGTGTGGAACGAAAGCGACAATGATCCGCTTAACGTCTATCTGTGGAGCGGCGGAGGCGGAGTCAGCACCATCTACGCCAAGCCGGTCTGGCAGAGCGCTCCCGGAGTTCCCAGCGATGGCAAGCGCGACGTGCCTGACATTTCACTCACTGCCGCGCTGCATGATGGTTATCTGGTCTGCCTGTTCGGCTCTTGCGGCAATGGCCAATACTTCTACAGCTTCGGCGGCACTTCCGCGTCGAGCCCGGTCGCGGCGGGAATCATGGCGCTGGTCAACCAAAAGATGGGCGGCCAGCCGCAAGGACTAGCAAATTACGTCCTTTACCGCCTTGCATCAGTCCCCGGCGTCTACCACGACATCACCGTCGGCGACAATAAGGTGCCGGATTCAAAGGGCCAGTATACGGTGGGGTATTCCGCAACTCCGGGTTACGACCGGGCGAGCGGACTCGGTTCGTTCGATGCCAATGCATTGGTGAATAACTGGCAGGCCGCTTCCATCGGGACCGACTCTAAGACCACCTTGGCCCTGGCGGCCAAACAAGTTTTCCCTGTGGTGCACGGAAGGGTGGGTGGTCTATTGGTCGGCGGAAATCACGCCCGTACGGATCGCAAAGCGGACCAAACCGGCAACATCATGGATGCCAAGCCGG
>Ga0207103_10007_pt2 | contig 17052 bp, 19 predicted proteins | sample Alteio_BWMinHeat_81_FD_153546 | JGI IMG/M metagenome (GOLD analysis project Ga0207103, IMG submission 153546) | Enriched cells from forest soil in Barre Woods Harvard Forest LTER site, Petersham, Massachusetts, United States -... | ecosystem: Environmental > Terrestrial > Soil > Temperate forest >...
ACTACACTTAGTCCAGAAAAGATTCTAAAACGTATGAGCTCAATCGCTCTTGGAATGTTTCGTGATACATTAAACACATTGACATCTGGTGACAAGACTGTACTGCAAACAATGGTAAACCGTGATGATGAAATAGATAGACAATATTTCCTGCTTGTAAGATTGATTCGAAGTACTATGGTTGACAAGAAACTTGCCCATGCATTAAATCTTGAAAATATTGACATTTTAGATTACAGAATAGCAGCAAATCTTCTTGAAGCTGCAGGTGATACTATAGTAGATCTTGCTAATTCACTTACAGGTTTATCATTAATGCCAGTGGAAATCAAAAAGATCTATGATGTTGCAAAGGAAATTGAAAAAGTTCATGAAAAGTCAATTGAGGCATTTATTAGTCATAACAGATCGCTTGCAATTGAAGCTATAACGCTTCACAGGAAATACCATAAGAAAATTTCCGAGATTCGTTCCTTACTTGAGACAAAAAAACAGACCTCAATTGATCTGTTTGATATTGTATATTCCTTTGATAGAATTGCACGCTGTTGGAATGATATAGCTGATCTTGTAAAGCCAGTTTACACATAATTAGAATTCAAACATTATTTGAGCATGTTTAATACCCCTAAAACACAAACATGGTTATGCCACAACTGAATATTCCAATTAAAACCTGCAAGAATTGCGGAGAGATATTTGTTACAGGTTATCATGCATCTGTTGGAATACAATTTTGGTGGACTGCACTTACTTTCATTGGTGGTATTGTGTATTGGGCAGTAAGGGGACGAAATGAAAGATGTCCAAAATGTAAAGGACTAGAACTTGATGTTCAATTCAAGACAATAGACGTCTGAATCGTGATCAATTTATTTAACCTTATAAAATACATAATGAATGAAATTTAATCAATTTTTTGTACTCGTAGCTGTCTTTATTGTTATAGTTGGAATTTGGGTTGTTTCACCAAATATTGCTCATGCAATGACACCAACTCTAACAATAACTCCCACAGAACTAACTGCAACAGCAGTCTCTCCAACTCAGATCACTCTTTCATGGAATGCACCAACACAAAACTATGGAAAAATAATTATTGATTATAAAATTGAACAGAGATTAAGCACTGGCATATATAAAATGTTACAAAATACTGGCAGTACAATCACCACATATTCTATAACTGGATTGACAACTGGCACTACTTACACTTATAGAGTATCAGCAGTTTACTCTGATGATTCTAGTACAGATCCCTCAAATGCAGCATCTGCAACTCCGACTCCAACATCTACACCTCCACCAACTCCAACACTTACATCGCCAATTACAAACGTAAAATTTGACTTTACACCATCTGATGGAACTACATTAACAGCTGTTATAATAACACAAAGTGATTATCAGCAATTACAATACGAAAAAAACTCTAGAAGTATAATCTCTAATGCAATACCAACTACAGAAACAATAACTAATGACTTGGCTGGAATATTGACATACCAGAATAATCATTTAAGTCCAGCTTCAGTACCTGGACCGCTTATGGCAACAGCAGTCTCTCCAACTCAGATCACTCTTTCTTGGCTTCCACCACTAGAGAACTACGCACAAAAAATAATTGGTTATAAAATAGACTTGAAACGAGCTCCAGGCGATTATGTCATAATAGATGACAATACAGGTAATGACACTACAAAATATTCAATAGTGGGTCTGAAGACTGACACTACCTACACTTACAGGGTGGCAGCCATTTATTCTGATCATACTACTAGTAATACATCAAACGAAGCTTCAGCAATTACACTACAATCATTACAGCCTATACCTCAACCTATACCTCCACCAACTACAACACCTTCACAACCTATACCAATACCACAACCTGTGATGAATGTGAAATTTGACTTTACAGCATCTGATGGAACCACATTAACATCTGTAATATTGACACAAAATGATTATCAACAATTCATAATCATAAAAGATCCTAGAAGTATAATTTCTAATGTAACAGAAACAACAAATACTATAAACAATAACCTGTCAGGTCTTATTAGATATCAAACAATTCATTCTACTCAAGAAACTACGCCTACACAACAGACATCAAATTATACTCCACCAACTCCAAATAACATCAACAGTCCTAATATTGGACTATTATGGGGCGTAGCTACATCAGTAATAGCATCTGGAGTAATAGGTATCATAACTTGGCTTGTTAAAACAAAAGTTGCAAAAAAAATAGCAAAAGAATACTACTTTACATTGGAAAAGATAATTGAGGATGGAACTCAGCATATAAGAATTAGAAACAGTGGTCCTACAATAGAAGATTGTATTATCTTGTGTTCAGGTGTGGCATGTGTTTGGACTGACACAAAAACAGATAAACCAAGACATGCCTATGAGGGCAGTATTTCAGTAGTAAGATTACCTGATGAATTTGGAAATAATCCATTGATTAGTGTCAAGAGTGGCAAGAAAGTTCTAAAAAAGACTCAACTCGATGATATGGCTTATGGCTAAAATGTCCAAATAAACAAAAATTAATTAAAAAATTGGGGTTTATGCGTTTCTGTTCAACTTTCCATCTTTGTTGAATAAGCTCTGGACTTTTGCATCTGCAAGATTGTATTTGACATTCAAGTCCTTGTTGATGCTTATCAGTTGATCTTTGTGGACTGTAGCTTCATTATTGTATGCCTGCAAAGCTTCTTGCATGGTACCACCATTTTGAAGCACTTGACTCATTGCATTTCTTGCATTCTGGATCTTTTGTTGCATGAAATTAAACTGATCCCAGAAAAGACTCTGTGCAGAGTTGTCTACGCGTGTTACAAAACCAGCATATGCATTTTTCGGAGCAGTTAGATCATTTCCATTATTCATACCAGCAAGATCATTTTGTAAATATGCATTTGCAATTTTACGTTGTTGTTCTATGAACTGGTTTTGTTGATCTACTATCTGTTGTTTTTGTTGCATTGCAGCGTATCTTTGTTTGAATAATTCTATGTTTTCAAGAATTTTCATTTCTGTGGGGTTGTTCTTTATGGCATCTGTAGCTAATATTGTATTGGTGTTACTTGCTCCAGTATCAGCCCAAGCAAATCCAAAATTTGTTACAACTATTAGCACTGCAAAAACACTTGCAAAAACGCATAGTTGACTTGTCTCATGCATTTTCTTATTGTCATCATTTTGCATTTCTCTATTTTCTATGGTTTCAATCATTCTATTTTCACCTCACTGGTTTCTCCCGACAACAAATACGTTGTTTCGTCCGAGTTTCACGGACTCGTCAGGGGATTCTTTGTATTCTCCTGTTATCATAAGGACCGTAACACTACTTCCAGCACATGTATCAAACCGTTCTTAACATCGTCTCGAAGGATTGTGCGGATGATTTTGTGATATTTGTTACCACATCCTTCAGAGTGTAAGAGCAGATGCCTATTGCAAAAGGCACATCCACAAGTCACACATAGTTTTGTACAGTTTTGTGAACATGTGTGGCATTGCGATTTTTCAATGCGTTCAATTGTTGGTATTGATGTCATGGCCACACTTAGCTGAAAAATTATAAATCCATTAGAACACTTTTTGCAACAAAAAATCCAGAAATGTACTTTTGTGAGTAAAACGTGATACGTAAAAATACTAGTTCAACATTTTTGCGACAAAAGTGTAGTAAATATTTTTAATATAAGTATGGCAGCTTATGAGCATGGTAGGTAGGAATACAGATAGTCCTGATAATGTAATACCTGTGAAAAACATGACCAAGAACGGGATAAGTCCTCTTGACTTACTTATTCTTCATGTACTACAAAGTGGTGCGACTCCTGATACAGCAAACAAGGATCTTGAAAAATACGGCTATGTTCTTTCACGTGATAATGTTAAAAATAGAGTAGATGAACTCATAAAAAAAGGCGTTATTTTAGAACACAACAACGAAGAAGACAGTAAGAAAGATGACAAAATAAAGTGGATTCTAGTAGATCCAAGTAAATTATTTGATAACCAATGGTATACTTTCATAAAATCACAGAATCCACTTTTTGAGCGAAGAGTAATTCCGTACTCTGAGATGTATAGTAATTTAGTCGAAATAAGTAGAGAATATGGTGTAGTGACAGCGATAGATCTTGTTCAGGGAGAAGGTCAAAATTATGATTTTATCCTAAGAATTGCTACAAATGAGCTAACTCTTTTTGAAGAATTTATAGAAAAAATCAGGTCACTTGGATGGGTTCATTCAGTTGATAGTAAACCTATTCACGTACTTGAAGGCGTAGGGCTATCCAAAAATAGTCTGACCAAAGTGCATACGAATTATTTTTACGAACCGATAAAAATTCCTGACTTTGAAACGTATTTAAAGAGTATAAAACAAGTATTTCGTACTTACGATACTTACATAAAAGAAGAAGGCGCTTCAAAACAAAAAATTACTAGAAAAAAAGACAGTGATGATGTTGCTTGAGCTACAAATGATGACATCACAGATTCATAAAAATTTAATAGCAACATGCCCAATGTGCAGTTCTCCTTTAAAATTCAAAAATAAAAATTCGTTATTAGAAAATGAATTAGATCTTAAATGTACTAAATGTGATTCAACATATTCTTTTAAGAATGGTTATCTGAATCTGTTGCCGCCAAAAATAAGAAAGGAAATTTGTACTAGAGGAATTTTAGAGCGAAAAATCAAAGATAAATTTGGTATGGGTCAGCTTTCTAAAAATGAACAAGATCTAGTCAAAGGAATACTAGCCAGTAAATACATGGCAAAACAATACTTTAGAAATGTTGTTCATCCGACTCAGGCAGCATGGTCAGCTCGCTCTTACGAACGATTTGAAGACATTTTCATTGCAAATTATCTAGATAATTTGTTGAAGAACATGCAAGTTACTTTTATTGACGCTGGTTCTGGTCCAGGTAGATACCTACTATTGTTGGGATCTAAGATTAGCATTAATTCATGCAAAGAATTGAAAAGAAATTCGGAAACTGCTGGCCTTTACAAATATGATGAGATGTATGACAAGAATTTACGCAATATTATTGGAATTGATTATTCGGAAGAGATGACATACCATTCTACACGATTACTAAAAAAATACGGGCTTGGTCAATATCTAAACAAGAGAATATTTCCAATTACAGGTATAATACAAAACTTTAATCTTAATCAACAAGAACTTGATCGAACCCACAAAGTAATTGTATGCACTTTTCAAACATTGGGTAATCAAGAAAATATGGATTTGCAAGTGCAATTACTAGAATCAATGAAAAAATTAGCCTTGCCACATGGTACAATATTAGTTTCAGTTTTTAATAAAAAACTCTTCAAAGATTTTGGATTAAAAACCTTCTATGGAAGAGAAGTAAAGCAAACTGTTGGAGAAATAATAAATTCAAAACAAGATCAAAATAATTCTATACTTCGAACAAAAAAAGGCATTTATTCAAAATGGTTTTCAAAAGATGATCTAGAACAACTATTCAAAAAAGCAAAAATATCTAACTATAAAATAATGGATGAAAACTCGTTACAACCTGTCACAAATTATGAACAATATTTGAAGATAGAAGAACAACGTAAGGATGTATTTCCTAGAGCAATTATAGGAGTGGCTCAAATAGGTCAAAAAGATCATTTGGGTTAAAAAAGATTCAATCCTCAATTAATCAGATCTTTATTGATTAATACTGTCTATGGTTTTGTATGAATAGAATGAGATTCTCAATATCTACAGAATTTCTTAACAATGGAAGAAATCAAAAAAGCTGCAAAAGTATTTTTACAAATATATTCGGAAAATAATTTTAAACTAATTTTTTCTTCATGCTGTATGCCAAAACTGCACAAATTGTTTTAGAATCAACAATTTTCCCAGATAAGATCATTTTTACTACTCTTTTAAAATCAATTTTTACTACTGATAGTATTTCATCCTCATCTAGCTTTAGTTTGCTGGATTTTTTAATCCCAGATGCAACAAAGCAGTGAATAACTTCAGTATTGTATCCTATTGATGGATAATATTTTATCAGAGAAATCATCTTTTTTGCCTCATAACCAGTCTCCTCCTTTAATTCCCTAAAAGCACATGTTCGTGGATTTTCCCCTTTGTTACATGTCCCTGCAGGAATTTCTAGTACATAACCTAGTGGAAAACGATGCTGTTTTACTAAAATCACTTTACCTTTTTCAATTGCTAACATTGCAGCAGCACCTCTGTGCTCAATTACCTCTCGACGTACTTTGCGCTTGTTTATTGAAACATCATAGAGACTCAATGAGAGAACTTTACCATCGTAGATTTTCTTCTTCATGGTTGGTATTCTTATGAATCTAAAATCAATTATGAATGTATCTGATATGAAAGATGAAGTCTTTTTGAAGTTTTTACCTCTTTGATACTATCCATTACCCATTTTTGTGGAAATGAGATCTTCTTTGGTATGAAAAGATCTACAGAACGCACTCCTCCAATTTTTTGTATCAATTGAGTCAGCTCATCAAGCTTGAAAATGTTGTCGCTATAAAAAAATAATACAATCTGATTCATGTTTACAAAAGGTTTTTGCAAAAATGCTTTTCCAAATTCTTTTTCTAGATTTTGTAGTGTTTTTTTAACATTACCTTCTACCCCAACGAGAATTGCAAATGGAATGTATCCAATCATTTCTTTAGGATTGTACAATAGTGTGAACTGTATTGCTTCATCATTTTGTAACTTATCAAGAGAACGAGTGACAGTTTTTGTAGATAGATGAGCTAGATTGGCAATATCTTCAATTTTTAATCTTGGATTTTTTAAAAGTATTTCTATAATTTCAAGATCAGTTTTTGTCAAGTCAGATCTTATACCAGGATTTTTTGCTTCAAAAATTGATAATACCCTAACGCCTTGTAATATTTTTTTTGCAAGTTCCATTTTTTGATTAGGATCTCCTTTTACAACTATACTACAAACAGTCACACTTCCAACACATGGAACTACAAAAAATGGTTCACCAATTAGCTTGACTTGATCTAAAATGTATTGCAAATCAGTTCCTGTTGCAACAAAATAGAGAACACTATATCCCAAAACAGGCGGTTCTATTTTTAGGGCAAACTCTTCAATAATTTTTTTATCTAACATTTTTTGAATTCTTGATTTTACAGCTCCACCAGATATGCCTACATTATTTCCAATTTGTCTGTCTGGCATTCGACAATTGTTCAGTAGATGTGAGAGGATATGTATATCAATTTTGTCCATATGTGTTACTCATATTCATATATTTGGTATAAAGCATACAACTTGAATATATAATTGTCGTATTTATAATAAGAACTAAGTTAAAACATTAAATATCAGACTATTTTAATAGTTATATGGATTATAGGGCCAAGGTAGGCTTGCGTTTTATTACAAGACGCAAAGGTAGTCTGATTGCAGCAAGCCTTGCTGTCTCAATTGCCATTTTGGTAGTGCAGGTAAATTCCGTAATTTTTCAGGGTTTGTATAATGCGATTGTACGTGATGAAATAAATTATAATTTCGGACATGTCTATATTACAAGAAACGAGAATTTCATAACAAAATCAGACAAAATGTTGGTAAACTGGCTTGAAAGAATTCCATATGTACAAGCTGCTACACCAAGACTTGAATCTAATGCATCAATAAATGCAACAGGTTCTGGACAGACAGTTAGGGATTATAATGTTCTAGTAATTGGAGTAGATCCAGTTCTTGATACACAAGCATCAACATTGTATAAAACAATTGGAGGAGACGGACAGTATGTTTCTTCAAGAAATTCTATTGTTCTTGGAGCATTAGTGGATCGAGATCTTGGATATCCACATGTTGGTGATAGTGTAAAATTAAAATTTAAAGATAAAAATGGCGTTGACCAACTAAAACGATTTACCATAGTAGGAATTACACAAAGTGCTGGTAATGTTGGTGCTGATCAAGGTGTCTTAATAAATATTGATACTTTGCGAGAAATATTGGGTAGACCACATGAAACACAATCAATCATGGTTAGGTTAAATGATCCAACAAAAGACCAAGTAGTCAAAGATCTTTTTCTTAATGCATTTCCAACTCGTTCAGACAACTTTAAAGTTCAAACAATTGAAGAATCTGCTGAACAAACACTCAGTGGATTCAGATCAGGTATTGCACTAATCAATTTAGTTGGATACTTTGGCATGATGTCATCTGCTTTTGCAGTTGTAACAATACAAATGATGCAAGTCACAAGTAAAACACGTGAGATTGGAATCATGAGGGCAATTGGTTCAAGAAGAAAAGATATTCTGATAATATTCATTTTTCAAGGAATGGTAATTGGTGCCATTGGGGCAGGTCTTGGTACAGTTTTTGGTGTAGCATATACTGTTTATGCAAAAGAAACACATTTGACATTTCAAGGCAGCTTGGCTTTAGAGGTATCTTATAACTGGGTTGGAATATTACAGACAGATCTTTTGGCATTTGTACTTGCTATAGTGGCATCAATTTATCCTGCATACAAGGCCACAAAACTACAACCTGTGGAGGCAATGCGATTTGGCTAGTTCAGTACTAGAAGTACGTAATGTAGACAAGATATTTGGTGAAGAAGAAACAGCTGTTTATGCATTAAAAAATGTGTCATTTTCGGTAAAAAAAGGTGAATTTATCTTAATTGTGGGCAGCTCGGGATCTGGCAAATCAACACTACTGAACATGATTGGACTTTTAGATAGACCAACAAATGGTCAGGTCCTCATTGATGGAATAGATACTTCTAATCTAAACGATAACCAGATTTCATCATTTAGAAATTCTAAACTTGGATTCATTTTTCAATTTTCAAATCTACTTTCCGATTTAACAGTTCTAGAAAATGTAATTCTTCCAAGACAAATACAAAGAACAGATACAAACGCAACTGAAGATGCAAAGTCATTGCTAAAGACAGTTGGCTTGGAAAATCAGATGAACAAATATGCAAACAAAGTATCTGGTGGTCAAGCACAAAGAGTAGCTATTTGCAGATCTCTTATCAATAAACCAACAATAGTTCTAGCTGATGAACCAACAGGAAATTTGGATTCCTTATCAGCACAGACAACTGTTCAGTTAATGAAATCTCTTAATAGGAAACTAGGACATACTTTCATAATAGTAACACATGATCGTCCACAATTTGGTGACGTTGATAAAATAATTACAATTAAAGATGGTAGAATTGTCGATGATGAAATGATGGAGGTTCCAACAGTAAATTGATCTACAAAACCATTGTTATGGCTATCATATTTCTATTAGGACAAATAATTCCAAGCTATGCAGTTACTCCAGAACATATAGAACCAGGTGTATCACCTTTTGAACATGCCTTTAATGACATAAAATTCCTTGACGCATATTTTGGCACATCTTCAGGAAAAATTGAGGTGCAACCAGGTGACAGGAATGTACCACTTACCATAGTGTTTTCAAATATAGGATCAGAGGACATTGCAGGAATAAAGGGACTACTTAGTTTGCCTGTTGGATTTTCTCCAGCAATTGCCAATTCTAATGCAGGTCTAATAGAGGCAGACAATACTCAGGTTGCAACAAGCGGTTCATCATTTTTCCTAACATTCTTTGTTAATGTAGATAAAAATACAAACGTCAATTCCTATACTGGAACAGTTCAGGTAACCTATTCCAGAGTAAGGGAAACTGGTTCTCATACCAATTATTTTGATTTTAATTTTAAGCTACCAGGAAAAAGCGTCCTAAATATGAAAGCAGAAAATCAATTCATACAGCCTGCATCAAACAACCAAATCACAGTTCACGTCTCAAACGACGGTACCGCAGGCCTTAACAACGTAGACATTACACTCAATCCACAATCTAACTCCTCTGGATCATCCAGTTTACAAAATATCGTAATAGATCAAAACCATTGGAACATAGGAACAGTTGCTGCCCAATCCTCAAACACATTCTCATTTAATATTTTTGTACCACAAAGTGTTGAGGGTCAAACCTTACACATACCATTGGGTATAACATACTTTGATGGACAAGGAAATCAAATAACAACTTCAAGACTTGTAGACCTAATTGTAGGACCAGCAAGCTCAACATTCGTTGTCAAACTCTCTACTCCTTCTTATCTCTTGATGGGAGTTATGCAAAATCTTACTCTTGGATTAGAAAATCTTTCTCCATCAAAAATATCTGATATATCAATTACACTTGCGCCAAGCTCTTCAGATCTTAAGATTCTACAAGATCCTAGGTGGTTCGTAAACGAAATAAATCCGCTGGAAAAGACCACATTAAATATTCCTGTATTTGCTGACCAAAGCATATCAAATCAAGCCGTCAACTTTGACGTGAACATACAATATACAAAAGATGGTTCTACAGTTATAGAAAAGCAGAGCTTTGCTACATACATCAGACCAGTGATAGATGTCTCAGTTTATGGAATAGATGTAATGAATATTGGTGGCAAGCAAAACATTATTGGAAATATTTTGAATCAAGGAAATATCAAAGGACAATTTGCTACTGTAACTATAGTTCCAATTGATAATTCAAATATCAAAGAATCAGTTCAGTATATTGGAGACATAGATATTGATGCTCCTACACCATTTAACATACCAGTTGATTTTACAGGTAATCCAACTTTTGGAGAAAACAAAGTAGTCGTAACTGTGACATACAAAGATTCACTTTTGCAACCACATGCAATAACACAAGAGGATACCGTAACCTTGGTAAACCCAACACCTACGTCAAACGACAATTCTCAACTTCAACTCATTATTCTTGTTGCTATAGCTGCCGGAATAGGGGGAGCTATATTCAAGGTACGGAAAACCAAACTCTCAATCACAAAGAAAGTAACTCAAAATACAAGCTAAAGTTATATTTAGTACAGGTGATTTTTGTTCATGACTTGGGATGAAATTGAGGTCCCAAAAGAAGTTAGACCTATTATGCTTGAAGATGCCGAAGAAACAAAACTGGGACAAAAAAATGATTCAGACAAACAGTATAGATATGGTAATTTACACATACGAGAATACGGCGACAAGTACCTAGTCCATATGGATGAGATTGATCCACGCAAAGATCCACTTGGTCATCTTGTAGTGGATGCCCCGGAGGTCTTGATTGGTCTTGCATCAGCATTTTTTGGAGGAAAACAGGTTGCATCACAAATCTACAAAATACAAAAAAATTCAAAGATTGCAAAAGGTACCTCTTTGTTTGGAGGTCTCTTGGCATCAGTTGCGCTTGGATATCTGGGATATTCTCTTACTAAAAAGATTAAAAATTTTTAGGAGGAATCTATCATTTCAAAACTTAGAACAATAAAGATTTTTCTCAAACTCTTGCCTCTCATTTTGATTCTAAGAAAAGATAGAAGAGAGTGGGTTAGAAAAGAGGGCAAAAATATAAAAGTTGAAAAATATCAAAAAAATGCTCGTAAGGTTCTCAATACTTTTGTGTCACTAGGTCCTGTTTACATAAAATTGGGTCAATGGCTTTCTTCAAGAGCTGACATCTTACCTCAACCGTATATGGAAGAGCTTGCAAAACTTCAAGATGAGGTACCAGCTGCTCCTTTTGATCAAGTAAAACCAATCATAGAAAAAGATTTGGGACCATTAGAACAAAGCTTTGATTATGTCAATACCACTGTTGTTTCCGGCGCTTCACTTGGTCAAGTATATCTTGCCAAAATTAAGGAAAAGGACGTAATTATAAAAGTAAGAAGACCAAACATTGACAAAATTGTAGAAGAAGACATTAGGGTTCTCAAAAAAATTATTCCATTTGCAATGAAATTTGTAGATCCCAATCTACGATATTCAGCAGAAGCAATGCTTGCACAATTCATAGAAACAATACATGAGGAAATGGATTATAGAATTGAATCTCAAAATCTAAAGACAATAAAAAGAAATTTTCGTTCAGATCCTAAAGTAATAATTCCTTCTGTAATAGATGATCATTCCACAGAACATGTACTTACTATGGAATACATTCCTGGAATAAAGATAACCAATGTAAAAGCACTTGATGAGATTGGGTTAGATAGAGCGCAGCTTGTAGTTAAAGTACACAAGGTATTTTTTACAATGCTTTTGCACCATAATATCTTTCACGCTGACCCCCATCCTGGCAACATATCTGTGGCTAATGACGGTTCTTTGATTCTATATGATTTTGGAATGGTAGGAAGACTAGATAATGAAACTCGTCTCAAACTAATCAGACTGTATCTATCCCTTGTTGAAAAAGACCCTCCACGAACTGTCAGTGCCATGGATGAACTTGGAATGCTGCTTCCTGGTTACAACCGTTTTGTAATAGAAAAAGGAATTGCAATGTCAATTCAGGCAATGCATGGGACCAAAGTGGACAAAATGGAAGTAAGAGCTCTAATGGATCTTGCAAATAAGACAATGAGCAGATTTCCATTTAAGCTTCCAAAGCATCTAGCACTTTACATGAGGATGGCATCTATACTTGAAGGAATTTATCATACTCACAAAGTCAATTTCCGATTCATCAATGTCTTACAAAATATTTTGGAGGAAGAAAATCTCATTAAAGACGCATATGTTGAAGAACTGAAAATTTCATTTGGTAAATTTATAAAATCAATCAATGATGTAATTGCTATTGCACCTGAACTCAAACAATATCTTGAAGAAAAAAGAACTGCTCAATATCAACCAAAAAAATCATCTAGAAACATTTTGCTTTCTGGAAGCATACTTTCCGCTGCTGTATTTGTTGGCTCAACAATACTTTATGGAAACAATCAACTTGTAGGAGAGCTTGGAATGATTGGTTCTGTAGTTATAATTTTAGCAGCAGTTTTAATGCGAGAACACTAACTATTCTATTGTAATATCTTTACCATGTTTAACTGGAATCTTTAGAGTAAGAACCCCGTTGTGGTATTTTGCAGAACCCTCAAGATCTTCACCTTCATTTACATCAACTGGAAGTCGGATTTTTTTATCAATTGTATGTGGCCTTTGATGCCAGATTACCGTTCCATCATGATCTGTCTCTCGTGTCGCATTAATTGAAAGGATATTTCCACGTATTCTTAATTTGATATCCTTTTTGTCAAAGCCTGGAAGATCAATAGTTACTATGATATTATCATTTTCAAGCTGTATATCCATTGGTGGAAGTACAAACTCATAAAATTCTCTGGATTTGTTGCCTATTTCTTTCATGACTTCTTTTGCCATATAACGTACCAAGCCCATTTTGATATAATAAAGTCTTTTTTAGTTATAAACCTTATAGTAGATTCACAATTTATCTACTTCGTAATTTAATTACAATCAAATGATTATAGTTATTGAAGGATTTGATCAAGCAGGAAAAAGAACTCAATCAGAACTTTTAGCAAAATTTTTGAAAACAAGAAAATTAAAATGTAAAATTTTTAGCTTTCCTGATTATACTACACCAATAGGAAAAGAAATCAAACATTATCTGAGTGGAAAACGAAAATTTCCTCCCCAAGTAATACATTGTTTACTTGCTGCAAACAGATGGGAAAAATTAAAGAAAATACAAGATACATTATCAAAAAATTATATTTTGATAATGAATAGATATTATCAATCTAATTTAGTCTATGGCAAGGCAAATGGGCAAGATCTAAAATGGCTTTTAAATCTTGATTCAGGTCTTCCAAAAGAAAATCTGGTAATTCTTCTTGATGTAAAATCAAAAGATTCATTTTCACGTAAAAAAACTCTACGTGATAAATTTGAGAAGGACAAAGAATTTGCACAAAAAATAATTCATACTTATAGAACATTAGCAAAAAAGTTTGGATGGAAAATAGTAAATGCTTCACAAACTCAAGAACAAGTACACAAAGCTATCAAGGAAATAGTTCTGAGATATATAAAGTAAAAAATGACAAAAAAATACCTAGAAATTGTTGATCCAATTCATGACTTTATAAGAATTTATGAATCTGAAATTAAAATAATAGACACTCCTATTTTTCAGAGATTACGCAGAATAAGGCAACTAGCAGGTGCTCATCTAGTTTATCCAGGCGCACAACATTCTAGATTTGAACATTCACTTGGAGTAACACATGTTGCAGGTCAATCAGCATTAGTACTCAAAGATAAAGAATTTTTGAATTCAGATGATGTTGCAAACCTAAGAATGGGGGGTCTCTTACATGATCTCGGTCATGGACCATTCTCTCATTTATTTGAGGAAGTTTTACAAAAAAGAAAAAAAATATCACATGAAGAAATTGGTAAGAAAATCATACTACAAACTGAGATTGGAGATTTGTTATCAAAATCTAGTTTTGATAAAAAGTTTCTAGCTGATCTTGCCTTTGGAAATTCCAAACATCAATTTATGAATGAAATCATATCTGGAGGTCTTAGCGCTGATATGATGGACTATCTACCGCGAGATGGATATTTTACTGGCGCAGAACATGCTAAAATTGATTTTAAAAGAATAATTCAATCCCTAGATGTACATGAAAAAAAACTCTCACTTGATAAATCGGCACTCTATTCTTTTGAATCTATGATGATTTCAAGATATCAAATGTTTAAGGCTGTTTATTATCACAAAACTGTGCGATCTGCTGAAGTTATGTTGCTAGAATCAATGAGTCTTGCAGATGATGAACTTGATCTTACTTCTACTGATCTTGATAATTACATTAAACTGACTGATGAATTTGTAATTTCAAAACTAATATCTCTTCCAGAAAAATCCTCAGATCTTAGAAGAGCAAGAAAGCTTGCAAAAGATTACCAAGAACGTAGACTACTCAAATGCGTCTTTGAAAAGATTCTTGCACGTCATGATCTAATAGGTAAAATAAAAACATTGGATGTAAAAAAACAAATCTCTAAAAAATCCAAAGTAGATGAGTCAGAAATTTTTATTGATGTGTCCATGACTCCATCCATTCCTCTTACACCTTCAAAAAAAGAATCAGAGTCAATAATACTTACGTCAAAAAAAGGTACACTTTCTAAAGAAGCATATGAACTTCCAATATCAGAAATACCCCTCGTTTCTGCAATTTCTGGATTTATGAACATCTTACGAGTTTATACAGCACAAAAAAACAGAAAAAAGGTTGAAATTGCAGCACAGATCATCCTTGGTGAAAACAAATTATGAGAAAACGAATTGTCATAAAATTATCTGGCAGCTTGTTTGGAATGGAGGATGAAAAAGTACTCAAGGATTATGCCACATTTTTCGTTAGGATATCAAAGATTTGTCAACCAATTATTATCGCAGGAGGGGGCAAAATTGCAAGACATTACATTTCACATGCAAGATCCTCTGGTGCAGATGAATCTACCCTTGACGAGCTTGGCATCGAAGTATCACGGCTTAATGCTAAACTTTTGATCTATGCAATACAGAATAAAGCATATCCACATCCTCCAACCAATCTAAAGGAAGTTACACACGCCGCAGATAGTGGATTAATAGTAATAACGGGTGGTTTGCATCCAGGTCAAAGTACTAATGCAACAGCAGCACTTATTGCGGAAAAGGTCAGAGCGTCTATATTTTTGAATGCTACAGACGTTGACGGAGTCTATGATTCAGATCCAAATAAGAACAAAAATGCAAAAAAATTCAAGCGAATTGAGCTAAAAAAACTTCGTAATATGCTTGTACACCAAGAATCCATTGCTGGTGGTTATGACTTGATGGATATTGTTGCACTCAAAGTGATTGAACGATCCAAAATCAAAACACGTATCATAAAGGCAGATGTTAAAACTTTAGAAAAAGCAATCAAAGGGTCTCCTGAAGGAACTGAAATTATACTAACCTGACTTTTCCTGTAAATTCTGGTATACCTGCAACAATTGCTTTTTTCATAATTTCCTTTGCCTCACTTTCGCTCAAAGTTTTGGATTGGGCCTTTGCGTATCCCTCATCATCCACTATTACTGTAATCCAACCATCTGATTTTTGAACAATAGCAACTAATTCCTGCTCGCCCACAGGCACAAACTTTCCTTCTGATTTTTTTACTGTGAGTGTAAGCATAGCAAAACCTGCATGGGAAAATAGGTTCATCTGAGATTTTCTTGCTCTTTCTTGTCCTATCTTGATAGCTTGATGGTATTGCACAAAATTACCTTCCAAACTTTGACTAAAAGTCTTTGCCGCTTAACATTTATGTAAAGAACAAACCCTATCAATAAACTTGGACAAAAAATTATTGATTGGTGCTGCAGTTGGTATCCTTATTGCAATAACAGTTGTTGTTGCATTACTTCCTAGCTCTAGTTTTCTGAAAAATTTTGTTCAAGAAAATCCTCAGGTTCCTGGAGGATTAAAGGCAGCATCTACAGAAATAAAACCGGTTATTGTCACTATTAATAAAACATCAGTATTATCATTTACTAATAAAGAATCAATCATAGATACAAAATTTGATGTTTTAAATCCAAATGGTGTTACAGTTATTCTAGAAGCAATAACATATGATCTATACGAAAATGGTGTCTTGGTAGGGCATGGTCAAATTGGAGAAAGACTTGAAGGTGCTTTGGAAAGTTCAAACTATTACACACTTGTAGAACACTATACGAACCAACTAGATGGTAAAGTTATTTTAGAAAACACTGGTAATAATCCTGAACTTTGGTCTGCACTACAAAAAAATGATACAAAATGGAGCATTGTGGGTCAGGCATTTTATAATACAAACACTGTTCTTAGTGGTCAACCCGGTTCAATTGGGTTTAATTCTACTCAATAAAACTAATTTACAAACAATTCTTAGGATATAAAACTTGGATTTCAATTGATTTATTCTTGAAATTTGTTTTTTACAATAAATAAAAGATTATTTTGTTGGGTTGTATCTTGATCTGATAAATTTTACCAAATAAATGAAGCCAAGAATAATCCACGCAATCATCATCCCAGTCCATATGTACAAGATTCCAAGATCCACCCATGC
>Ga0207103_10204_pt1 | contig 17052 bp, 12 predicted proteins | sample Alteio_BWMinHeat_81_FD_153546 | JGI IMG/M metagenome (GOLD analysis project Ga0207103, IMG submission 153546) | Enriched cells from forest soil in Barre Woods Harvard Forest LTER site, Petersham, Massachusetts, United States -... | ecosystem: Environmental > Terrestrial > Soil > Temperate forest >...
GAAATGCCACTTCACGTAAAAGAGTTCGTTCTTCGCGTTGATCAAGCTGAACGTGTGGCTGCTGAAGCCGTCCATGTGACGGTAGCCGTCGGGAGTGCCACGGTCGGAGAAGAGAATCGTCACTTGGTGCAGCGATTCTGGCGAAAGCGACCAGAAATCCCACATCATCGTCGGCGACTTGAGGTTCGTCTCCGGGTCTCGTTTCTGCGTATGGATAAAATCGCCAAATTTCAGCGGGTCGCGGATGAAAAAGACAGGCGTGTTGTTTCCCGTCATGTCCCAGTTACCCTCTTCCGTATAAAACTTCAGAGCGAAGCCGCGAGGATCGCGCGCCGTGTCCGCCGAGCCTTTTTCGCCGCCGACGGTCGAGAAGCGAATGAATGTCGGCGTTTTTTTGCTCACCGCGCTAAATAGTTTTGCGGTCGTGTACTTGGCGATCTCCGCGCTCGTGCAGACGAAATGTCCGTGCGCGCCTGAGCCTTTGGCGTGCACCACGCGCTCCGGGATGCGTTCCCGGTTAAAATGCGCCATTTTTTCGAAAAGCAGGAAATCTTCAAAAACAACCGGTCCGCGCGGCCCCACCGTAAGCGAATTCTGATTGTCTCCCACGGGACGGCCTGCGTCGGTCGTCATTACCTTTTTCTCTTCCGCCATCACTCCTCCTCAGATCGCGTGCAGTACTAGCGTTTCCGAACAAAGTCCTCACGCTTCACTGAAGCTACGCGTCCCGCCGCTATACTTCCAATATATAGTTCGGATACGATGGATAGGCATAGCCTATGGAGCTTCATCAACTTCGCTACTTCTGTGCCGTCGCTGAAGCCGGCTCTTTTAGCCGCGCCGCCGAACAGTCCCACGTTTCGCAGCCATCTCTTTCCCAGCAGATCATGAAACTCGAGGACGAGCTGGGCGCGCGCCTCTTCGACCGGCTTGGCCGTTCCGTGCGGTTGACGGAAACCGGGCAAACGTTTCTCCCGAGAGCGCGCGCTGTCCTTCGCGAGCTGGAAGCCGCGCGCGGCGATGTCGCCGAGCAAAAGGATTCCGTGGGCGGAGTGGTTACTATCGGTGTCATCCCCACCGTCGCCCCCTACTTCCTTCCGCAGCGCCTAACTTGGTTTTCGCGAGAATTTCCTCAAGTGCGGCTTACCGTGGTCGAAGAAATCACTCCCGTCCTTCTCGATCAGGTGCGAGCCAGCAAAGTCGATCTCGCGATCCTCGCCCTGCCCGTCCGCGGGCACGAATTCGAAACATTTCCGTTGCTCACCGAGCGCCTCTTCGCCGCACTCCCCTCAGGCCACAAATTAGCAAAGCGCCGCGCGCTCCTTTTGAAAGACCTGCGCGTCGAGCCATTTTTGCTTCTGCGCGATGGCCACTGCTTTCGCGATACCGTCGTCGCGGCGTGCGATCGCGCCCGTCTCCACCCGCAAATCGTTTTTGAGAGCGGCCAGTTCAGCAGCCTGCTAAGCATGGTAGGAGCCGGCATGGGCGTCTCCATCGTTCCTGAAATGGCTATCGACAAAAAATCGCGTTGCCGCTTCGTGGGCATTGAAGATCCCTCCGCCGTGCGCACTATCGGCACTCTGATTCTCCGAGGGCGTTCTCTCTCTCGCGCGCACCACGTGTTTCTCTCGCACCTCCGAGCCTCGTCCCTCGCACCGCGCCCTGCGTAAGGCCGGCGGTACCCGTCTTCGACGCTTTCTTTGGTGTTTGATGGATGGTTTGCAGTGACCAAAAGGATCGCGTTTGTTCTTCGCCGCGGTCTAAAGCCCTACCGTTTCTCCACCGAAACGGTCATGTCGTGGAAATTCAGCGTTACCGCCGCCCTGTAAAACAATTCCAGCCCCACGGTGGCGTCGAAGAGTCCGTCCGGTTCATGCACCTCCGGAGTAGGAAAGTACACCAGTGGCGCAGGGCCGCTCAATGTCAAACTGCGAAAGCCTTCTTTGTCTGCGGGAGCTTCTTTCATCTTCACTCCTCCGTCCGTGAACGGAAAATCCCGCGATTTCGTGGTCTTCGCCGCATCCGAAAGCTGCAACTTTTCAATCGACGCGGTATAGACCAACAGCGTTCCGCTATACATGGTATCAATCTGCGCCGATACTTTCTTTCCGTTAATTTCAAATCCACCAGCCACCACGATGGGCGGTCCTTCTTTCCCGAATTTAATCAGCGAGATTTTGTCGCATGCTCCCGAGCATTCCTCGGGCGCCGTCAACACTTCCGAGATTCGCACCTTGCGTCCCACGAAATCGATCTGCAGGGCGCGATCCTTAAAAGCTGTGTAAGCAAGCGTCCCATCCACCTGGGGCATCTGGTTTTGCGCGATCATGTCCGAAAGGCCCAGCGCTAGTGTGCCCACGTTTGAAAGCTTTGCGTTTCCTATGCTGATAGACGGGATCGTTGTTCGAAACATTCCGGAAGGCGCGCCTGCCGGCAATGGCGCCGTCGGCTTCAAGCCCGCCGCTTCGGCAAACGCCACATCCAAAACGGAGTCCACATTTCCCGTATCAATTCCCATCTTCAACGCAGGGCCGCTGCCCATTCGGGCCTCCACGCAGGGCATGCCGTCGCAATCGAGCAACGGCACCTCGGTCACAAATTTCACGCCTCCGCCGCGCTGCGCGTCCGTCTGGATCGCAGACAATGTCACAAGCCCGGCGAAACAAAAGATGGGCAGCAATCGACGGCACATGCGCATGAGATTCCTCGCGATCGACAATCTGGACGTACGTGCAACTAAAATGTGACGGCCAGCCCGGCAATGGTTAGCTTACAAGGAAACACTATATTACAAAGAACGATCCTGGCGAGCGTGATAGCATTGTCCTCGCTCGTGCATTTCCGAATGAACTGTTCAGGTATACTGAACCAAATCCTGGCAAACCAATGAAAAAATACGAATTCACGGCGAAAATTGAAGCGGGCGATGGCGGTGGGGCTTATGTGCTTTTTCCGTACGATACCGAGAAGGAATTCGCGACCAAAGGGAAGGTGCCTGTAAACGCGACTTTCCATGGTGTCCCGTACAGGGGTTCGCTTATCAAGTACGGTAAGCCACTTCATGTGCTAGGGGTGCCAAAGGCCATACGCGAACAAATCGGGAAAGGCCCGGGCGACACCCTTGAAGTCGTGGTTTGGAAAGATGAAGAGGTCAGAACCGTCGAAGTTCCTGCCCAATTTGAAAACTTGATGAAGAAAGAAGGGCTGCTTGCAGTTTTCAAAGAACTGAGTTACACGCACCGTAAGGAGTACTGCCGCTGGATTAGGGAAGCTAAAAAGCAAGAGACACGATTGAAGAGATTAGAGAAAACCATTGAGATGCTCAAGAAGGGAGTAAGCACGCCTGGGTAGAACAAAGGCACGCGAATTGGACTGCGAATGCTCACAGTTGGCGCTTCTCGGAATAAGCGCCCGGATCACGACGGACTTCGGTTAAGCACTAGCTCGCAACGGATTGACCACGCGCACGGCTCCGTATGTTTGCCCATCGGACAGGTCTTCGGAGTAGAGGACGTCCGCCCCCGAAGCGTGCGCGGCCTGAACGACGAGCGCATCCCAGAAAGAGATTTGATACCGGGCTTCGAGATCCAACGCTTCCAGAATCGATTCGCCGTTGTTCACAACGACTTGCCACGCCAAGTAGTCTGCGACGATCTCGCGCGTCCCCTTGACGTCGAGCGGTCGGCCGGCCTTACGCCGCAGATTGACGCTTAGCTCCTGCAGTACCTGAGTGCTCACGACGCCGGTCCGATCGCGCCAGAGCTTCTCGACCAGCGCCTTGGCGCGCTCATGCTTCGCGCCCACCGACGTGTCGTGCGCATACATGAGGATGTGCGTGTCGACGAAGTACTTATCGCTCATGAAGCTCGTCTCGGGACTTCGTTGGCACCCAACGCAGATCGAGTCCTTCGCGAAGACGGGCAAGCGCGCGCCGACGGGCTCTCTCGAATGCCTTCCGATCGCGGACGAGGGACTCGAGTCGGTCGGTCAGCAGCGCGCTTACGGAGCGACCCTCCTCGGCGGCCATCACCCGAGCTTCGCGAAGAAGATCTGTGTCGAGCTTTAGGGTAATATTTGTTTTCATGACCATTATCTTCGTGCAGCACCATTTTACGTGCTTGTAGCGCCGTCAAAGTTTCTTTTTTAAGCCTTTTGGGCCTGAGAACTGCGTCTGCTACAATTGCTAGGTTGTTATCAACTATGCCAGATGAAACGAAAATACGGCCAAGGACGCGGGCTCGAGCAGTCGAGGTAGCGCGTGCGAGAGGGATAGCCCGCACCCGGGACTTTGACGCCGCCGGCGTCGCTCGCTCAGCCCTAAAACGCATGTGTGACGAGCGTGTCCTGATGCGTCATGGGCGGGGGCTGTACCAACTGGCCGATGCTGAGCTCGCTGCGGCGCATAGCCTCGCCGAGATGGCCCGGGCCGTTCCCCGCGGAACGGTCTGTCTGCTTTCTGCGCTGCTCTTCCACGGACTGACGACTCAACTTCCGCATGCCGTGTGGCTCATGCTTGATTCCAAGGATTGGGCACCGCGCAACCCACCGGTCATGACCCAGATCATTCGTGCTAGCGGCGAAGCCCTGACGGCGGGCATCCAACGTCACTCCGTCGAGGGCGTACATGTTCCGATCACCGTTCCGGCCAAAACGGTGGCCGACTGCTTCAAGTATCGAAGCCGTGTCGGCCTTGACGTTGCGATGCAGGCGCTACGCGAGTGCCTGCGGTACCGCCGCGCAAGTATTGACGACATCATTCGCTTCTCGCGGATCTGCCGCGTCGAGAAGGTGATGCGTCCGTATGTTGAGGCATTCGTCCTGAGGTAAGCCAAGGATGCCGCATCGGGGACGCGGCTCGATTTGCTGAGGGGTGGCGCGGTACGCACGAAGTATTAGGGCAAGAAATCTACCTATTGTTCATCGCGCTGCGCGACTGACGGGCCTTAATCGTCGTACATTCGGATCTGCGAGGCGGGACGGTAGGAATACTAGGCGGCGATCCGGAGTCCAACGCGGCAATGCATTCGAGGGGCTCGGACGGAGGTCGTAGGTCGCTTCCCCGATTGGAATCGGACGATGATTCCTCGAGAACTGCATATTGACGAACGGGAATCTGCCGTCACCTGCATTGATGCGTGCGGATGAACGTGTAGTGCAAGAGGAAAAAGCAGATCTGGCAACCCAGTAGCTGGTAACAGTTAGCGGTTTTCTGGACAATGAAAAAGTTGGTGGAGCCGATGGGATTCGAACCCACGACCTCCTCGATGCCATCGAGGCGCGCTCCCAACTGCGCCACGGCCCCACCGGGAATACTCCAAAAGTTTATCACACCCCGCGGAGAACATAGCTGTCTCTTGCATTCGCGCGATTCTGAACACTGATTCCTCCTGCATCTGGACGCGAAGCAACCCGGGCGCTATCCTGAAGGCTCATAACTCTTAGCCCGTTAAATACATCGAACGGAATCGGGGAAGTAATGCAATACGTGATCGGGAAACCAATGAAGAAAATCTTTGCATCATCGGTGCTCACTCTTTCTGCTTTTTCAGCTTCGTTGTTCCTCTCGTTGTCCGCAGCCGCGCAGCAAACCGGCCCGCTGCCGCCACCTCCCACCTATGCCGCACCGACGCCCCTGCCGCAACCGGGTTCTGCCCCCACGACCGCGCCTCATCAGACGACCACCGAGTCGCCACTCACAACCGATCCCCCCAAAATCCCTCCCGAGCAGATCGTTCAGAAATTTGCCGAGCGCGAGCTCGAATTCAAAAAAGAGCGCGACAACTACACCTACACGCAGACTTTCGTAATTCAAACCATCGACGAATACTCCGGGCGGCCCGATGGCGAATATCGCATGACCAGCGACATCCTCTTCACCCCGGCCGGAAAGCGGTATGAGCACGTGACCGATGCTCCCGCTCCCTCGCTCCAGCGCATTTCCATGTCGCAACAGGATTTCGATGACCTCGAGCACGTCCAGCCGTTCGTGCTCACCGCCGACGAAGTGCAGAAGTACGACGTCAAATACGCGGGCCAGCAGCAACTCGACGAAATCAATGCGTACGTCTTCGACGTTGCCCCGAAAAAAATTGAAAAAAATCAGCGCTACTTCCAGGGCCGTATTTGGGTCGACCAAAAAGATTTCGGCATCGTCAAGACCGATGGCAAGGCCGTTCCTGACATCAAGAAGCGTGGACAGGAGAACGTCTTCCCGCGTTTTGAAACATTTCGCGAGAATATTGAAGGTAACTTCTGGTTCCCCACCTACACGCACTCTGAAGACACTCTGCAATTCAGCGGCGGCGGCGTGCGCATTCGCATGACGGTGCGCTACGAGAATTACAAGCGGTTCGGATCGACCATCAAGATCGGCCAGGCCACCGAGGTCCCGAAGGAAAAAGAAAAGCCGTAGCGCGCTGCTGAGAATCGGCTGACGGAAGCCCTCGGGTGTTGTCTACTACCGGGAGGAATCCTTCGTTTTGGCATTGAGTTCCACTCGCGCACTCGCGAAACGCATCCTGCTCGCAATTGTCTCGGCGGTTGCGCTCATCTACATCGGCGACTTTGTCTCGGTTCGTATGCGCATGCTGCATCCGCAACCCGCGGACCCCTTTGAAACCGTCACCGCACTCCGCATTCTCGCCATAGGCGAAAAAGGCAACAAAACCGAATATAGCATCGATCCGTTGCAACCCCAGCAGACCTCAGAGTGCGTACATTCTCTCTTCCCGCACAACGGCGATCCGCCGTGCTGGTACCTCAAGCGAAAACTTGCGCAACCCATTCCAATGGTGATTCTCTCCCTTATTCGTGGCGCAACGCCACCAAGGGGTCCACTTGCATAGCCCTGCGCGCCGGCACATAGCATGCCACCAGTGTCACGAGCAGGAGGAAAACGGCGATCACCGCAATCGTCAAAATGTCGGTGCCGCCCGTGCCGAAAAGAAGTACGGACACGAATCCGGTAAGCGCTGACGAGAAGAGAATGCCCGTCACGATCCCCCAAAGCGCCAGGCCGGCTCCGTAACCGAGAGTCAAACGCATCACATCTCGCGGTTTCGCGCCGAGCGCCATGCGGATCCCAATCTCTCGCGTCCGTTGGCCCATCCATTGTGAGACCACTGCGTAAAGACCGACGGCCGCGAGTATCAACGCAAAGATGCTGAAACTTCCCAATATTCCCGCCGCCATCCGCGGCTGCCAAAGAGAATCGCCCATCTGTTCCGCCATTGTTTTCACCGCGAAGACGGGCAAATTCTGGTCCAAAGAACCTACTGCACTCCGCACAGCTCCAAGGAGGTCCTTAGGATCTGCCGCAGTGTGAATGACCAGCGTTTGCGTTGCGCTGTAGTTTTGTGATTCCGGCAGATAAAGCAGGAGTGGGGCATCGGCCACGAGGGAACGATATTTGGCATCGGAAGAAACGCCGATAATCTCGATTGGCGGCCGAGGTGCTCCCACCCACGAAGGCCACTCAATTCTCTTGCCCACCGCGTTTTGCCCCGGCCAAAGGCGATGCGCTAGCCGCTTACTGACGATTGCAACCAGCGGCGCTCCGGGGGAATCTCGTTCGGTAAAATCTCGGCCCTCGAGAAGCAGAATCTCCATCGTTCGGAAATAGTTCGGAGCGACAATATTCATGTCCACTCGAATGCCTACCTCAAATTCGTGCCCGCGAACGTAATCCAACGGGGGCACTTGGCCTTCGTAAAAAATGGAGACCCGGGTGCTCCACTCCAACGGTGGAACAGTGGTTGCAAGACTAGCGGACTGAATTCCGGGGATCCGTTCGATTCGCGTGAGGGCTTCTCGATACAAACGTGCTCCCTGCGTCTCCGAATATCCCTGGGTGCTAGGGGAGATGGACATCATCAGAATATGGCTGGTAGTGAATCCGGGGTTCTCATTCACGATCTTTTGCATTCTTCGGACCGTCACTCCCGCCCCGATGAGCAGAACTAACGAGAGAGCGACCTGCGAAGAAACCAGCAAGCTTCTCAAACGCGAGCGACGTCCCGCTCCTGGCGTGTTGTCCTTCAGCGTGACCACCAGGTCGGGCTTTGAAGACTGCAGCGCGGGCGCGAGAGAGAACAGTACTCCGGTCAACAGGGCCACCAAGAGGGTAAACGCCAGGACCCGAGCATCCGGCGTCGTATCCACATTGTGCAGAGCATAGAGCGGCTGGCGGAAAGCCAGAATCAGGTTTCCCGCCCAGGGTGCCACCAGCAATCCCAGCGCACCCGCTAGGAAAGAGAGCAGCAGCCCCTCCGTTAGGAATTGCCGAACCAGGCGCCCGCGGCCCGCTCCCAAGGCTAGCCGCACCGCGATTTCCCTGCGCCTCGAGTCCGCACGGGACAGCAACAAATTAGCCACGTTGCTGCAGGTTATAAGTAAAAGAATCCCCACCGAACCGATCAGCAACCCAAAAAACTTTTCAAGTGCAGCGCGGTCGTCAGGGTCCATGCCAAAACTGGGGATCACATCTACACTGCGATGCTCGTTGGATTCTGGATATGCTGTCGCAAGCCGCCCCGCGATGATTTGCATCTCGCTGCGAGCCTCCACGAGTTGCACGTTGCGTTTCAGCCGGCCAAAGATCTCAATCCATCCCGCATTCCGATTGTGCAGGACTCCCCGCGACATGCGCGGAATGGCCGTCGGCTGCATGCTCAGAGGTAGCCAGACGTCCGTGGGCGAACCAATTGTGGTTCCCGCGAACGGCCTCGCCGCGACTCCTATGACGGTAAAGCTGTGCCCATTCAGCAGAATATTCTTCCCAGCGACTTCCGGATCCGAACCGAAGACTCTCTGCCAGATCCCATAACTCAGCACCGCGACGGGTGCTTCGTCGTCCGTCTGTACATCCTCCGCAGCGATCAGACGGCCAGCAGTGGGATTCACGCCGAGCACCGAGAAGTAGTTGCCCGAAACTAACTCGCCAACGATTCGCTCGGTTGTGCCGTGGCTTAGTATGAGAGCCGTGCGGCAGCGGGCGGCCAGCCCAGTGAATGACTGACTTTGGTCCCGGTAATCAAGGTAGTCGGGGTAGCCGAAAGCAAAATCAGGATTGTTTTTTTGCAGGCGCTCAAGGATGACCAGCCCCCCGGGATCAACAACGCCAGAGACCGGTCGAATCAACACGGCATTAATCACCGTGAACATCGCCGTGTTTGTTCCAATGCCCAGTGCTAGAGTCAGGACGCATACGACCGCAAATCCCGGACTCTTCCGCAGTCCCCGCAAGGCGTAGCGAATGTCCTGCAAGAATGTTTCGACCATGGTCACTCGCGTCGGCTCTCTCGGCCGTCGTCCAATCCCCCGTCTGAAGGAGATTCCGGCTCGCCTTTCCTACTCGTGGCGTAGCGCCACCATGGGATCTACACGCATCGCGCGCCGCGCTGGTAGAAGAGACGCGGCCAGCGCCACAAGTGTTAACAAGCCCGCGACTCCCACAAAGGTCAGCGGATCCGTGGCGCTCACGCCAAACAGCAGGCTGGTCATCAGCCGGGTGAGTCCCAACGCCGCCGCGATCCCGATCCCGATTCCCAGAAGCGCGACCTTCGCCCCATGACCCAGCACCAGCCGCAGCAGGTCGCCGTGCTCTGCTCCAATAGCGATGCGTATCCCCATTTCGCGTATCCGCTGGCTCACCGAATACGACACCATCCCATAGATGCCTACACCAGCGAGCAGCAACGCGGCTCCCGCAAAGACCCCTAACAGAATCATGTAAAGGCGCCGCCGTGCCAGCGATTCGGAGAGTACCTGCTTCATCGTCCCTATCTTCGAAATCGCCTGGTTCTTGTTCACCGCCCAGATAGCCCCCTTCACAGCGGGCAATAGACGTGACGGCTCACCATCGCTGCGCACCACAATCGTGTTGAACAGTTCCGGAAATTGAAAGTGCGGCCAGTAAATCATTGGCCCGACCGCTTCATCCAACCCGTTCGTCTTCACGTCCCCCACGACACCCACGATCTCGCCTGTCAGCGGAGGTCCCCAATCCTTCATCGTGACGTGCTGTCCGATGGGACTGTCGTTCGGCCAATATTGCTTCACCATCGTCTGGTTGACGACTATGACGCGCCGCGCCGTGGAGTTGTCGGCTCCTGTGAATTCGCGCCCCGCCAGCAAGGGGATTCCCATGGTCCGAAAGTAGCCGGGGTCCGCAGAGCGAATGTCAGCCGAAGGCTCGTCGTTCGTCGCCGGCACCGGACGTCCTTCGATTGTGAAGTCCGTGCTCGCGCCTCCGGTAATAGGCAGCGCCGTCACCAGTCCCGCCGACCGTGCGCCGGGAATGCTCCGCACCTTCTCAATGATCTGTTGCAGAACGAGCGCGCCTCGTACATCTCCTTCCGGATATTCCGCCGGCGAGAAAAACAATTGCACGGCGAGCACGCCACTTGGGTTAAATCCCGGATTCACCCGCAGCAGTCGCAGAAAACTGTTCCCTAGTAGTCCAGCTCCCACGAGCAACACCACCGCCAGCGCAAATTGCGGCACGATCAGCGCCCGGCTGGCCCCTCGCCGGCTCGCGCCCAACGAGATCCCCGCTCCTTCTTTCAGCGATGTATTCAAATCCGCCTTTGCTCCCGAAAAGGCGGGTGCCAACCCAAAGAACAATCCAGAAAGCCCCGAAACGAGCAGGTTGAACCCCAACACTCGCCAATCGATGCTGATTTCGCCAAACCGCGGCAGGTCTTGCGCATCAAGCGCCGCTATGAATTGCAAACTCCACGCTGCAATACCGAGGCCCACGATAGCGCCCAGCATCGCCAGAACCAAGCTCTCCGTCAGCAACTGCCGCACCAGCCGCAAGCGTCCCGCCCCCAGCGCTATGCGAAGCGAAAACTCCTTTTCCCGCGCCGCGGCACGCGCCAGCAGCAGATTCGCCAGGTTCGCGCATGCCATCACCAACAAAAGTCCCACAGCAAAAACCAAAACCAGCAGCGCCGGTTGCACCGGCTCGACCATGCTTTTCTTCAACGAAACCGTGACCAAGACCATGTCCGGGTCTTCGCTCGCGTTTTGTTTTTCGATGCGCTCTCCAACCGCCGCTATCTCGGACTGCGCGTTCCCAATGGGCTGGCCTGCTCGCAAATCAGCAACGATCGTCAACAAATGCGCACGCCGGTTGTCACGAAACTGGCCGTGTGGCACAAGCGGACACCATACTTCGGATTTCTCCGGATAGTCGAACGCGCGCGGCATCACGCCGAGTACGCGATAGTTCTCGGCGTTTATCTGTAGGATTTTTCCAACCACTGCGCGTTCGGCTCCGAACGCCGCTGCCACAGCGCATAACTCAACACTACGACGTGATTGTCCCCGCCCGGTGCGTCGTCTTCCGGCGTGATCATTCTGCCCACAACGGGCTTACTTCCCATCGCCGCAAAGAAATTTCCGGAAACCAGCGCACCCGGAACCTGCTCCGGCTCGACGTCGCCCGTTAGATTGAAACTCCACTCCCGAAACGCGGAAATGTTCTCTAGAGTGTTCGCAGCGCGCTCCAGATCATTAAAATTTGCGTACGTAGCGTTCCCAAAGCTCCCACAAAGGCCGCAACCATTTCCGGAATGCTTCTCCCCAATGCGCACAAGCCGGTCGTGGTTTGGATAGGGAAGTGCCCGCAGCAAAACCCCATTCACTACACTAAAAATCGCCGTGCTCGCTCCAATTCCGAGCCCCAGCGTCAGCACACACACCAAGGTGAACCCGGGGGCTTTTCGTAACGTCCGCAGCGCATAACGCACGTCTTGCAGAATTGTCTCCGCCCCAGGCCATCCATGCTGCTCGCGATGCGTCTCTTGCAGCTGCGTCATCCCTCCAAAGCGAACTCGCGCCACGCGCTCTGCTTCCTCTCGCGTCATTCCGCGCCGAATATTTTCTTCCGTCAGCGACTCCAGGTGTCCTGCAAGCTCTCGTGCGAATTCTTCCTCCACGCGCCGCCTCGAGACCCACCCGCGAAGTCTTGCGCTGAGCATTCTCGTCCAGTCAAACATGCCCTCACCCCCGCTCCGCAATCCGCAATTCTCGTCTCAGCACCCTGCTAACGCTCCCGATTCTCACTGATTTCCGGCAAGCCCCTCCTGTGGTTCACCCACAGGAGTACCCTAACTTCCTGTGGTATGTCAACACGATTGCCCTACTTTCTCCCTTTTTCCTCCTTGCATCGGTTGTAACGCGGTCACGAAGGGAGCGCAAATCGTCACCGCGTCTTGGCAGCTTCCGCGGTTTGCAATAACATGAATAGAGTTGCCGTTTGTTTTTCCTTGTCGTAGGTCGGAATCTTCGTCACGAGCTAATTCCTCGGCGCGAAGCGGAGAGTAATGCATCCAGGTCACAGATTTTTTCTTGCCGTGTATTCATTTGCCGCCGTTGCCACGTTCTTCATGGCCCGCCCGGCCGCGGCGCATGCCATCCTGCTGGAATCCAGCCCTTCCATCCACAGCGCTGTCGCGGGTCCCGACATTCCTGTCAAGCTGCGCTTCAATGTGCGCATCGACGCGACCCGTTCTCGCCTCACACTCGTCAGGCCAGATGCTTCCACGCAATTGCTGGTGATCGCCAAGGACTCTCCCGTCGACACCCTCCGATCGCAAGCCCAAGGATTGAACCCTGGCGAATACCGCATCCGCTGGCAAGTCCTGGCTTCCGACGGCCACATCACGCGCGGCGAAATCCCGTTTCAAGTCACACAGCCCTGATACGCACTCATGGCGCGCCTACTCCAAATCTTTGGCTTCCTCTCCGTCCTCTTCCGCGGCGCGACGCTAAGTTTTGAGTCGCTCACCATCGGCGGCATCGTCTTTCTAAACTTCGTGACCCGCGGGGAGAGCAATCAATGGGAAGCAATCCATCAAGCCTGCCTCCGTTGGATCCGCCGCGCAGCAATGGCGCTAGCGGTCATGCAGCTAGCTTACATTTTGGCCAGCACTCTGATCCTCATGCAATCTGCGGACATGGCGCTCGGCGATGTCAGTGGCGCGAATTTCGTCCTGGCCGGCATTCTCGCCATTGCCTCAGCGCTGGCCGTCGCCCTGCTCGCCGGTGCTCAGCCTCCAAGAAATTATGCAGTCATGCTCGTCCCCGCCGCACTGATCCTCATCTCCTCGGTAATGACCAGCCACGCCATGGCTCGCCTCGAATACCGTTTTCCACTGGGGGTCGTCACAGCGCTGCATCAAGGCGCCACGGCCACCTGGCTCGGAGGTCTCTTCTATCTCCTGATGGCCATAGCGCGCTCGCCAGACAATCAATTTGCAGGTCAACTCGTCGCGCGTTTTTCAAAGCTCGCTTTGCTGAGTGTGGCCGTCCTAGCCGCAGCAGGCTTCACGCTCGGTGTCGCCTACGTCGGTTCGCTCGACGCCGTCTACGGCACTTCCTACGGCATTATGGTGGCCACAAAAGTGATTCTCTTCGGGACGCTGCTGCTCCTCGGCGCTCTGAATTTCCAAATCGCCCGCTCACCTTCCGGTGGCGCAGCAATCGCCAGCCTTAGGCGTTTCGGCGAAGCAGAAATCGGGATTGGCATCACCGTGATTCTCACCGCCGCTTCGCTAACTTCTCTTCCGCCTGCCGTAGATCTGAAAACGGACCGCGTCTCTACTCAGGAAATCTCCGCTCGGTTGGCGCCCAATTTCCCACGCCTCGCAAGCCCCTCCATAGCGGACCTCCCCGAAGACGTTTACGCCGCACAGGTGAAAGCCTTCGACGCCGGCACACTCTCATCCGCCTCTTTCGTTCCAGGTCAAGCCGGAACGCGTCCCAACACGCCCGCCGAAAAATCCTGGTCCGAGTACAACCATCACTGGGCGGGGCTGATCGTTTTGGCCACGGGCCTTCTCGCTTTTCTCGCACAAGCGAACCATTCTCGCTGGGCGCGAAATTGGCCTCTGATGTTTCTCGGGCTGGCCCTATTTCTTTTCCTGCGAAGCGATCCCGAAACGTGGCCTCTCGGTCCCAACGGCTTTTGGGTCACTCTCGAGGATCCGGAAGTCCTGCTCCACCGAGTCTTTGTACTTCTCGTCAGCGCTCTCGCCATCTTTGAATGGCGCGTGCAAACCGGCCGCGTCGCCACCCAGCGGGCCCGCCTGATTTTTCCCGCGCTAGTCGCCGTCGCCAGCGCTCTGCTTCTCACGCACTCGCACAGCCTCGGAAACATAAAAGAAGAAGTCCTTGCCGAACTCAGCCACGCACCACTGGCCGTCTTGGGAATCGTGGCAGGCTGGTCCCGCTGGCTCGAACTCCGTCTCTCTTCGGAAAATAAAATGCGTGACAAGATGGCCTGGCTGTGGCCCACTTGCCTGGTCCTTATCGGTCTTCTTCTTCTGAATTACCGCGAAATGTAGCTACGACCACCTGGGCGCTTGAATCGCCTCCAGGCCTTCGCCCGTCTTCGCAACGCAACGCGTCGATGCAACTTATTAACGCGCCTCTTGCGATTGCAACTCGCCTTCCCACCGCGCAATCACCACACAAGCGACGCAGTTGCCCAGCACCGTAACCACAGTCCGCCCCATATCCATCAACTGATCGATAGCAAAAAGCAAAAACAGCGGCTCCATCGGCAAATGAAACGAAGTAGCCGCCCCGAAAACGATCAGCAGCGACCCCCGCGCCACCCCCGCCGTCCCTTTGCTGCTGATCATCATCGTAAGCAGCATCATGAGCTGCTGACCAGGTGAAAGGTGCATCCCCGCTGCCTGCGCCACAAACACCAGCGCAAGCGATTGATAAATAGCCGCTCCATCCATATTGAAGCTGTAGCCCGTCGGCAAAACGAACGCCACTGTTTCCCGCGGCACTCCAAACAATTCCATTTCCTCGAGCGCCCGTGGCAACGTCGCTTCAGAACTGGCCGTAGCAAAAGCAATCGTCAGCGGCTCGGTCACCGCCTGCAAAAATCGCTTCAGCGGAATCCGCGCCAGCATCGTAATCGGAAGCAACACGAACACCACAAAAAACAGCAGCGCCGCATACATAGTCGCTAGCAGCTTCAGCAGCGGCAGCATCACTCCCAACCCGAGATGCCCGATCGTGTACGCCACCGACCCAAACACACCAATTGGCGCCACATACATCACCAAGTTTGTGAACTTAAACATCGTCTCCGAAAGGCTTCCTGCAAACTCCAGCATCGGCCGCCGCTTCGGCTCCGGCACCAAAATCAGCGCCATGGCAAATAGCACGCTGAACACCACCACCTGCAGCAGCTGCCCTTCTGCCACGGACTTCGCGATGTTCTCAGGGAAAATGTCGATGATGATTTGGGTCGCCGTATGAGGCACAGCGTTGATCGTTTCCCCAGCGGCAGCAGGCGGCAAGGTCACGCCATAGCCCGCGCGGCTCAAGTTGATAGCCGCAAAGCCAATCAGCATCGCCACCGTCGAGACCACTTCAAAGTACACCAGCGACTTAACCGCCAGCCGCCCTACTTTTTTCAAATCCGCATGCCCCGCAATGCCCACCACCAACGTCCCAAAGAGCAGCGGGGCAATAATCACCTTGATCAACCGCAAAAAAATCGTGCCCAGCAGCTGCAGGTTTACCGCCATGCTCGGCCAGTCGTGCCCCAATTCCGCGCCCGCCAATAATCCAACAAAAATCCAGCCAGTCAGCGACCGTCGCGACGTGGCATAAGCCGCGATCAACGCAATCGCCACCCACCGCAAAATCAAGGGCGCCAGCACAGGCATTGACAGCACATCCCAGGCCTGCAGCAGCGACGCGCCAATCGCCACCGTCGCCGCAACAAGCGCCGCTCCCAGAAGTTTGTTTTTCATCGGCCCCAAGTCGAGATTCTCATTGGCCGCGAACGGTATTCTGGATACGCCACCCTGTCAATCCCTATCGCCGAGCGCTCTAAACAGTCCTCTCGCCATCGAAGCAAGCGGCCTCTCGACGAGCTACACGGTCAGGCAACCCGCCCGCGCTTCCTTGATTCTGAGTGCCATAACGGCGGTCTCTTAAGGATTTGTCACAAGGTGCATTTTCGGGCCCGGGGGAACTGCGCGATCGGTGCGTCGCCACCCTTAGAACGCTTTGCGAGCGAGGTGTCCTTATGCGGCGCGTGTGCTGGGCGATTCTTACCGTTCTTGTCTACTTCACACTTCTTTCTGTGAAATCTGCTGGCGCACAAGATCAACAGCCGTCTCAGAATCAGAACGCCACTCCCAAGCGAGCCAGCCAGAAAGCCCCGAAACAACCAGCCCGCAAGTTAGCCAAAGAAAGCGCCCCCTACAACATCTGGCTCACCGAGGAAGTCATCTACATCATTACCAAGGAAGAGCACGATGCTTTCCGGCATCTCACCACCAATGAAGAGCGCGAGCAGTTCATCGAGGAGTTCTGGCGCCGCCGCAATCCCGATCGCGACTCCTCCGAGAACGCCTTCCGCGAAGAGCACTATCGTCGCATGGCGTACGCCAACGAACGCTTCTCCTCCGGCATCCCCGGTTGGAAAACCGACCGCGGACGCACCTACATCCTCTGGGGACCGCCCGACGAAATCGATTCGCATCCCTCCGGCGGCACCTACGATCGTCCGCCCGAGCAGGGCGGCGGCTCAACGACCACGTATCCTTGGGAACTCTGGCGCTACCGCCACCTCGAGGACATCGGCGACAACATCGAGATCGAATTTGTCGACCCCAGCGGTTCCGGCGAATATCACATCACGATGGACCCTGGCGAAAAGGACGCCGAAGCCCACATCCCCGGCGCGGGCCTCAGCCTTCCTGAGATCTGGGGACTCTCGAGCAAAGCCCAACGCTTCACCAACACCAACGGCACCACTCTTCCCGCTCCCATCGGCGGCTTATCCGCCGGCATGGACGAGTTCGACAATCTCGACCGCTTCTTCAGAGTCCAGCACGCGCCCGAGCACTTCAAAGACCTCGCCGCCATGGTCACCGTCGAAATCCTCCGCAACCAGATTCACATGGACTACCGCTTCGACTTCCTCCGCGTCACCCACGATTCCGTTCTGGTCCCCATCACCTTGCAAGTCGCCAACCGCGACCTCAGCTTCAAAGGCAAAGACGGCGTGCA
>Ga0207103_10206_pt1 | contig 16883 bp, 15 predicted proteins | sample Alteio_BWMinHeat_81_FD_153546 | JGI IMG/M metagenome (GOLD analysis project Ga0207103, IMG submission 153546) | Enriched cells from forest soil in Barre Woods Harvard Forest LTER site, Petersham, Massachusetts, United States -... | ecosystem: Environmental > Terrestrial > Soil > Temperate forest >...
ACGAGCCAGCCGGTGGGGTAGACCCACCCGTTCGCGCCTGCGTAGCCGTAGGATGAGCCTTCGGTGGCGGTGTAGGAGAAAAGTCCGAGATCTTCGGGGATGAAAGGATAGTGGTTTGAGTTTTGGACGTAAGAGGGTTGCAGAATAATGCGGAGAGCCTCGACCCACTGGTCTTTGTGGGATTCGGCGGAGCGCTGCGAGAGGCCAACGCGGAAGTCGCGATAGAAATCGGGTTGAGGCTCGTCGCGGCCGGATAGCTGCTTGTCGCCTTTAGCGGAGCGGTACAGCTCGAGAGCGCCGTAAGTATCGGTGAAGTTGATGCGAACGCGGACGTAGAGTTTGTCATGTCTGTGTCGATAATCGAGTTCAGCCTGCTGGGCGCTATAGCTACCCGTGCGGCGACGCGAGGTTTCAATGATCTGGACGTAGGGGGTGTAGACCTCGACTTCGGAGATGTAAGCGCCCTTGTCCGGTGCGGAGAGAGTCTTAACGTACTGAGAAAAGAAGGACAGAGTGGATTGGTCGTTGTGCTGGCCGAGGAAGTAGGCTTCGCGGACAGCTTGCTGGGAGAGGGGCGTGTCGAAGGCGGAGGACGGCGCCGGGAGTAGAAGTGCGGCCGCGAGGATGCATGAAAAAGAGCCGGAGCGAAGGTGCATAGAATGCCCTCCTGATTGTAAGACGCAGGATAGCGCATTGGCGGTTTCAGACGCGGTGGAGGGTGTGTCACCCATTATGTACAACGTTGAAATGGAACTTCAGGCCGACGGGCGCTGGATCGCCGAAGTAGTCCAGTTGCCGGGCTTATTGGCGTACGGTGCGACGCAGAAAGAGGCTGTCGCTTCGGCGCAGGCTCTCGCGCTTCGCGTTCTCGGGTTCGCATCGAAGAACAGAAAGAATCTACCAAGAAAGTACCTGTTTTGATCGAAGCTGCTTGACAATAAGTCACTGCTTGACAATAAGTCAGCGCCCGAGCAGCAAGGCGGCACGAGTATCCGCACACTGCTCCGCATCGGATATTCCGTCAAATCGCAAAAAGGCCCACACAATTCTGAGGCAGCCAGAGCGCAGCGATAAGTTTGGCCATTTCTCGATTCCGTTGAGATTCGACCAAAGATGAATGCGCGCATCGCTGAGCAAATGGCCTGGTGACCAGAACTCTAACTCCAGAACCCATCGTAGAGGCGGCACCGCCAAAATGAGAATTAGATGCGGCGGGGGGTGTTGGGGAAGTCGAGCCAGACTTTTACGCCGCAGAAGTGGGAGCCTTCGGTGCAGATGGGGGTGGCGATGTTGGCGCGGAGGTGGCAGGGGGGGCCGATGTGGCGGGCGAGTTGGGGATGGACTTCGCGGAGTTGGGCGACTTCGTCCATGGAGGCGGCGTAGATTTCTTCCTGGGCATTGAAGCAGGTGCGCATGGTCCATTTGTGCAGGAGATGGAGGAGGGAGCCGGATTCGACCAGGCGGATGGATTTGGCGTTGGGGAGGAGGTAGAGAGCGATTTCGGGAGAGACGCCTTCGTCGAGAAGGTGATTTTTTGCCGACCAGGCATCTTGCATGGCGCGGTCGTAAAGTTCTTTGGCGCGGGGATTTTCGGTGATGAGAGCGGGGATAATGTAGTCGGGGTCGCGGGTGTCGGCGAGAGTTAGCAGCGGGCGGGAGCCGGGGACCATGCGGTGACGCTGGTCCTGGCTGTCGGCGGTGTGGCTGATTTTTTTGGCGAAGGTGTAATTGGCGTGTTGGAGAGCGCGCATCATGGGAGCGTGGACGCCGACGTCGAGGATTTCGAGGCGGTAGGGATTGCGGGCGGGGTTGAGAAGGCGGTCGATGGCTTCGACGTCGCAGCATTGGGATTCGGTCAGGCCGACAACCGCGCGGTAGGCTTCGGCCATTACGCTCGGGGCATTGGGGGAGTAGTCGAGGAGTTTGGACGTTTTTCCTTGGAGCTTGGCGTCGAAGTCGCGGGCGAATGTTTCGCCGTGATGGAGATCGGTCGGTGAGTGGGTGGCAGTGCCGTTGAGAGTGGCCGCGCTCCATTCGGGGCGCTCTTCGAGCGGTTCGGTTCCAAAGCGTTCAAAAAATTGCGGGTCGATCGCGCGGACTTGCGCGACCATTTCCCCGATAATGGCGCGGGATTCGCTGGGGGTGTCGCTCGCGGCGCTCATGCGCCAGAGGCGGTGGAGGACGATGCCGGAGATGGTGTGGACCATGGTGGTGAAGGCGGCCACGGGTAGAACGTAACGCGCAATTTCGATGGCGCGCTTTTCGGCGGCACGCTCGATTTTTTGGAGGCGTTTGGGGTGGGACATGGGGCCGATATGCCAGATATCGCTAAGGATGGCACGGGCGTCGTTGACTAGGAGCGCGGAGAGTTCTCGATAAGTTTGCCAGGCGCGGGCGATGGCTTGTTCGTAGATGGCGCGATGTGTGTCGTTGAAAAAAAGAGATGAGGGTGGGATGTAGGCTTGGGCGCGATCAAGGCGGACGTAGCGCTGGCTTTGCTGCTCGGAATTGTAGAAGGGGTGGGCGTGGAGAAAGGACCAGACGAACTGGCGGCTGACGTTTTCAAGACCGAATTCGAAATGGGCGTGTTGATAGACGGTGTGATGGCCACTGTAGAAAGTGGCGGCGCCAATGTTGAGGCGCTGTTTGTCGGTGATTTCTTCGGCGACGATTAGGCGCGAGGCATAGCAGGTGCGGGCGGCGGCGATAGCGGAGTCATAAGGATGCGCGAACGCGTTGCGGAGACTGACTCGGGGCGGGGCGGTTTCGACTAGCTCACCGGGACGGCTTGGCTCGAACATACGGGATTGCGTGGACACGTTAGGAATTCATTTTACACGGTACGAAAGGATTTAACCCCACATTCCAATTTGCACTCCCGCAACGAACCTTTGGGCGTGCGCCGTCATCAGCGTTATGCGGGTTTGAACGCGGTGAGGGCGCCTTGTTAGGTGTACACCCCGTAAAAACATCCATTTCAGCTCTCGTTCAATGCTTCCTTGAAAGTGGAGTTCCACTTCGGGAACTGTTCCCGCGATTCGGCTTTATCGCCACGTACCTGAACTTGCCCAGCCGGGCGGTAGCGCGGTTCTACTATGAGCGAGGCAGAGGCGAGCAATGAATCAAGGAAGGCAATCACGCGACGCATTCACCTCGGCTATCGTCTCATCGGTTCCGGGCCAATCAAGCACCCCTACAGTTGAGCCGACTTACAACTTGGGCAATCTGTGGCGGCAAATTCGTTGTGTTCAGAGCAGGAGAAGCGTACGATGCCGAGTCAGATGTGCAAATCGGAAATTCCGGATAAGCGTTAGGATCGAAGCTGTCCAGGTCTCGCGCGAATACGCCACGATCAAAACAAGGGTGCAACCACACGCTCAGGTCGAACACGGAACTTATTCATGTTCCGTACTATCCTCTCCAGACGAAATTCGAGGTTTGAAACACCTTGTCCGTCGTTCTAACGCGCAGGACGACATACTGTTCGACCCTGAGTTTTTCCTGAGTTCGGTATCCAGCGGGTGGGAACCAAGAGTTGCCGCAGTATATAACCAGACTAGCCTTGTCGGGGTCGTGTACGCAAAGGAAAAAATTCTCCTCGGATGTCACCTTGGCGTCGTATACGCGGACTTGAGCTGGGGTAGCGTATCATTTGGAGATTCCGTTCATCAGGAAAATACGTTCCGGATTGCGATGGAGAAGTTGCTTGCCTCTCCGGGAACGTGCGGTATGCGCCTAAGAATTCTTCGAGGTTCCCCCGAATTGGGGGCAATCCGCAAACTAATTGCTTCCAAAAACCTGGATGTCCATTTTTCGCGGGTCAAAGATCACGCTAGTTTGGCATTGCCGGACACGTACGAGCTGCTGCTGCAGAGCTTTGGAAGTACGACGCGGCACAATTTCCGTTACTATCGCCGCCGTTTTGAGGCTGCTGGTCATGTCTATCTGGAATGTCTCTCACTGGATGAACTTCGTTCGGCAGCCGCGTATCTAAAGCCGAGGTGCACCATTCCGGGTCCATCGGGGTCCGCTGAGAGACTTTTGGACATGGTGGCTACCGCGGATCAGGTCCTGGCGGTGGGACTCAAGCATCGAAACGGTGAATGGCTAGGCGTCATAGGCGGCGTGTATAGACCTGGAGCTGGAGTGTTGTTGCTCCAGCTGAGTAACGATAAGAATTTCCCGCGAGATTCGTTGTCAGTCGTGCTCCGCGGTTATCTGATTGAGACCCTTATCCGCCGTGGAATGAAGCTGTTTACGATTTGGGGCGGAACATCGCCGCCGTTGTCTCGGTACGTGAAGTACATACCAACTATCGGAATCCACCTCGATTTGCCGAGTTTCCGGTGGCGGTTGGCACGTCGATTGGTAACAAAAGCTGGTCCTTGGCTGCCGAGGCGCCTTAGGCTAGATGCTCAGTGGATTGCCCCATTTAGCAAGGGTTAGACTGCCATTCAAATTCAAAGCGGGAACGCTCCTTGGGTTTCCCTTTAACCCTTCACACGGAGAGCGCAGAGACACCGAGAGTCCCTAGAAGAAGTAAAGAAGCAATAACGTAAAAACAGGGAGACAGACGGAAGTGTCGGGTCCCACTGTCAGACTAAGTTGAGCAATGCGGTTACTTTTTTGCCGCGGTTTTTGAGGCTTCGACTTTGGCGGCGGCGTCGGCGTACTTTTTGGTGAAGCGTTCGACACGGCCGGCGGTGTCAATTAGCTTTTGTTTTCCGGTGAAGAAGGGGTGGCAATTCGAGCAGATTTCGACATTAAGCCTGTCGCCCTTGATCGTCGAGCGGGTTTGGAAATTGCTGCCGCAGGCGCAGTGTACAGTTACGGTGTGATAGTCGGGGTGAATACCGGGTTTCATGAGACTCCATTCGTTCGCGTCCGGTCTGCACGGCTTCCCCGTTCGGGGAGAAAGGCAGCACCCTTACAGAGGTGCGCCTACAGCCGCGTCGCTAGGTCGCGATGCAAACCCCGATTATACGGCAATAGAGCAACATTTTCCAAATTTGGAGGAATTACTAAATCACAGGAACCTTTCTCCTTCGTGTCTCCATCGTGGAATTAATTACAGAGATAAGCTATGTTTTCGATCGGGAAATCACGGAGGAGGTATCTATGAGGTGGGTGCGAGTGATTGGATTGGCGGTGACTTTTGGCGTGATGATAGTAGTTGCGTCTGGAGCGGGGGCGGGGAGCGCAAAGGAAGAAATCGATGCGTTCAACAAGCGGTACGTTGAAATGCATTTGAAGATGGATTCGGCGGGGATATTTGCGACGTGGGCAGAGGATGGAGTGAGCTTGATGCCGGGGGAAGCGCCGTTGATTGGGAAGAAAGCGATTGTGGCGTGGGTGGAAAATATTCTTTCACAAATGCCGGGATACAAAGTCGTGAAGGAGGAGATAGATTTTCACGATGTTCAGATCTCGGGGGATTGGGCTTCGGAATGGGCGAATGAGCATCAGGTGGTGCAGCCGCCGGATAGAAAGCCGGTGATTGATTCGCGCGGGAAGATGGCGCTGGTGCTGCACCGTGACTTGAATGGAGATTGGAAGGTGAAGCAGGAGATGTGGAACCAAGCGCCGAAGCAGTGAGTGTGAGAACTTTCAAAGGGCCGGTGGTAAAGAATGGACTCTAGCCTTTGTTTTTGAGATGAAGACTTCTTTCCACGGTCTATGTTTTCGAGAAACGCCAGCGGGTGACGGATTCGGCGAAGTTGGGGGCGTGCTCGTCTTGGCCGAAAGCGGTTTCGGGTACGACGCGATAAACGCTGCCGCCGGAAGATTCGAGGAGAGGTTCGACGTCCCCGCCGTATTTTTTGTTGTAGACCGCGGCTAGGCGCTTCCAGACGGCGCGGTCTTTGATTTCTTCGGGGACCCCTTCGAGGATGACGGCTTCGTCGGCGCGCTCGTTGCCAATTGAACAGTAGCCGTGGGCGACGATGTTTTTCGCTTTCCGGGTATTCGGGCCGGTGCTGAACCAGAACGCGCCTTCCCACCACACTCCCCAAACCAACATGAGATGAGGGCGGCCACCGGGGCGGGTGGTGGCGATCCAATAGTTATGGGATTTTTCGAGGCGCTCGAGGGCCCAGCTCCAGTGCTTTAGGCCCTTCGACGGATCTTTTGGCATGTCGGCGAAGTCAGGCCAGTAGGGGCGGCTTGCCGTGGGATCGCTCATGAAGACCTCCGTTGACGGCTATCTCGCATGCGAGATTGTAGCAGGGAGGGAATGCTGCCGGAATGGGCGGAGGTAGCGGCGATGACTTGTTGCTGGCGAGTGTTTGCGCTTGCAGGGGAGATGCGCTTCGCGTAGCGTCGCAGGCATGCGTGTAGAGGCGGTTGGGGAAATTCCGAAGCGGGCAGGCGTTGCCGCTGCTTTTTCCGGAGACGAGAGAACGGGCTTAGCGATTAAGACCTTTCTTGCGGCGATCGATAGCGACGATTCTCTGTTTTCTATTGCGCAGCCGCTGGCGGGACCGTCGACCGATGAATCGGCCCGCGGCGTTTGTTTTGGAGATATCGTTATCGAGTTTCGGCAGGATGAACTGACGAGCCAGAGGAAAGTTCATTTTGTTCTGATCGAGAAACTGATCGAGCTTTTGAAGGAAGCGGGATCATCGGAGTCGCTCGAGACGACTCTTTGTTTGACGTCTCGAAGTATCCTGGTGAGCGAGGAAGCACGTAGCTCGGGAAGCCAAGCCAGGGCAAATCAGAAAGAACTTGCTTTGTGGATGAGGCTCGCTGCTACAGGAGTTTCGCCAGAACAGGCAGTATTGCGCTGGGGCCTAGGGCTTGCGCAATTGCAGCAGGCTCTGCTCTTTACTTCACGGCATTTGCGGCAGCACATTGCGCAGGTTGGTGGCCGAGGTGGTGACGGTTGGCAGGATCTAAACTGATCAGGCAGGCCTTCAGGAGACGAATGCGCAGCCGATACGGAAGCTGCCTTGGGTTGTGCGCTGAAACCACACGGGCTTTAGATTGACTCGGACCGGCGGAAGAATGGGCACGTGAAGTACGGCGAGAATGCTTTCGGGGATTTCTTCCTGCGATTCGAGTTCGAGAGCGACTCCGCCAAAACCGAGATCCAAAACACGGGCGCGACGCACACCCTGATCGCCGAGAACGGCGTAAGCGTTTGTGCCGGACATGGAGACACGCTCGGCCTTGCGGGGTACGGAATAGACGCGGGCGGGAGGCGGTACGTCCAGGGCGTGACTGCCGGAAATCTCCGAGGCCGTGGCCTTGGCGGCCGAAGAAATTGGCAGTTCTGGTTTTTCTGGCGGGCGTTTGGATTCAAACGCAATAGGCCGCGACGCGGAGGAGGACTCGCGTTCAGAAGGAGCGGGAGCGGCGGGTTGTGGGCCGACACTCGAGGCCAGCTCGGTGCGGGTGACACTTGTTGGAGTCCTGCTGTGATTTTCGTGTTTAAGACGGTAGAGGCGTTCGTCGGCGACACGGATTAATTGATCAGCTTGGTCGCCATCCTGGGGAAATGTGGCGACGCCGTGGTCCATGCTGACGCTTACACCCATTTGGAAGTGGGCGATAGATTCCCCAAAAACGGTTCCGACGCGGCGGCTGAGTGCCATCGCTTGGGCTGCGTCGGTTTGAGGAAGCAGAAGGGCGAATTCGTCGCCGCCAATGCGAAATGCGGAATCCGACGTGCGAAGAGCTTTTTTGAGCGTTGCGGCAGCTGCGCACAAGACTTCGTCGCCGCGAGGATGACCGTGCTTGTCGTTAACCTCCTTGAAGCGGTGCAGATCGAGAATGACGAGGCCGAGAGGCTGGCCGTAGCGACGGGCGCGGTTTAGCTCCTTTTCGAAGGCTTCGCTGAAGAGGCGACGGTTGTAGAGACCAGTGAGGGGGTCGGTGACGGCGTTCAACTGCAGCTTCTTTAACTCGTCGTACTCGATAAGAATGGGTAGGCGGAAAAGTCCCGCGGAGGTGAGGACATCCATGAGAGCGGTTTTCAAGGAAATCTGCCGCTCCATATGTTCGCTAAGTTCGCGGCGACGCGTGAGCATATCGTCCCAGAGCTGCACGCACTGCGGTTCACGAAGGTCGAGGTGGGTGATGGCGCGGAAGTAGCGCTGGAGGAACTGGCCACGCACAGAAATCTCCAGGCCTTCGAGCGTGTCAGCAAGCAGCTCGAGATAAGAATCCTCAATCGGCAAACGCGGGGGCGCAGGAGCGCCGGGGCTGGGCATATCCGGTATACACCTGACTTAAGCCTATCCCCGCGGGGTTTGGGGAAAGCACATGTGGCTTTCTCTTTCTATGAGGAGCAAGCATAAGACCAACGCAAAGCTAAGTCTGGGCCGCTCCGGAGCCAATAGGGTATTACCTTGATTTTCAGCTATCTCGTTAAATTACTTAGACATATTGCCAAGCTTTTGGAGACGTTCGCCAAGACAGCTCGCGTCGATGTAATCTCTTCACGCGAGTTAATGGCGAGTCGTCGGTCAAAGCGGCAATACTTTACTCAAGTGGCTTGAGGAATTCCAGTCCAAAGAGTCGCATTTCGCCTTTAGAATCCTGCCGCAGAACCCTGGCGGTGATAGGAGGGGTTTCGCTGGGAACGGTTCCGGAGGCGGCCGAGGAAGGAGCGGGAATGGTGAGATGGACGATCTGATCCGGGCGGAGAATGTGGGTAGAGGCCACACAAGCACCGGTGGAGCTGATGTTGAGCGTCTTCGTGAGCTCGATAAACTCAGTCCCAGAGGTGTCTGTCGCACGCAAGAAGACAGGCATTTGCAGGCGAATACGAGGAGACCGCCTTAAGTTAGAGCGATCCACGCGTCGACCATCCTTAAGAAGACCTGATTGCATGACACTCCGGTTAGTACCAAGGAACTAGTACGGACGAGAGCATATTGAATGCCACTGTGGAATTGGGAGGGTATCAGAATAAGACATTTGTTTACAATATGCTGCAGGGAAGTCCCGTTATGCAATTTGCCTCCCGTCCATTCTTGTTCATGCACGTTCCACTTGGGTTCCTAAAATGTGCAAATGGAACGCTTTTGCCATTGACAGCCCGAAAGTCCTCTGCGAGCATGGAAAATCAGCTAGGGAAAATATTTTCCTCCTGCAGTGGAAAGACGAAACCCTCAAAATGCCTGGCATTATTACGACCTCGACGATTGCGGATCACCGGAAAGTCCTGGCTTTGCCCTTTGAATTTGTAAGAACGTTGCTTGACGCTGCCAAAACGCCGATTTGGATGACGGAGAGAAGCGGGCGAGTGCTGCTGTCGAACAAAAGCGCCCAGGAATACCTCGGGTCTGAAGGCACCGGCGATGCGAGCCAGTTGAATCTCTTCAATGATCTCCTGAGAGTCGGGCCGAACCAGATCGGCGAGAAGATCGACGCAGGAGAGCACGAAGTAGAAATGGAGGTGGAGCAGGGGGACAAGAAGATTCGTGCGCGCATTCAGTGGTTCGCGGAACCGGGATGTCTGATTATCCAATTAGACATGGAGCCTGCCGCCGCAACTGGACCGGATGCTGCGACGCAGTTGACCGTGCAAGAGCTGTTGCAGGAACGAGAGATTACTTACCGAAACTTGCTTGCGGCTTATTTGAAGTTGCAGGAAGTAAACCGGCAGAAGACGGTGTTTCTGGCATCGGCCGCCCACGAATTGAAGACGCCGCTGGCGGTAATCAAGGGCTATTACGACTTGATGCTAACGGGATCGCTGGGACGATTGACCGAGAAGCAGCGCGACATTCTGGAGGAATCAAAGGACAGTTGCGAGCGGCTGGTACGGCTGGTTTCCATGTTCCTGAACTATTCCGCGCTCGAGAGCGGAAAACTGGTACTGCAACTTCGAGAGAACGATCTGCGCGATTGTTTGGATGAGTTGGCGAAGCGCTGGTCGGAGGCATTTCAACGCAAAGGAGTGAAGTTGGAGGCCCGCTTCGATCCGTCGATACCGACGTTTCGGTTCGACTACCAAAAAGTGCAGCAGGCAGCGGCGAATCTTTTAGACAACTCTCTGAAGCATACACCCGCGGGGGGTAGCGTAACGTTAAAGGCTGGACCGCATTTCTGGGAGCGGCGCGTGTCGGCGGTTGCGCCAGTGGAAGAGCGGCGGCGATTCCGGCTTCCGCGGCCGAACTGCGTGGAGGTATCCGTGTCCGACTCGGGCCCAGGAATTGCGGCGGAACATCATCAGGAGATTTTCGAAGACTTTGTACGCGTCGACCGCAACACTTCGGGGATGGGGCTGGGACTCGCGATTGCAAAACGGTTGATTCAAGCGCATCGCGGAAAGATATGGGTGGAGAGCGAACCAAAATCAGGAAGCAGATTCACATTTTTGTTGCCAATGGATCAAGGATAGTTTTGAGAAATTGCGATCGGGTAAAGGGAGAATTCGATGGCCGCTAAAGAAAAAATTCTGGTGGTGGATGACGAGCCGAGCATTCGCAAATATTTGCAGACATTGCTCGAAGTGGATGGATACGACGTCGAGACGGTTAGCTCCGGAAGAGAAGCGATAGCGAAAGTGAACGGCGGAGAGCGTCCTGACTTCATTATTCTGGACGTTCTCATGCCAGAATTAAACGGGATTGAGACTTTGAAAGAGCTGATGCAGGCGGACCGCAGCCTGAACGTCATCATGTTGTCGTGCTCCAATGAAGTGGGCACGGTCGTCGAAGCCATCCGCATCGGGGCTCACGACTATTTGACCAAGCCGTTTGAGAAGACCGAGTTGGACGCGGCAATGCTAAAATCGCGGCAGAAGAAGCAGCTCACCACGGAAAACCAGGCGCTGCGCGATTATTGTGACCAGGTGACTGAGGATCTAAGCTTTCTTGCCGCCAGCCCTCAAATGGTGCGAATTCGACAGCAGATACTGCAGATTGCTCCAGTGGATGTGCCTGTTTTTATTTGTGGGGAAAGCGGCGTTGGCAAGGAAGTCGTGGCGCGGATGATTCACTTGCGTTCGAAGCGGCGCAACCAGCCTTTCATAAAAGTGAATTGCGCGGCGCTGCCCGGTGAGCTACTGGAATCCGAGCTGTTTGGTTTCGAACAGGGTGCCTTTACGGGTGCGATACGGAGCAAGCCAGGCAAATTTGAAATGGCTAATAAGGGCACTATCTTCCTCGATGAAATCGCGGAGATGACGACGCCCTTGCAGGCCAAGCTGCTGCACGTACTGCAAGATCATCAGTATTCGCGACTCGGCGGCCGGCATCTGATCGATACGGATGTACGGGTGCTGGCGGCCACCAACGTTGACGTGCAAGAGGCCATGAAGACAGGCCGCTTCCGTGAGGACTTGTATTACCGGCTAAACGTGCTTTCGATTCTTGTGCCGCCGTTGCGCGAGCGACTGGTTGAGATTCCCTTGTTGTTCCGCCATTTTCTGGAGCAGTACAGCGAAAAATTCGGGAAAACGCCTTCGGGACCGTCAAAGCATCTGCTGGATGCCGCGGTGAACTATCCGTGGCCGGGGAATCTGCGAGAGCTGGAGAATTTCGTGAAACGGTATGTGATTCTCGAGGACGATGAAGGCAGCTTGCGCGAGTTAGTAGAGATGTCCTCGGCGCGGAAACGCACTTCTCCGCGCGAAGAGTCCGCTCCGCCTCGCGAGCAAGGGCTGAAAGCCCTTGTGCGCGGATTGAAGGACGAAGCGGAAATGGAAGCGATCGCGGATGCGCTGGAGAAAACGCGGTGGTGCCGTAAGGACGCCGCGAAAATGCTGGGCATTAGCTACAAGGCGCTGCTCTACAAAATGAGGCAGTTCAATCTGGATACGCCGCGGACACGTCGTTCAGCCGCCGTGCCATCCGCGGTGGAAACGCCAGCGACGGTCGGGACCCGGAACGAATAGAAGGATTGCAACCTGCCGCTCCTAAGGGGACCTAAGGACGAGCTGGCAAAGTTTTTTGATTTCTAGTAACGTCACGTGCAGACGGCGCAGTTCGAAACGCGTCACCGCCGCAAGTGTTGGAGGTCGGGGGAATGACGGAACGTCGGACGGCTCGTCGCTATGATTTGTCCTTGCCAATAATTATTCGAATACCAGAAGAACGTCAAGACGAGTCCCAGGAAGGAAAGACGCGCGACATTTCGACGCGCGGGTTGTATTTTGTGATCGAGCAGGATCTCGAGGCTGGCTCGGAGCTGGAGATCACGCTTACGCTGCCCGCGGAGATTACGCACGGCACCGAAGTATTTGTGCGAGCACTGGGGAAGGTTGTGCGCGTGGAGCGTCGCATGGAAGACGGCACAGCGCGGATGGGCGTCGCTGCGGTGATCGAGCGCTACGATATTATTCGGGGAGAAGCGGCGCGAGCGTAAAGCGGCCTCCTTGCGGCCGCTTTGTATTTTCTCCTACCCAAGCTTCTTGATTTGGCTGCTGAGAACTGTGTCCTTTATCTAGCATCAGACAATACTTAGAGGGACTCTCGCTTACGTAGATTGCGATGTTCGTACTCCCGCCGAACGACTTCGCGCTTCTCTGCGAACGTGTGGAATCAACGCCGCACGGTCAAAAAGAACTCCAAAGAAAGCAAAGAAAGCTCCGAGGACTCCGGAATACCGGATGAATCGATAGTGGAAACTAATGAAAAACCTTATCAACGTTAAGGCATATTTTTTCTCTGGGACCGGGCGGAAGGCCTAAGCCGGGGACGGATGGTACTAGGACTCGAACCGGGCGGAGATACGTAACAATCTGAAAACAAATCGTTTATTCGTTTATGATGCTCCTGGGCGTCGGGGCGCCGAATGGCCTGTGTTGTGCAATCCACAAGCAGGTAAAGCTTCTTTGAATTAGCTGATTTATGCCCACGAAAAAACCAGGCGGCAATCACCACGCTGATGCGGCTCACGAATTGCCGCCAGATGACGTTCTGTTTGGCCGGTCTGCGGTGATGGCACTCCTACGCAAAAGGGCCGAGAAAATTTGCGTAGCCAATATACCTGTGCTGCTGTGCGGTCCTGCAGGAAGCGGCAAAGAAATGGTGGCACGCTGGGTTCATGCGCATTCCGCGTTCTGCGCCGGTCCATTCGTAAAGGTCAATTGTGCGGCTATTCCGGGAAGTCTGCTGGAGAGTGAGCTATTCGGCTATGAGAAGGGCGCGTTTACGGGAGCTTGTGCTTCTAAGCCAGGCCGTGTCGAGATGGCCCACAAGGGTACGCTGTTTCTGGACGAAATTGCAGATCTAGGTTTTACACTGCAGAGCAAGCTTTTGCATTTTTTGCAGGACGGGCGATTTTCACGCATTGGCGACGAGGTGGAAAGGAGTGTGGAGACGCGCTTGATTTGTTCCTCAAACAGGAATCTGCAACAAGAAATCGAGGCACAAAATTTTCGCTCAGATCTTTTTTATCGAGTAAGCGTCGTGCAACTCAAACTTCCGAGCCTCTCCGAACGCAAAGAGGATATTCCGGTGCTCGCGGAATATCTGAGGACGGCCTTCGAAAAAGAGTTTGCAATAAAATCCGAGCCATTTGGCGAGGACATGCTTGATTATTTTACCTCGCTGAATTGGCCTGGCAATGTGCGCGAGCTCTCGAATGAGGTTGCACGTCACGTCCTAATCGGCCCTCACGATGCGGCGATGCAGAGGCAGCCGCAACGGCGCTCTGCGGTGGTGGATAATCGCACCACCGGGAGGGGAACCGTCTCCCTAAAACATGTGGCCAAAGATGCGATCCGGGAGATGGAGCGCAGTGTGATTCTGGAGGCGCTGCGAGAAAACCAATGGAACAGGCGGAAGGCCGCTCAGGTATTGAAGATTAGCTATCGCGCGCTCATCTACAAAATTCGGGACGCTGGGCTCATGCGTAATGGAGAAAGCCGCGGGACGCTAATCTGAAAGGTTTCAGGGAGACTGGATGGAAAACCGGCGGCCCGTCGCCATTGCAGAAACCTCGCGAAGACGAGCTTCCACATCGGCGAAGATGAACCTCCAAAGTGAAACTTAAAGATAGGCGCGCAGTGTTTTCCAATTGCGATCAATTTCGGGACTTGTGCTACGTAGAGCCAGTAGCGGGCATGACCACCTCATTCAGAAGCTTTGCCAGCTGTTGTGCTTGCGCCTTGCGGCTGTACTGCTGGATCAAACTCGGGTCCGGCCGCGGATGGGTGTGTGTTTCGGCAGCTTTAAGAAATTCTGGCAGTTCGCGATAAATTGCTTGCCAGTCAGCGGAATCCACGATTGTGGCCCCGCCGGTGTGCCGAAGAAGAGCGGCGGTATCCCCAGTATGCGAAGTAAGTGCGAGAATGGGTTTGGCAAGCCGGAGATACTCGAAGACTTTGGCTGGAATTTGGTGATCGCAACAGGCGGCCTGGAACAGGAGCAGGCCGTCCGCGTTCGCGGAGTCCTGCAACGCGTCACGATAGGGGACGGGCGGAAGCAAATGAACCAGATTTTCGATGCCTTCAGCTTGGATCATGGGTCCGTATGCCGACTCGTAACCGGAAGCCCTGAGTTCTATGCGAACCCGCGCAGCATCAATCTTTCCGTCTCTTTGCAATTGAGAAACGGCCCGGAAAAAGGGCTTCGGGTCGCGTTCGATGGGGTACAACAAACCCATATGCACGAGGCGAAAAGGCCGGCTCGGGACGGTAGCGCTGGGGAGCAAATCCCGAAAATCTTCTTCGTCGTAGCCATTTAGAATCAGGGTGCAGCGGTTCGGAGGAAGATCGGGATAACGCTCGAGATACATCCGGACTGCAGAACTTGCGGTAAATATCAGACTCGCAGCGTCTCGCACAGTCCATTGTTCCAGCCAGCGATAGACCCTCCAGGTAGATCGCTCTCGAGGATAGTCAGGTTCTGTCATGGAGTCTCGGAAATCGGCGACCCAAGGTATTCCGGTCAGGCGGTGCAAAATCCATCCGATCAAGACGGCGGAAGCGATCGGAAACGTAGTCAGGATCACGTCACACTTTTCTCTTCGGATCGCCCGGTATCCCGCGGGGATGGCTCCGAGACACCAACTCACCCAGCGGTCAGGAAGTGCCAGCGCCCGCGGGTAGCGACCTCGGAAAGATAGATGCCGCTGGGTATCCAGAGCGAAGACACGGTCCACTTCGACAGACGCCGGGATTTCGTTTAGCTGTGAAGGGTTGGTCCGTTCGTATGCCCGGGGATGAACAGTTACGACACGCGGTTGCCAGCCTTCCTCCGGAAGATACCGGCAGAATTTCAGCGAACGAAGGTAACCGCTGCTTTCCGCCTGGGGAGGAAAGTGATAAGCAACGATAAGGACTTTCTTCATTTCTGTGGTTGAACCGCTGACAAAGAGGCGGGAACCTGATCACGTAAATAATCGCCAAACTCACCGCGACGTCGGATCAAGCAATGGCGTCCACCGTCGACCCAGACTTCCGGAGGGGGAGGATGGCTGAGGAAGCCCAGAGGACTTGCCGAGCGCGCGTAAGCGCCAGACTGAAACACGCCGATCAAGTCACCGACATCTATCTGAGGCAATTTTGCACCACGAGCCAGAACATCGAGAGGCGTGCAGAGCGGCCCCGCCAGGTCATAAGTTTCTTCGGCGGGCTCTTTGAGCTTGTTGAGAACCGCGACCGGATAGTTGCGTTTGATGGTCTGCCCTAAGTTGCCAGAGGCAGCCAGGTGGTGATGCATGCCACCGTCGAGGATGAGGAACTTCTTGCCTCGGGAGACCTTGATGTCAGTGACGCGACACACGTACACCCCTGCTTCTCCAACTAGGTAGCGACCCGGTTCGACCATGAACTGAGTGCCCGCAAACAGAGGGTCGTCGTAAACGGTCTTGAAGAGAATGTCGAGCGCGGCCTTGAGCTGAATTGTGTCGAGGGGCTCCTCGTGCGGGAAATAGGGTGTACCGAGCCCTCCGCCGAAATCAAGAGTATGCAGCGGTCTCTTTAAGCGGGCGGCTACGCGTCGGGCGATTTCAAGTCCCTTGCGGTACTGGTTGACGAGAATCTGGAAATCCAAAATCTGTGTGCCGGTAAAGAGGTGCATGCCGCGAAAGTCCAAGCGTTTGAAGGACAGCAACCGATCCAGGACTTCTTCCAGACTTTCTTCGTCAACGCCGAAAGCCGCGGGGCGCCCACCCATGCGCATGGCACCTCCCTCCGCCTCGCCGTTGGGATTTATGCGCAGTGCAACGCGGGCGTTCAGACCTCGTCGTTCGGAGATGGCAGAGACACGCTCTGCCTCTCGCATCGATTCGAGGTGAATCTCTCCAACACCCTTTGCTAGGACAAGTTCAAGCTCAGATTCGGTCTTTCCCGGGCCGGCAAAGATGATTTTCTCCGAGGAACACCCGGCGTTCAACGCCTGACAGAATTCGCCGGCCGAGGCCACTTCGAGGCCTGCACCTTTTGCGAGAAAGTGTTTCAGGATGGTCTGGTTGGGATTGGCCTTCACCGAATAATAAATCGAGAATACCGGTGGGAGCGCATCGCGCAGAAGGCTCCACTTTTTGTCCATTACGCCGCGGTCATAGACAAACAGAGGTGTCTGGTACTGATGAACCAGTTCAGATACGGCGACCCCGCCGATGAACAGCTCTCTCTCGGACGAGGGGAAGTAATCCTTTATCAAAAAAGCGACTTGGTCCATCCTTACAATCCTTCGCGACGCCGCAGAGCGGGATAATCCACTTTGCCGCTAGAAGTCTTGGGCAGCTCGTCGAGCACTTCAAGAAATTTAGGTACCATGTACCTGGGCATTTTCTCGGCGCAAATCGTTAGAAGTTCCTGTGGGTCAAGTGGGGTGCCGTCCTTTGCTACCACAAAGACCTTGACCACCTGGCCGAGAACGTCGTCGGGAATGCCAATCGCGGCTGCGCCCCGGAGCTTGCCCGTTTGGAAGAGTACTTCTTCGATCTCGGTGGGGCTGATCCGAAAGCCGGAGGACTTGATC
>Ga0207103_10207_pt1 | contig 16847 bp, 12 predicted proteins | sample Alteio_BWMinHeat_81_FD_153546 | JGI IMG/M metagenome (GOLD analysis project Ga0207103, IMG submission 153546) | Enriched cells from forest soil in Barre Woods Harvard Forest LTER site, Petersham, Massachusetts, United States -... | ecosystem: Environmental > Terrestrial > Soil > Temperate forest >...
CTCGAGTGTGGCGTCACCTAACGTCTTGCCCATCTCGCGGCTAATCGTCAGCGCAATCGAATCCGCTCGCTCATCAAGTCTGTCAGCGAGTTCGAGAAGCGCTTGCGATCGGAGTTGAGGGTCATGAGACCAACTGCCAGTGTCAAATGCTTTTCGCGCGGCGGTGATTGCGGCCGCCGCTTCGACTCGCCCGCCTGCCGAGTAATGCCCGAGTACCTCGCCGGTGGAAGGGCTTATGGATTCTGCGACGGTAGACGAGCTGATCCACTCGCCATTGATCCAATGACGCGCGGGCTCAACCGTTGGGGCTGTTTTGTTACTATTCATTTTGCTGCTCCTTCAGGCAAAGCGTCCTGCTTCTTCGAACGTCAGTCTTGGGTTGCGCGGGAAAAGGTTTTCATTCGATCCGTAGCCGATGGAGCAAATGAAATTGGATTTAATGCGTGTATTGGCAAAGAATTCGGAATCGACCGCCTCGTTGCTGAAGCCAGACATTGGACCGCAGTCCAGCCTCAGTGCGCGCGCCGCGATAATCAGATAGGCGCCCTGCAGGCTGCCGTTGCGAAGAGCTGTGGTTTGGGCGACCAGGGGGTCGGAATAATACGCCTGCATGTCCTTGGCGCGCGCGGGAAACAACTTCGGCAATTGTTCGGCGAAGTCCAGATCATAGCCAACGATGACTGTGACCGGCGCCGCCAGAATCTTTGGCGCATTGCTGGGCGCGGCAAGGGCCGCAAGCCTGCTCTTGCCCTCGGCACTCCTGACCCACACAAAACGCGCCGGGCAACAATTTCCCGAAGTAGGCCCGAATTTCATCAGATCATACAGCTCGCGTAGCTGCTGTTCGGTCACCGGTTGCTCGGTCCATCCGTTACGCGTGCGGGCGGCGCGGTACAACTGATCGAGGGCTTGATTATCCAGTTTGCCGGTCAAGCTGTTCTCCCCCGCGAAATTCCGGTGCAGGCGATTTGGCCAGCGCTTTCGCTCGGAAAGCGTCCGCAGTGAGTCTGATTCTTGGCCTTTTCACCGACAAGACATCTCCGTATTATTTCTTTATTATTCTGGGATATCTCATTGAAAGGACGAACGTTAGGCACTAGCCGACGAGCGGATGCGCGTGAAATAATGCGGATTATGGACGCCCGGCTTAAGGAGGTCTATTGGCCACTCACCCTGTCAGAACGAGTGCGGTTCGGAAAATTCGAACTGAACCTCCAAACCGGCGAACTTGTCGCGATTGAGCCAGGGGTGGACGGCCCTCCGCCTCAGAAGGTTCTGCTCCGAGAGCAGCCATTCCGGATTCTTCGAATTCTCATCGAGCGCGGGGGCGGGATCGTGACGCGGGATGAGATCAAGAAGGTGCTCTGGCCGAATGACACTAGTGTCGATTTTGAACGCAGCATTAACGTGGCGATGGCGATACTGCGGAAAGCTGTCGGTGATACCGCTGAGAACCCCAAGTATATCGAGACTTTACCTCGCCGAGGATATAGGCTCATAGTACCTGTCCAACGGGAAAGCACTACGGAACCCCCGAAAGCAGAAGGCCGGCACATTTCGGCAGCCGCGCTGCGCAAGGACCTGCTGCCAGTTCAGAAAGAACTGCGCCCCGGCATTCATTTGGCACGAAGTTGGTTGGCGACGGCTGCGGCGATCCTGGTTCTATTTACCGCGGCTGCCGCATTTTATTGGGGTTTCCAGAGTAGGATTACGCTTTTCTCCTCCGACACCCTGGTTCTTGCTGATGTAAATAATCAAACCGCCGACGCTGCTTTGGATGACGGCATGAACATAGCTCTGCAAGTCGCTTTGCAGCAAACCCCATATCTCAATCTTCTGGGCAGCGATAAGGTGCATGAGACCCTTGGGCTGCTTGGACGGAGCGAAGATACCCCGGTCACGTTGGATGTAGCTCTCGAGATTTGCCGTAAAACGAATAGTCGCGCAGTCATTTCCGCTGTCATTCGCGATGCGGGCAACCGTTTCCGTGTCGGGCTGAGCGCGATTGACTGCCAATCCGGCAAAACTCTGGAGCAAGTGGTCCATGAAGCGGAAACTCGGGAAGGTATCGTGCGGATTTTTGGTTTGTGTGCTTCCCAACTGCGCTTAAAGTTGGGTGAATCGAGCGACTCCGTACGTAGATTTGATCAACCTCTTGATCGAGCGACCAGTTCTTCACCGGACGCTCTACAAGTCCTGGCTTTAGGCTACAAGAAGCACCTAAGCGGGGACATCCCCGGCGCTCTCGCCTATTATGGGCGCGCCATCGAGAAGGATCCGAACTTCGGACTTGCATACGCAGCCCAGGCGAGCGCAAACAATTGGCTTCATAAGCATGAGCTGGCTTTAGTAGGATCCTCTAAGGCTTTCGAACTACGGAGCCGGCTAACGGTCCCCTCACGCTTTCAGGCGGAAACACTCTATTACGAAGATCGCCAGGAGTGGGACAAAGAGTGCGGTGTCGCCCAGCAATGGGTGCAAGCTTTTCCACGCGATGTTATCGCGCGAACGAATTTGGCTAGCAGCCTCGAATACTTGGGACGGCACGACGAGGAGTTAGGTCAAGCACGCGAGGCGGCGAGGCTTCTTCCCAGCGCGCCCACTCTAATAGACCTGCTGGGTGCCGCAATATACGCACAGCGAATCGACGAAGCAAGACAGACATACGATGAGGCCATCTTGCGTGGAGTAGACTCCCCTCGCCTCCACTTGTATCATGCGCTTCTGGCTTTCATTCAAGATGACACCTCCGGAATGCAGAAGGAGTGGGCCTGGGCAGCGCAAGATCCTGTCCGAGGCCGCTTCGTCCTCTATCGCCAGTCCAGGGCCGAGGGTTTCTATGGGCGTTCCCGTAACGCTCATCGCTTAGGGCAAAGGGATGTAGAGTCCTCGATGAAAGGCGGGTTCGTGTCCGATGCTGCCGGTTTTGAGAGCCTCGAGGCTTTAACGCATGCCGAGACCGGTAATCTGCGACAGAGTCAGGCATTGGTTAAGGACGCACTGCGGAAGAGCCAGGATCGCAATGTTCTGATGCTGGCCGCATTTACATTCACCCGGGCCGGAAATACAAAACAGTCTCAAGAGCTAATGGAAAAGTTGAATCAGCTCTTCCCCAACGATTTTACGGTTCAAGCTTTCAGCTTGCCTGTGACGCGAGCTGCGATAAAGCTGGACGAAAATGATCCTACCGCCGCAATTGACATTCTGCGGCCGGTAACTCCGTACGATCTGGCTCTGAGCGACGCCTTTTACTACGTATATCCTGCGTACCTTCGAGGCCTTGCTTATCTCCAACTCAAGCAAGGGGACCTTGCAGCAGCCGAGTTTCGAAAAGTTCTCGATCATTCCGGGGTCGGTGCCGGTTTTGTAACTGGCGCTCTTTCCGTCCTGCAGTTGGGGCGTGCCCAGGTACTCATGCACGATGAAAAGGCAGCGCGAAAATCGTATGAAGAGTTCCTGGCGCTGTGGAAGAATGCCGATTCCGACCTGCCCATTTATAAGGAAGCCAAAGCCGAGTACGCTGTCCTACGCAAGTCGATCGGGATTTGATCGAATTGAACCCGCCGCTAACGCGGCGAAGAACCTTCGATGAGCCTGAGGAGTGCAGCGCCCCGAGGTCCACGGCCTTGAAAGGCAGGACTAAAGTCATACCGCCGCTAATGCGGTGAAGAGCGAGCCAGTAGTAGTGAAGTCTCGGCCCGCAAAAGCGGGAGCGCCAGTTCCATCGCTAGGTGCCTTAATATCCAGGGGAACCGATCAGAGTGCACTTTGTCAGCTCTGTAATTCTATCCAAAATCCCTATCCGAAATTCCTATTGACTTTGTGTCTCATTATATGTTACACAGTGTAACGTTACTATGAATAGCACAAAGAAGAAACAGCCGAAGAGCCTGGGTCAGTTGGAACAGCTCGTGATGGAGTATTGTTGGTCCAACGGACAGGTTACAGCCGAAGCCTGCCGCGACGCGCTGGCTGACAGCTGGGCCATGAAAGACTCGACGGTCCGCACCGTCTTGCGGCGCCTGGAAAAGAAGGGATTCCTGTCCCACGAGGTCGAAGGGCGCACCTTCATATACAGGCCGGTCGAAGCCAGGCAAAACGTAGCCGCCAGGGCAGTCAAACAGATAATCGACCGGTTCTGCGGAGGCTCGGTAGAGCAGCTCCTGGTCGGGATGGTCGATAATCAGGTGCTTGATCGCAAACAACTAGAGCAGCTCGCGCGCAAGATCGCGCAGCGAAAAGGATCAGAATCATGACGCTAGAAGCCATCAATCAGTCTTGTTCCAGCATGCTGGCCTATGCCGGCGAGTCGGCTGTCAGGTCGATCGCGCTCGCGCTTGCTGCCGGCCTTGTCGTTAGCGTCGCGCGGATAAAGCAATCGCGGCTGCGGCTCATCTCATGGAGCGGCGTCCTTTATGCTGCCATGGCGATGCCCCTACTCGGCCTCGCCCTCCCGGTGGTCAACGTGCGCCTGCTGCCCGCCGCGCGGCCTGCGACTGCCACCACGAACCCCGTCGTCCCTGGCGGACCCGCTCAAGGCGGGCTGATTCGATCGGCTGGCGACCCTGGCGGGGCGGCCGGGCCCGCCAGCGCGTTTGCGATGAGAACCGCTCAGGATAGCTATCCTATGCCTCAAGCTCAGACGGCTTCCGCTTGGACTGCGGCGGAACGTGCCCCGTTCGCGTGGTGGGGGCTCGCGGCCATTGTCTATCTGCTCGTTGTTTCGATTCTTCTTGCAAGAGTCGCGACCGGCCTGGTTTTGGGCCGGCTGCTGCGCAAGAAGGCCCGCCAGATTGATGACCCTGAAATTGGCTGGTTGATCCATCAGCTTTCCGGTATGCCCATTCGGTCCGCTCGAGTGAAAGTCGCCGAATCCTCCTCTGTCTCCATACCAGTCGCCATTGGAGCCCTGGATCCAATGATCCTGCTTCCAAGTGGCTGGCAGGAATGGGACTCTCAGAAGCTGCGCGCTGTCCTGGCTCACGAACTATCGCACGTCGCAAGGCGAGACGCGTTGACGCAATTGGTTTCGGCGGTGCACCGGTCGGTCTTCTGGTTCAGCCCGCTGGCCTGGTGGCTGCACGGGCGCCTGATCGACCTGGCCGAGCAAGCCAGCGATGACTCAGCCCTGCAGGTCGTTCAGGATCCGGCGTTTTATGCCGAGGTGGTGCTTGGTTTCTTCCAGTCGTTGAATGCCGTTCCGGCCCGGTGGCTTGGAGTATCGATGGCTCGCGGAGCCAGAGCCGGCCGGCGAATAGAGCGCATGTTGAGCAGCGCAGTCCCATTGCCGGCCCGCTTGAAAGGCAGGTGGGTTGCAGGAGTTGTAGTCGTCTCGGTTCTGTTGACTGTGCTTGCGGGCTCGATCAGGATCGGCCGCGCAAATTGGGTGAATCAGACAAGAACCAAGACCGGACATAGGGGATCCAAGAGCTGGACTCCAGCGGCGCGGCCAGGCTCTCCAATCCTTGCCGATGTCGCGGATGACCAAACCGGCTCCAGCAGCCCGATTCCTGCTCTCGCGGTTGTAGCAGGGGGGGACGACGATCCAGGTTTCATAGGGGATTGGGGCGCGCCGATTGTTGGCTCGGGCGGTCAGCAAGCCCCGACCGCTCCTCCGCCGCCGGCAGCGGGACCCGTATCTCCGGCGGCACCTGCGGGCATACAACCCGCCGCTCCATTAATGGCGTTGGCTCCTCCGGCTCCGGTGAGTCCCGCGATCGCTGGTTCGGTGCCATTTGCGGCGATCGCGCCTTTAGCTCCCCTGATGGCATTGCCGCCGCCCGCGCTCCAGGACGGCGAAGCCTGGACATTCGGCGGACTGCCGGACCACGATAGTTACGCCATCGTGACCAGTGACGGATCCATTATGATGACAGGCTCCTGGAGAGCCGGCGATGAAGCCAAACTGAAATCGCTGAGAGACAAGATCAAGACTGACTTCATCTGGTTCAGGCGAGACGGGCGCTCTTACGTTGTGACGGACCCTGGTATTGTGAAAGCCGCAAAGGATTTGTTTGCTGAACAGGGGGTTCTTGGCAGACGCCAGGCCGAGCTCGGCGCTGAGCAAGGCAGGCTTGGTGAAAAGCAGGCCGAGCTTGCCCGCCAAATGGCGACAATTAGGGTCGATGTACCCGACCTGACTGACGCCATGCGAAAGCTCTCTGACAGTATGAAGGGAGTCAAAACGCAGGAGAAACTGGCTGAAGTGCAGGCGCGGGTGGCCGAGCTTCAAGCCAGACTCGCCGCGTCGCAAGCTAACGTAGGTAAGCTGCAATTCAGGCTTGGCGAAGCGCAATCCGATCTGGGCCGCGAGCAGTCCGCACTGGGCCGGAAGCAGTCTCAACTTGGCCAAGAGCAGTCTCGACTCGCCAGGGAGGCATGGAGAAAGCTGCGGAGTCTACTTGATCGCGCGTTGTCGGACGGCGTTGCAGAGCCTGAGCCGTAATCACATGTTGTTTTCAGGAAACGCAAGTGGAAGACGCGGGTAGCCTGACCCGGTGACATCCCTGTTGATCTCGGCCGTGAAGCTGTTGCCGGGATGGCGACAACAAGCGCGGCTGGGAGTAAGGATCCAACAAGCTCAGTCCTGGCGGAGTGGAATCTGGCATGCTTGAAGGACCTGATGGTATTGCGGAAGTAAACGACGGGGCCCATATCAGATCCAGTCCTTAGTGAAAGGGATGTTCAACGCAGGCTCGATTGTGCCCGTAAAAGCGGAGACAAGCTGGAAGCTTGTCCCTGGAGATTGGACACTCGCCGTCGGCCGCGCTCGCCGCGCCGAGGCATTCGACCCTTTGAGGGTCGGGGATTGACGACAATCCGTAACCGGGGGTGGCGCGAGTACGCTTGCCCCCGGCTATTTCATTGCAGTCCTTCAGCCTGCCTTGGAGTTTGGATATTACCGATGACCTTTTTTCAACAGAAAAATAAATTATCAAAGCGCTTGCCAAATCAATCACTCCATGGTACTATGAGACTGGCTAGACCGACTCTAGAGAGTCTTGCTACCGGCTGATCACGACAACTGGTGCTCCTTGAAATCTGAATAGCTGAAATTTCAAAATGTAAGGCCCGCTGTACGGCAGACTCTCGAGAATTCTCACTGTTTCTCACCGTTTTGAGATGGAGCCCGACGCCGCCGTCCCTAAACGTTTCAACGTTTGAACGGTCAAAAGTGCCAACGCACCCGGTCGCTGGATAGCGTACCAAGTCCGAAAAAGGCTCCTCTAGTCTCCTCTACCTTTCTCTACCTTTCTCTACCTTTCTCTACCTTTCTCTACCTTTCTCTACTCTTCTCTACTTTATACGGCGCGATCCTGGCTTGGTCAGACGAACGGATTCCGGACCGCGGACCTTACACTGACAGCCGACGGAGAAAAGAGGGGACTCCTCGCCCACAGTAAGTCGGAAGCTCAACTGATTAGGCAGAGCCTGATCGAGACAAGCTGGAAGCTTGTCCCACATCAGATCCACTCATGCTGAGTGAAGGGGATGTTCAACGGAAGTGAAAGGGATGGCGACGTGAGCCCCATTTGTGCCGGCAAAAAGCGGAGACAAGCTGGAAGCTTGTCCCACATCAGGCCGCTTTTGGAGCGAAGTAGCCGCGACGATGGCGAACAGTCAGGTCCTTCTTGTTCTTGACTTTGACCGCTATCTGGCGGAAAGACCCGTCACGAGCGTCGTTCGTCGGTTGGTAGGTTAAGATATACATTTGCCTCAAGTCTTCGTCAATCTGAGCGAACGCCTCTTGCAGACCCTGCCTGGTCTTGGGATAAAAGGCACGGCCGCCAGTATCGGATGACATCTTACTCAGAACACCCCGGTTGATTCCCTCAAAGCCCGGGTCCCCGATTCCTACGGAATAGATCACGATCTCATTCCGCCATGCCGCCTCGATGGCGTCCTTCATCTTGAGCGAGCTGGAGGTGTCGAATCCATCGGTGATCAAAATGATTACGCGGCGGCCGGCTTCCTTCTTCAACAGGTCTCCGGATACCGCGTACACGGCGTCGTACAACGCCGTCGAACCGGCCCTGGAGTCTACCGTGGTCGGAGTTCCGGTGACGCTGCCAACTCGAGCATCCGCTACAGCCGGCCTGACCTTGTGCAGGGCTGCCTGCAGGCGGCTGACGTTTTGGGTGAGGTCTTGAATGAGCACCGGCTCGCTTTCGAAGGTGACGACGGCTGCAAGGTCCTTGGTGGGGCGTAACACCTTGTTAAAGAAATCCGACCCGGCCTCGACCTCGATTGGGAGTGTATTGTTCTCGCTGCCCGAGATGTCGATCAGCATCGCCATAGTCAGCGGTAGATCGGTTCGTTTCTCGAACGAGAAGATCTGCTGAACCTTGTTGTCTTCCGTGACGTCAATATCGTCCTTGGTCAGGTCGTTGATGTACGCGTTGTGTTTGTCGGTAACCGACAACGGCACCGTCACCAGCGCGGCGCCAAGCTTGATCGCCTGGTCATCCTGATCGCCGGACGGCTTTTGGTTCTTGTCATCCTTTTGCGATTTCTGCTTTGGCTGCTGACCCGATGCCTGGACGGTCGCCCTCGGCAGCAGTGTCAGGCTCAATGCGAATATCGCAACGGCTGCAATTAGCGAGACCTTTAAGTACTTCATTTTTTCACTTCTTCCATAGGAGCATAATACCCGCGGCGGTGAATTATGCGAACGCCCGGATGGTCCTTGATCTGGACATCAATCTTATGAAAAGACCCGTCCCGGCTGGGGTTAGTCGGAGAATAAGCCACAAGATACTGGCTCCTGAGCTCGGCCTCAATCTGGCGAAAATTATCCAACAACTCATCAGATCCTCGAGGGAAATAAGCCCTGCCGCCAGTTGCTTCAGAGATCTTCTGAAGAATGTCTTCGCGCACGCCTTCGAACCGGAACCGATCGCCTATGCCGATCGCATAAATCATCACTCCGGAGCGCCAGGCCCGATCGATCGCCTCGTCAAGCTTGCGATTGCTGGCGTTGTCTACGCCGTCGGTCAATAGGATGATGGCGCGGCGCGCCATCGAATCTTCCGCGCCTCGGCGGAGCTCTTCACGGCCCAGAATTTCGTCCACTGTTATGTACATCGCGTCATACAGGGCGGTGGCTTTATTTCTGGATGTCAATGGCCCGAGGCGGCGCGAATACTCGACTTCGTCCAAAGCCCGGTTGATGGTGTCCATTTGAGAGGTCAAACCCTGAACCAGATCGACGTCGTCCTGAAACGTCAGCAGCGCTGCTGAATCTTTGCCTGGCCGTATTATCGAATGCAGGAAATAGCCGGCCGCCCTCTTCTCTTCCGGAAAGGTGTATTCCTGGCTGCCCGAAAGATCTATGAGGATAGCGATGTTGATTGGCAGGTTTACTTCGCGCCGGAACACAAACATTTCTTGAGGCCGGCCCTCGTCCAGGACTGTGACTTCTTTGGAATTGAGGTTGCTGACGATCCTGTTGTTTTGGTCGACAACGCTAAAGAGGACGTTGACGAGTTCTGTACCAAGCTTGATTGGTTGCGAATCATCGCCTTCGACGGTGGCCTGCGAATCGGTCTTCGCCTGGCTCGTTGGCCCGGTTTGGGTGCTTGACGGCCTGGCGCCGGGCTTCTGAGCGCCGGCGAGTCCGGGACCCACTAGCGTGATTGCTGCGAACAAAGCCAAAACGGATTTCATATTGCTCCGTCGTCGGAGGCCGGTACTCACGGCCTCGCCTAGAGTATTAGACTGGGGTCACCTTCCTGGAATGCCCGGGGGAGATCCGGAGCGCTGCAACGAGTTCCAAGTTCGGGCGATACGACTTCCACGCCGGACGAATCGTCAGTACGTATAGCCTTGTTTGTGGAAGAGATGGCCCTTCGAGTCCACTAGCTTTACAGAGATCGCCCGGCGCTTCCGGGTATGTTCCTGGTTATCCGGCGTGTAGAACAGCACATATTCAGCCCTCAGGTCATTAGCGACTTGAGTGAAAGCCCTGAATAGCTCCGCCTTCTCAGAAGGCAGGAACAATTGGCCTCCCGTTTCTTCACACAGCCGCCGGAGCTCGCGGTCGTCTGGGGATTCGACCGTGCCGCTGGTGATGCCGGTGAAATTCTTGGTACTGATCCCGAATATCGTGACGTCGAACCGCTCAGCCATTTCCATGGCATCTTTCAGCGAATGGTCGCTCGCTGTATCAGCCCCATCGGACAGTATGACGATGACTCGCCTGGCATCAGTGCCCTGGATATTGGCCATCTTCTCCTCGATGACCCTGTAAACGGCATCGTACATCCTGGTGTACCCGCCTGCCTTTACCTTTTTGATCGCGCGAACCAGAGGCTCTTCAGAGTCGGTGAAGTCTTGATGGAGCTCCACGTTTGAGTCAAAAGTGGCGAACAGGACGAGGTCCTTCCTTTTATAGGTTGCAATCGACGAGACAAAGTCTTCGGCGGCGTCTTTCTCGAAAGGCAGCTTCAGTTTGACGCTTTCGCTCGTATCCATCAGGATCGCCACGTCGATCGGAAGCTGGCTCGGAGCTTGAAAAGCCTCGATCCGCTGCGGCTTTCCATCTTCGAAAACTCGAAAGTTATTCTCTTTCAGGCCAGGGACGAACTTGTTTTTTTCCTTGACCACAATGGGCAGTCTTACAGTCAGAACTCCAATCTGGGTCTTGTCCTGTTTGGTCTGGGGTTTCGGTTGCTGAGGCCCGGGCCTCGACCTCTCAGCGGTATTGGATTGGGTTTGGCCTGCTAGCGGTATTGCGGGCTGCGAGCCGCTCCCGGCGATCGCCAGTCCAAACACACAACACAAGGAAAGCCCAATCGAGGCTCTGGGCAAGGTGGAACGCTTAATCACTCCAGGGGAACCTCCAAGTCCAGATCTTAGATGCAACGGGCGCTTAGTCGCGATGCTTCAAGCACTTGAAAAGTATAGGTTAGTGCGGGAATGGGTGTCAACGAACCGTGGCGACCCAGCCCAGCGTGCCCGGCACGCGCTGCTCCGCCACAGCGAATCAGCAACAACGTCTCCAAAACGATCACGGGCGAACGGCATTAAGGGACGAGCCGCGGTAAATGGATGTTCCGCGAGGTCGAGGCTCCAAACTGACAGCTTGGCTACCCTTTTTCCGCGGAATCCGAGTAGCAATACAGTTTGCCAAACGAGTGGCATTGTAGTAAATCAAGGGCATGGGCCGGGAGCATGACAAGAGGGAAATGGAAAAGCTGAACAAGCGTATCCGTCAGACGATCTTGTCCATGCGTAATGAGGACCTTATTCACGTCGTTCAATCCTCCGACTATACGCCGTACGCCTTACAGGTGGCCCGGCAAGAATTAGCGCGGCGCGGCGGCAAGCGCGCCGTGATGAGAAAAGTGACTGGAGCGCCGATCAGCGAAGATCTAGTAAACATTGAAGCGCCTGGACAAGATGAAGCGACGGCCACGCCGCAAGTTGACTTTTCAACCATCAGCAGGCCGACGGAATGCTATATCGAGGTGTGGCGGGATAAGAACTTCGAGGGCGACTCTCTCCGGATTGAAGGACCCAGCGAAGTCGAGGATTTGTGTTCAAATGACTCGGGTTGGTGCGGCCAGATCAGCAGCATCCGGATCGGGCCGCAAGCGTTTGTGGTTGCGTACGACGAAAAAAACTTCAAAGGCAAGGCCCTCCGGCTGGGGCCAGGCGAGGAAGTTGCGGATCTGGGAAGTGTCAAATTCGACGACGAAATAGATTCGATAAAAATCGTTGATTCGATCAGAGTTTTCGACTGCACTAATTCAAGCAGTCACCGCAAACGTCGCAGGAGAGACCACTCCGCAGCGACAGAACCGCCACAAGGTCAGAATGATGCCGACCACTAGGCGCTGAAACTGCATTGTGAATACCGGGTGTCGGCGCGGCCGGACCGTGCAGGAGCGCAGCGTGCGGCGATTTTGGTTGCGAGCCAATTGTGGGGCTGGTTATCCTTGGGAAGGACTACGAAATCAGTCGTGATATAGGAGATGCCTTTGGCAACACTTCCGAGCTATTATTTAAGCCCCGAAGAATACCTGGCCGCGGAGCGCAAGGCCGAGTGCAAGAGCGAATACCTTGACGGCGTGATGTATGCAATGGCGGGCGGCAGTGAACGCCATAATTTGATCGTTGGAAACATAATAACGGAATTGAACGTTCGCAAGACCGCTTAACGGAGAACGAACAGACGGCCCGTCGACGGGAAGTAGCGCGCGCGCTATGATTTATCTCCGTTTACTCGGAAAAGCATCCGCGCAAAAGCGGAGATCAGGAAAGTACGGACAGGAAGTCGCTGAGCTGTAGTGGGAGATGGGATCTGAAGCGAAGCACTTGGCCCGAGCGCGGATGTTTGAACGCCAGCTCGGCAGAGTGGAGGAAGTGACGGCCCAGACCCTGAATCTCTCTTCTAATCGCCATATCCCGCACCATCTTTTCGCGGCCGCTTGCATAAGTGCTGTCACCAACTACCGGATGACCTATATGCGCCATATGAACTCGAATTTGGTGAGTGCGGCCCGTCTTAATCTGCACGTCAAGCAGGGTAAAGTCCCGATATCTTGATGAGACTTCGAAGATGGTGTGGGCGGGCCGGCCCGCAGTTCCGCGCAAGACCGCCATTCGAGTCCGGTTATGGCTGCTGCGCCCGATGCGGGCCTGGACGTCTCCGCGGGCAACTGACATCTTCCCGTATACGAGCGCAACGTATGACTTGTGGATCTCGCGAGAAACGAACTGGTCTGACAGTCTCTCGTGAGCCACATCGTTCTTTGCCACGACCAGCAGCCCTGACGTTTCTTTATCCAGCCTGTGCACTATCCCCGGCCTGATCGTTCCCGCCGTCGCTGATAATTGACTGAAATGATAGACCAGGGCGTTCGCGAGCGTCCCTGATGGGTTGCCGGCCCCGGGGTGTACGACGAGTCCGGCGGGCTTATCCACGACTACTAAGTCCTTGTCCTCAAACACGATGTGAATCGGGATTGCCTCGGCACTGAGCTCAAGCGGCACGGGCTCGGGGAGCTCCACCTCTATGCTGTCCCCTGCCCGGAGGCGATAGCTGGATTTGACCTGAAGGTCATTGACCAGGACATCGCCTGCATCGATAGCCTGCTGAATCTTTGTGCGGCTCATGTCGGGGATCCTCGAGGCAAGGAATGCATCGAGCCGGGCCCCGGACTGTTCATCGGTTACGATTATTGATTCTGTATCCACGCGATGAGTCTGGAGTCTCGAGTCGGAACTTGGGAGCACGTAGCTCCCTGTCCTTCAGGCTGCCGACAGAGTTGGCTGCATTAGGGCGCGGTGCTATAGGGCCTGATGAGCGATGCGTGGCGGATCGCCGACGGTCATCTGATGGCTACGGCGCCAATAGTAGTACGACAACCCCAGCGCCAGGGGAAACATCACCAGCGAAATGAATTGTGACGTCGACAGTCCCAGAACGTGGCCCCGCGGGTCGTCGCGCCAGAACTCGACGGTAAACCTGGCGATCGAATACAACATCGCATAAGCGAAGATGATCTGACCGTCGAAAACCCGCCGCTTTCTCAGCCACAGCAACAGGCCGAAGATGATGAGATTCGACAAGGACTCGATCAACTGTGTCGGTATCAGGGCGCTGTTGATCGGGACTCCAGTAAGCTCATGGGCCTTTTCGGTGAACGTAACTGCGATCAACGAGGTACTGGGCTTGCCCCAGCAACACCCGGCTGAAAAACAGCCGAGCCGGCCGATGGCATGTCCTAGCGCGATTCCCGGAGCAAATGCGTCCGCGGTCTTTCGCCAGGGCAACTTCCACACTCGCATCAAGATAACGCTGACCACAAGCGCGATCAGGAAGCCGCCGAAGAAGACACCGCCGGAGCCGAGGAAATCGAGTGAAAATATCTGCCTCAAGCTCCCAAAGTCTTCGGGCTCGGTGAAGATCATCAACACCTTTGCGCCGATGAGGGCCGAGGCGAGTATGTAGAGACCGAGATCGTATATTCTGCTAGCGGGCAGTCCGTCGCGCTCGGCCATCCTTGCGGTGACCCACAGGGCAACAATAAAAGCGATTGCCAGCAAGAGGCCATACGTGTGAAGGGGTATGTTCAGTATGGGGATCTTAAACAGTTCTGGTAACATGACATGACCTGATTATCGGCGGGACCTTATCTCGGCGCTCCCGGCTCTCCCGCGATTTCAGCGGTATCGACCGCTGCTGTGTTATGCGGGTGAGGAGACAGAAAAAGGTCGATTGCCAGCAGGGCAGCCCCGATGCTGATCGCGGTGTCGGCTATATTGAACACCGGCCAGTGATGATTCCTATAGTAGATTTCGATGAAGTCGATCACCCGCCCCATCCTCATCCGATCTATGAGGTTGCCGCCAATTCCTCCAGCCAACAATGCCAGCGAAATATGCAGAGCGCGGTTGGCGCTAGCGCTTCGCATCAGGTAGAAAACGACAGCCACTATCGCAGCAATCGATATCGTCACCAGTAGCCACTTCACATTCCCGTTGTTCAACATACCAAAGGCGATTCCCCGATTTTCGGTATAGCTGAAGTTCAAAAGGCCTTTGACTACGACGATGTCACCATCGCTTTGCAAAGTGGTTGCAACCCAGTACTTCGTCGCCTGGTCCACTACTATAACGGCCGCGGTGATCAGAAAGTACCGGAGCCGCACGGTGCTCGATGGATTCTGGCCAAATTTATCCGACAATTTTGCCTGCCCCCCATCCTTCTTCTATTTGCTGAATGCATCTCGAATCCACGGTAGGGTAACGAGGATCCCGGCCGGTCGTTTCCGACCAGTTCCAGCAGCGTTCGCATTTTTCCCCGGCAGCACGCTCGACGTCGATACGAATTGCGTCCTGGTCCCCTCGCCTTAGGTCGACCTGGGAAACAATCAGGATCGACGGCAACTGGTCCTCATACTGGCGCAGAAAGTCGTAGGCTTCGCCGCCCGCCTGTATGATGGCCCGCGCCTCTAGTGCTCCGCCTATTTCCCTGGCCGCTCGTTTTTCTTCGAGTGCTTTTTGGGCGAGCGACCGAACTTCCAGAATGCGCTCCCATCGTTTCATGAGCAAGGAGTCCGGATCCGACGGCGGGTCGTCGGGAAAGGTTGCCAGGTGGACCGAGTTTTCGCGCTGTCCCGGCAGATGCTCCCATATCTCATCGGCGGTAAAGGGCAGAATGGTGGACAAAAGCAGCGCCAGCACTTCGCCGATCCGGCAAAGCGCCGTCTGGGCGCTCCGCCTGGCAGTAGACTTGGGGGCGAAGGTATACAGCCGGTCCTTTAGGATATCAAAGTAAATCGCCGACAGCGTCACCGTAGCGTAGTTGTAGATCGCGTGGTAGACGCCGGTATAGTCAAAGCGCTTGTAAGCGTCGATGACTTTGACGGACACTTCCCGCGTTACCGCGAGCGCCCAGCGATCGATCTCGAGCATGTCATCTTCAAGGACTGCGTCGCGGGCGGGATCGAAATCGTAGATGTTGCCAAGCGCGAACCTGGCAGTGTTTCTCAGCTTTCGATACGCATCAATCTGCCGCTTCAGGATCTCGTCGGAGACCCTCATATCGTCGTTGAAATCTGACGATGCTACCCAGAGACGGAGGATTTCGGCTCCCGAGGATTCCATCACCTTGTTGGGCGAGACGGCATTGCCGTCGTTCTTATGCATCGCCTTGCCTTCACCGTCCACGGTCCACCCGTGAGTGATCACGGTCTTGAAGGGAGCCTTGCCGTGAACGGCCAGGCCCACGATCAGCGACGAATTAAACCATCCCCGGTATTGGTCTCCGCCCTCCAGGTAGACGTCCGCCGGCCATGGTAGTTGATACTCATGTTCAAGCGCGGCTATCGATGACGAGCCGGCATCGAACCAAACGTCCAGAATGTCGGTTTCCTTTTCGAATTCGGAGCCGCCGCAGTCTGGGCAGACAAAGCCCTCGGGCAAGAGCTCGCTGGCCGGACGCGAGTACCAGGCGTCGGCCGAGTCCGCCTCGAAAATCGCGGCTACGTGATTGATCAGGTCCCGGATGATGAGTACGCGTTTGCATCCTGTGCAGTAAAACGCCGGAATGGGTACTCCCCACAGTCGTTGACGGGACACACACCAGTCAGGCCGTTTGGCCAGCATGCTGCGCATCCGCTCGCGCCCCCAGGCCGGTACCCAGGTCGTCACGTCAGTCTCGGCGAGCGCGCCTTCGCGCAGCGATCGGGCGCCAGCGCCCTTGGCATCCATAGAGATGAACCACTGCGAGGTGGCGCGAAAGATCACCGGGTTTTTGCAGCGCCAACAGTGGGGATACCGGTGGGTGTAGTCTTCGGTGAACAGGAGTGCGCCGGACTCTCGCATGAAATCCACTATCGGCCCGTTAGCCTTAAATACCTGCATTCCGCGGAAGTGGTCGACATCATCGGTAAACCGGCCGGCGTTTGAAATCGGGCAGTAGACATCAGTAGCCTCGCCGGTTGCAGGCATCATTCCGGCCCGTCTCAACTCGTCATATATCGGTTGTAGCTGGGCGCGATACTGCTGGCCGATCACAAAGTCATCGTGTCCGTGCCCCGGGGCGGTGTGGACACAGCCGGTGCCCGATTTGCCGGTCCCTTTTCGCTGCTCGTCGCGAACATCGAGTTCTGTTTCCGCGTCGGCCTCTCCGCCCAGCGTGACGAATGTGCCGGTCATAAGGAGTGACGGCCGATCTAGCCAGGCGTGTCGGGCGCGCAGGCCCTCGAGCAATTGGCCTGGAAATTCAACCAGAACACGCGGCTCAGCGAGACCACAGCTCTCAGTCACGGCACCGACAAGCTCGCTCGCGACGATGTAAATATCATTTCCAAAATCGACTGCCGCGTATGAAAAAT
>Ga0207103_10208_pt1 | contig 16736 bp, 14 predicted proteins | sample Alteio_BWMinHeat_81_FD_153546 | JGI IMG/M metagenome (GOLD analysis project Ga0207103, IMG submission 153546) | Enriched cells from forest soil in Barre Woods Harvard Forest LTER site, Petersham, Massachusetts, United States -... | ecosystem: Environmental > Terrestrial > Soil > Temperate forest >...
GCGAAAGATTGACCGGCAAGTAGTCAGGAGCCAGCGCCGTCGTGCTTTCATCCTGAGCCGCCGACGCAAACGCGATGTCGCTCCAACCTAATCTCGACTCGCTACCATCTTCGGAAACGAATGAGTTTTCTGCGGAAGAGCGCCGATCCCTGCTCACACTCGCCCGTGATGCGATTGCGTCCGCGCTCGAAGGCAAGACGGTCGACACGACTTCTCCCAGCGAGCACCTGGCGGAGCGCCGCGGCGCCTTCACCACGCTGACGATCGGGGGCGAACTGCGCGGCTGCGTTGGGTACGTTTTCCCCAACTACTCGCTCTATCGGACCATCGCCGAAACGGCTGTCGCCGCGGCCACCAATGACACGCGCTTCAGTCCGGTCACGATGGAAGAGCTACCGAAGCTGGAATATGAGATCAGCGTGCTGTCGCCGTTGCAGCCGATCGATCCGGAAGATGTGGAAGTCGGGAAACACGGACTGGTGGTGACGTTCGGCGGACGCCGCGGTCTGCTGCTGCCGCAGGTCCCCGTGGAACGTGGTTGGGACCGCGAGACCTTCCTGGCGCAAACTTGCGTGAAAGCAGGATTACCGGCCGATGCATGGGAACGTGGTGCGACGATGCAGGCGTTTACAGCGGAGATCTTCGGAAGCGAATAAAAACAAGCCACGGATTTCACTGATTTCACGAATAGAACTTCGAAAGCTATCCGTGAAGATCGGCGCAATCCGTGGCTGATTCTTACTGAGCTTTTAGGCGCTCGACCATGTCGCCCAGATCTATCGTCTCAAGGGCGTTGCTGACGAGCAGCGTAGAGCTGGTTGGAGTCACACTTACGACCACTAGTTCGCCGACCATCCTCGAAGGCAATTGAGCCTCCTGGGTGTGGTGATTGAACAGCGGGAACGTCGGCTTGAAGTTCTTCTGGGTGTCATCGTAGACGTCGTTATACCCATAAGAGATAGCGTCAACCGGATCGATTCGCTTCGGGTCGTAGCTGCGCATCGCGCGGAAGTGGTCGCCCACCTTTACTCCCTGACCCGAGCCAGCATTGATGTAGACGGCATTGCGATAACCGATCTGACTGTCGAAATCGCGGGCGAGGACGATACGAGCGGTGAGGTCGCTGGTTCCCGGAGCCGGAAAGCGCGTCGAGGAAGGAGGCGGCATGATGACTTCCGGTTTCTCACCTAGTGGAACCACGATGTCGCCCATGGTCATGTTCTCGCAACTGAATTCGATTTGCGCCACAGCGACGCTGCCACGGATGGCAGTGATTTTGACGTGTCCAATGTCGGCATAAGGCTGGCCCATGGTCTTGATGGCCTTGAACTGACCAGGGAATAACTCGTATTCGTTCAGGTCCTTGAGTTCGCGAATAATCGCGTAGTTCTTTCCTTCTTCGTAGCCGCCGCCGGACAGGAATACGGTTTCCTTCTGCGCGTACAGAACTTCGCTAGGGGTGTCGAAACCAGCGACGACAGTATTATTTTTCGGGATCGCTTCCCGGGTGACAAAGCCTGCACAGTTTAGGTCGGCATAGGTTGCCGGCTCTGCGGGGCGAACATGGCTCGCGGACTGAGCCGCAGGGGTTTCTTGGGCCGAGACGGCCAGGGCTCCGAAAAGCATGACTACTAAAGAAATCTTCTTCATTTGACTGGCTCCAGATTTCCGGCTCGGGCCGGGCTGAGCAGCTGTAGGGGTTCGCCCCTGCTGCCATGTTAGTAACCCGCCAAAAAGGGCGAGTGACTGGAACGAACGCAAGGATACAGTCATTTGGGGGTAGTTGTAGTTACCTAAACGGTACGGAACTGTCACGAAAGTTCAGTTACTTTTATGTACGTGATTGCATATGTTGCTGTGCATCTGTAATATGGCGCGGTTTACGGCCTGCAATGACTTCTGACAGTTCAACTTACCTGCCGCGGCCCTTCCCGCAGCGACTTCCACGGGTGTGCGTCGTCATTTTCGGTTCCAACCCCCAGGAAATGGTGGAGAAGGCCGAGGCGATCGCGCACGATAACCCCTTTCTGGAGTTCAGGTTAGACTACCTTAGCAACCCCCTGCAGGGGCTTCCGAAGCTGAAGGCTTTCCTCTCCCAGCACACCTACGTTCAGGCGATCGCGACCTGCCGCCGGGTGGCGAATGGTGGCAAGTTCAAGGGATCGCTGGCCGCCCAGCTGGAAGTCTTGACCAAGGCCGCCGAGGCCGGATGCCAGTATGTTGACCTGGACCTTCAGAGCGCGCAGGCGCTCAAAGCAGCCGAGATCCAGAAACTAAAGACAAAAGCCGGGCTTGTGCTCTCCTATCACGACTTCCGGTCGACGAAGAAGCTGAATGAGACCTTCGAACCGATGAAGGTTTTTCCGGCAGACATTTATAAGGTCGTGACGACCGCGACCAGCCTCTCGGACAACGTGGTGATGATGCGTTTCCTGGAAGAGCAGAGCTCGCAGCATTCGCTCGTGGGACTCTGCATGGGCGAGCAAGGGATCATCAGCCGGGTTATTGGGGTACGCGCGGGCAGCGTGTTCACGTTTGCGGCAGCGACTCCGGGCGAGGAGACTGCTCCGGGACAGATTGCCGCTAAAACGCTGCGCGATGTGTATCGCATCGACCAGGTGGATGCGGCGACAAAGATCTATGGAGTGGCGGGCGATCCGATTCAGCATTCGCTGTCACCGGCGATGATGAACGCGGCTTTCCGGCGCGAGAATCTGAACTCGGTGTATCTGCCGCTGCATGCGAAGAAGATAGAAGACCTGGTGAGCTGCATTCACGGCATTCCGCTGCACGGCGTGAGCATCACCATGCCGTACAAGGAAGCAATCCTAGAGCACCTGGATAATTGCGAGCCGCTCTGCCAGCGAATTGGCGCGTGTAATACGGTGATCCGTGGGCAGGACGGCAAACTGTACGGATTCAACACCGATGTTGCCGGTGTGGTCAGGCCCATCGAGCAACGGATTCATCCGAAGGGCGCAAAGATACTCGTTCTAGGGGCGGGTGGTGCGGCGCGAGCGGCGGTTTTTGGTCTGAAAGAACGCGGGGCGGAAGTTTTCATCCTGAACCGGACACCAGCGACCGCGCAGAAACTGGCACGACAGGCGCAGGCGAAGGCGATCAAGCGCGACGATCTGAAGAAGATGAGCTTCGACGTGATCATCAACGCAACTCCGGTCGGCATGGGCGGTAATGGGTCGCTGCTGAACGAAAAAGAGTTGAATGCGCGGCTGGTGATGGACATGGTCTACAACCCAGTCGAGACGCGGTTGCTGCGCATGGCGCGGGAAAAAGGACTGGCGGTAATCAGCGGCGTCGAAATGTTCGTGCAGCAGGGTGCAAGGCAGTTCGAGATTTGGACAGGAAAGCCTGCGCCCATCGCAGAGATGCAGTACGTGGTTGTATCGGAGCTGAAAGCACGCCAAGCTGCGGAGCCGACAGAAGAGCGGCCGGTGCACGTTGCGCCTGTCGAGAAAAAACCCGCGCCTGCTGAGAAGAAGGTTGCACCTGTCGAGAAGAAAGCAGCGCCTGCCAAGAAAGCGCCTGTGAAACCTGCTCCTGCGAAGAAGAAAGCTGTGTCGAAGAAGGGGAAGTAAGCTTTCAGTTTTTCAGTTCACGCCTCAACCATGAGAACTGGGTCTGTACTTGTTGCAATCCTGTTCTTCCTCACGACAGTCTGCGCCCCGCAGACTGCCTCGTCTGAGTTCGAAAAAGAATACGAGCTCGCGGTTAAGCAGAATCCGCCCGGATTGCTGGCGACGTTGGAGATTGTGGGCGATCGGACAGTCTTTCGGATGTCGGATCGTATGGAACTGAAGCTGTTGCTGAAGGCCCAAAAGGCGGGCATCTATTCATTTTTTTCTGGCACGGGACATTTCGATGAGGAACTCGTCGTGCAGCCGCCGGACCCCTTGCACAGCATGAAAATCGGACTACTTGCGGGTTGCATCGACAGCTGCACTCTGCCCATAACTTCAACCGCCGTCGTCATAAGGCAAGATCTGATACTTGGCCGAGCCGCAAGGGGATCCTTCATCGCTGACCTGTTCCAGCGTGGTGGAGTTGGAACGGCCCCATTACCTCCGGGAGAATACGCTATTTATATACAAACGAAATGTGTGTGGGAGAGTATTTCGCATGGGACCGGTGAACCAAACAGAAAGCGCCAAATGCTGGTGACGTCGGACAATGTCCTGCATGTCACGCTGCTGCCTGATGTGAACGCAGTGCCGGGGTCGGCCGCGCCACGCCAGCCGTGATAGCCGCAAACAACTGCGGATCCCTCGCTGCTCGCGTGGATGACAACGAAAAGAGCTGGTGACAACAACAAAGCCCACTCGAGGGCGAATGGGCTCCATCCAAAAGCGGCTTTCATCAATGCAAAATCGTCAACTTTTTTAGTGCGTCTCGCACCCTCTGGAATCACCGGATCCGCGCAGGTCTAGATCGGAAGGTAGCAAGCGAATGTTATTGCAGGATGAATCTGAATTTCGGGTATTCAGTTGTGCAGTTTTTCAGTTCATCAGGACGCGCGCTTCCGATGCAAGAGGCGCAGTGCTCATGGCTCGCGGTGCGGTCTTTGGCTGTTTCGCAAAAATCTTCGCCGTGAAGAAGAGCGCCGAGAACGTCAGCGTCAGCAGCAGGACTTGTCTCCATCCGCTCACCATGGAGGCGCTGCCCATCATCGTCAATCCGAAGAAGCAGAAAAATAGATGGGCACAGAACACCTGCAGAGACGCCTGGCCGAGCATCACCAACGGCCTCACCGCCAGGAATTTGATCACGGGCTGCAAGCGAACCAGCAGAACGGCAAATGCGGAGAAGTCAACGAGCCGCACGATACCGAGATGCCACTTATCGAAATTGACTTCCATGCCGCCGAGTTCAACGCCACGGCCGACCATGTAACGCAGTACGAGGAACGCGGGAACGATCACCAGCGCGGGGATGGTGAGTTTGCGCGCCCAAGGCTCGATGCGCAGATCGCCCTTTGCCCAACCGACGCCCAACCACAATCCGAGCATCCAGAGAAACTGCCACGCCCACAGATCGAAAGAACCCATTTCATTGAGCGGAATGGCGACGCCGAAATGCGCGACGACGTTATATGCGCTTTGACGAAGTCCGAATTGCGCTAACAACCAGAGCATCGAGCTGCCACCCAAAACGTACTTCCAACTAACGCGTGCCGCTGCCATCAGAGCGACCGGTGTCAGCAACAGGAAGATGATGTACATGGGCAGGATGTCGAGCAGTGGCGGCCGGTAAACCAGCAGTGCTCCGTCGACGACGGAGCGAACTGGACCTGCAGCAAAATAAAAATCCAAAAGGTTGTGTAGCCCGGGACGGTTCCCGTGCTCGGCAATCGGAACAGCAATCAGAAATGTGAGCGCGAGCAATAACGCATGGTGCCCGTAGAGACGCAAGGTCCGCATACCGAGTTTGCGGTTCATCGCGCCGAGGCCTTCGCGGTCAGCGATGCGGGAGTAAATCCGACCGGTGAATAGCGCCGAGAGAAAGATGAAACCTTCCGCCGCAGAGAAGAACCCGAATGGCTGATTGACGTAAGTGCTCGCCACAGTAGGCAAATGGGTCAGAGTGATCCATAAGAGCATCAGTCCGCGTGCAGCATCGAGTTCAAGGCGTCGTTCCACGAATCCCCTGGGGTGAAGTTCCGCGATGGGTCCCCACCAAAAACTGTTAGAAGATTGGATGAAAAAAAGATGGGAACGATTACGGGTGGTTACAAAGCTTTACGTTTCTTGACGAATTATTTGCAACCGGGCAACGCGGGATTCTTAGACAACGGTTTATTCAGCTCCTCCGTTCTGCAGGTAGGCTGACAAACTGATGAGCCTGAGAGACTGATCGACTGAGGACGTGGAAATCAGCCGACCTTCTTGCGTTGATCAAGGGTGAGATCGGAATACATGACGACCTGGTTGCGGCCTCGAGATTTCGCTTCGTATAGGGCGGTGTCGGCGAATTCGATGAGATCACGTTTGAAGCGCGTGTCGGTCTCGTAGATGGCAACTCCGAGACTGATGGTGAGGTGCTCGATCGCTCCCGGGCCACCGGCGAAGAAGCGCGCCTGTTCGACGCTATGCCGCAGGCGTTGTGCGACGCGAACTGCCCCGGGACCGGTGGTCTCCGGCAGGATGATGACGAACTCTTCGCCGCCGTAACGAGCGACGGTATCGACCTCGCGCATGTCCTTGGTGAGCAGGGCGGCAACATCGCGCAGCACCTGATCGCCTACGTGGTGACCGAAACGATCATTCAACTGCTTGAAGAAATCGATATCGACCATGATGAGTGCGAGCCTGGTTTTCTTGCGCTCGCAACGCTTGATCTCCAGTTCAAGCTGCTGCTCGAAATAGCCGCGCGTCTTTAGCCCGGTAAGGTAGTCGGTAAACGCGAAAGTCAACAGGCCTTCGTTGGCGTGTTCACGAGTGAGCAACGATTCCGCGACCAGGACCAGCGTCCAAAGGATTTGCGCGTCTTCCGGCGTAAACACATCGCGCGAGTTGGAAAAGAGCTGCATGGAGCCCAGCGTCCGATTGCTCACCAGAAGAGGAAGGACAAGCGCGGAGGCTGCGTCCATGGAACGCAGCAGCGCATCGGCCTGCGTGTTCTGTCCCCGGCGGATGAGAAGGGGGCGTCCAAACTTGGTGACCCAGAAATTGAAGATGTTCCCATGAGGAAGCGTGGCAACGCGCGGGTCCACTTCGCCGCGAGTGACGCGTAAACCGACCTGCTCCGTGGTTTCGTCCCAGAAGTAGATGACGGACTTCTCGTAGGGAACGATTTCGGAAGAAAAGTCGCAAAGCATGTTGAAAGCGGTCTCCAGTTGCATAGGAAGTCCGCTGAGCATGCTGAGCCTCAGGACGGTATTGATCTCGTGCCAACGCCGTTGGATTGTGCGTTCAGGAATCTCGGAGAACACCTGCACCACGAATTTTTCGGGCGGGCACGAGTCCTGAAGCTCGGGTTCGAATGCCATCGAAGAAACTTTGCTCGTATTCATCTAAGGCCGCATCACGCCCGCCGCGGGATACGGTGGGGAGAGGTCCCGCTGGGAACGAGCAAACTGCCTGCCATCGGCACGAAAAACCTGCAAAAAGCTGGGAGGCCGCGAAAACAGGCTGTTCAAGGCCGTCTGCCTGAGGCTTACGTGACACGACATTTCTCGCCTTGTTAGATGCAAGGAAGGTTAGGTTCTCCACCTGAGTACGCGGACGGATGAAATTGGGCAACTCGGTTCCCAATGGGGGAGAGATCGTAACTAAGGGGGAGGGTAGCTAGTCGTGGGGGTAGCTAGTAGCTGGTGGCTGAGTCAATCAGTCGATCCGGTTATTCAGTCGATCAGTCGTTCAGTCTGTCAGTCGATGGGACTATCCGGCCAACAGACAGCTCTCAGGTCATGTCTGTCAGCTAAACGGTAGCTACTTGTGAGTGGGAACCGAGTTGAAAGGCAACCAGATCGCCAGTCATGGACCGATCGGGCGTTTTGGCTGAGAGACTGACAAACTGAACGACCGAAAGACTTTCTTCCCGACATGAACAACCTGAGCTGCTGTGAGGTGCATCAGGATTTGGGCAGTCGAAGAGAGAAGCGCGTTTGAGCAGAGCCGCGATTAAAACGTTTGAATTGCAAGGGGGATGCATCAATCCTGTTGCGGTTGCATGAACGCTTGAGCTAGGATGATTTCTGGGCAGTACGCCCAATTTAGTCTCCAATTTGTACCTAGCCTTTTCTTTCCGTAATCGAGGTAGGCCCTTGATTTCCACTCGCCGAAGCTGAAGGAATCAGCTCGGTCATACCCGGAGAGCTCCACATGGCGTGGTACGCGTATTGTATTGCCGAGCAGAAGGCATTCCTTAACGGAACTCGAGCTCGTCGCCCCTTTTCCATTCCCAGCATCACTGGCATCGCCGGAACCCCCGTTTTTGGGTACCCCAGCGGTGAGTTTGCGGTGATTGTCAGCAATTACACAGAGGGTACGCTAGATCAGAAAGCCGCCCTGGATCATGCTCGCGTGGTCGGCGAGTGCTTCCGTACCAGCACGGTTCTGCCTTTCCGGTTTGGGACCGTATTTCAGACAGAAGATGCAATCCGCCGTGCCGTGCGAACCAATCGCAAGGCGTTGGTGGACAGCGTGAATCACCTGCGTGGAAAAGCCGAAATGCACCTGAAACTGGTGGTCCGCGATGGCGTGGCGAAAGAGACGATTCATGCCATAGCGGCAACTATTGGTGGCGCTTACCTGACACAAATCCGCGAAAGAGCAGCGATTCAACGGGACCGGCAAACGAAGGCGAAGTCGCTTTCAGTGCAGGTGCACCGGCTGTTTAACCCACTGGACGAAGAAGTCAGCTGCAAGAAAGTGGAAGCGGGCGGACTGCTGATCGATATCGCTCACCTGATCGATAACGCATCGGTAAAAAAGTATCAGAACCGGTATGTCGCGGCTGCGCGGCAATTGAAAGATTGCCAGATCGCACTGAGTGGGCCGTGGCCTCCCTATCACTTCATGCCCGGTAAGTTGAAAAGCGCCGGAAATAGCTAGGTTCGAGATCCCGCCTCTGCCAAAAGTAGGCAGAGACGGGGCACCCAACAGTAAGAAGTCGTCACGAGATCCGGTCCTTCGGGACCGGAATTTTTTTGCGCATATCACTTTCCGTCGATGGTGCGCGGATCGCCTACTAGAGATCTGATCAAATGCAACAGGGTTTCCGGCTCGTGACTCGAGATTGTGTGATCCGCGAAATTACAAATATCCGCAGCAACTGGTGACAGGGCGATGACCGGAATCCGCTGAGTTGCCTTCTTTATTGCGTCTGCTATGCGAGCACAATCAATTGTGTTATCCGGGTCAGTAGCTAGAACCGCCACCGAGATATTGGGGAAAAGATGGAAAAGGTCCAGTGCTTCCTGCGTACTGTGCGCGGTTATCACATTAAATTTGCCGGTTTCAAGGACTAGCTTACGTGTTGACAAGGCTTGCAGCGGTTCGCGCTCCGCGACCAGCAATGTCGGTCTAGGCATGAACACTTCGATGCAGAAATAATCCGCCAAGCGCAGATTCCATGGTCCGCGACCAGCTCAAGGAAATGACCCCAGCACCAGCGCAATGTGCGTATTCCCCGGGCTTTAAGAAATCAGTTAACAGCTGTATTCATGAATGGCCTACAAAAGCAGTCACGAAAATCTACTCAGAACCGCAATCGTGCATCCAAACTGTAAGCAGAGTAGCACCCGATAGCGGTAGGTGCGCATCCTCTTTTCCCATGCCGATACCAACAGCGAGAATCCTGGTAGTGGATGATGAGAAGAACGTACTCACTACGATCCAGGCCATTCTTCAGGAAGACGGCTTTGAAGTAGATATCGCCAACGATGGCAAACCAGCGATCGAGGCGATACGCGCGCGGCATTATGACCTGGTGCTCACCGACCTGAAGATGCCCGAGGTAGATGGCTTGGCCGTGCTGGCCGAAGCGAGAAAGTCGTCACCCAACACGGTGACCATGATGATGACGGGCTACGGGTCGCTTCCATCGGCGCTGGAAGCAGTGCAGTTGGGGGCATACGACTACCTGCTGAAACCGATGGAAGTTCCCGAACTGAAGCACGCCGTAAAACGCGGCTTGGAGCGGCGGCAACTCTCGGAGATCGACACGCTGTACAAGATTGGCCACAGCCTGAGCGGCACCCTCGATGAGCGCGCGATCGGAGCGGAAATCGCGGAAGCGACAAAGCGCGTGCTGCGCCTGGAGCATGCGAGTCTGACTTGCACGGAGCCGGATGATGGAACGCTGGCGCAAGTGCTACACGATCCGGCGGTGCAAGAAAAGCTGAAGGCGGGAGCGATTGTTACTTCGGAGGAAACTGCCGCAGTAAGGGACTGGGCGGAAGCACACCGGGTAAGATCGGCGGCATTGGTTCCCGGACGTTCCAAAGACGAACTAATATGCGTGCTGATGGCGCATAACGGGCGCTCGCCCTTCGAATTCCACGCATCGACGCGCCGCTTCATGGAAGCGCTGGCTGCTCAGGCGGCGTTGGCAGTCAACAACAGCCGGCTTTTCAAGGAACTGAAAACCAATAACGCGCAACTGCAGGACGCGAATCAGAAACTGCGCGATCTGGACGAACTGAAGTCGCGATTTTTGCGGATGGCGACGCACGAACTGCGTACGCCGTTGACGCTGATTTTGGGCTATGACTCGATGCTCGCCGAGAGCGCAAAGCCGCGTCTCTCAGACAATGAACAGGAGATGCTTTCCGAGGCGATGCATTCCTGCCGGCGCCTGATTCACCTGGTGAACTCGATGCTGGACATCCACCGGATCGAAGCGGGCAAGATGGAATTACGGCTGGCTCCGTGCGATCTGGCCCGAATGGCGAACCGGGTGGTAACGCTATTTCAAACAGAAGCTCAGCAGAAGGGGATTCATCTTGGCTTGCAGGTTCCCGCCAGCCTTCGACCGGTGGAGATCGACGGCGAACGGGTGGAGCAGGTACTCATTAACCTGGTGGCAAACGCTCTGAAGTTCACCGACGCGGGCGGTTCGGTTTGGGTCCGAGTGGAAGACGCGGTTAACGGTTCGGTTGAGGTGGCCGTCGGAGATACGGGAATCGGCATTCCCGCGGACCAGCAGTCGGAGATCTTCACCGAATTTGCACGAATCAGCAGGCCTGGACACTCTCGGGACCGCGATGGTTCGGGCCTCGGGCTGGCGATCGCGAAGCGGATTGTCGAAGCGCATGCCGGCGAGATTACGGTTAACAGTGAAGTGGGCCGGGGCAGCATATTTCGCTTCCGGCTTCCCACGGAAGCGTTGCAGATCGCAGTGCAAGAAGCGGTACCAGCATAGTCCGAGAGGCAACTTAGGAACAACTTTTGCCATCTGGATGCTCAAAGAGAGAATCGGGGTAGAATATCTGGAAAGCTCGCATCTCATTGCGAACGATTTGTGTTCAGGCAAGTTCGCGCCTCATTGCCAAAGCCGCGCCACAAGTACGGAACGAAGTATTGCTCAAGAAGTATCGGGGTGTCCGCGGGCCGAGGACTTCCCAAGGAGCTTTTAATGCCGTCCTCTAAGATTCGAGTGCTGATCGTGGACGACGACCCGAGCATGTCGCGGTTCCTGAGCGGCTATCTCGTACGGCAGAACTTCGATGTAAGCACCGCCTCCAGCGGCGAAGAGGCGATTCGTGTGTTCCGGGTCTACGATCCTGCGCTGGTGCTCCTCGACATGGCGATGACCGGCATGGATGGACTGGAAACTCTGGAACGGCTGAAACAGATCAAGCCGGACCTTTCGGTAATCGTGGTATCTGGACAGAGCAACCCTGATCTGATCTTCCGGGCCTCGAAGCTGGGCGCCGACGATTACGTCGCTAAACCCTTCGAACCAAAGGACCTGGAGCTTCGCATCGCGCGTGTGCTGGATAAGCAGCGACTAGTGTCGGAAGTCACCCAACTGCGCGAGCAGGTACGGCGGCAAAGCGACTTCAGCATGCTGTTCGGCACCAGTCCAAAGATGGAAGAAGTGAAGCAGACGATCGAGCAGGTGGCCGACACGAATGCCACCGTGCTGATCCGCGGAGAGAGCGGCACAGGAAAAGAAGTGGTCGCGAGAATGGTATATGGCCACTCGCTGCGCCACGAAAAGCCGTTCGTGAAGGTGAACTGCGCTGCCATTCCTCACGAGTTGCTGGAGAGCGAGCTGTTTGGATACGAGCCCGGGGCCTTCACTGGCGCTACGCGGCAGAAATTGGGCAAATTCGACCTGGCGAATCAGGGCACCCTGTTCCTGGACGAAATCAGCGAGATGCATCCGGCGTTGCAGGCCAAGCTGCTGCATGTGTTGCAGGATGGCGAATTCGCGCGACTTGGTGGCAAGAGAGATATCGCGGTCGATGTACGTGTTCTGGCTGCCACGAATAAGCCGTTGGAGCGGGCGGTCGAGGAAGGGCTGTTCCGCGAAGACCTGTTTTACCGGCTGAACGTCGTAACCATACACATTCCACCGCTGCGCGAGCGGCGCGAAGAGATTCCAGTGTTCCTGGAGTTTTTCCTGCGGAAGTACAGCGAGTTCTATGGAAAGAATCCACCACCATTCAGCGATTACGCTATAGGACGGATGATGGAATACAGCTGGCCGGGTAACATTCGCGAGCTGGAAAACCTCGTCAAGCGATACGTGATCGTGGGGAAAGAGTCGCAGATCATCCGCGAGCTATCGACGCACAAGCCGATCGTATCCTCGACGAGCGGATCCAGCCCGATCTGGGGTCTTAAGCCCAGCGACGACAGCAGACCTGGAGATGGGGGAGCGAAGACCGCCGCCGTTGCGGTGCCGGTCGTCCCAATCGCCGAGACAGGAAATGGCGAAACGGAATTGCCATCATTGCTTGAGATTGGCAGGCGGGCGGCGATGCAGGCGGAGCGCGAAGCCATTGAGCGCGTGTTGGCACAAACGCGTTGGAACCGCAGACAAGCGGCAAAAATTTTGAAGATCAGCTACAAAGCGCTTCTGAACAAGTTAAAGATAATCGAGCAGCAAACGCAAACGCAGAATAAGCAGCAGAGTGCCTAGGGTTGGTACCTGAATACTTAAGCTGGCCAGACCCTTGCATTTGTGGGACGAAGTTATACGTCGCAGCGGGATGCCTCAATCGTGACAATCGAGAAACTAACGTGCGAATTATGAAGATGTTGGATCGAATCCGTCACAATCCACAAGGGCAATAAGGGCAATTTGGCGCTGAGAGTGCAGTTGTGGACGATAACAAAAGAGGCCATTTGAATGAAACAACCCTCTTCCTGAGATGTGTACTTGTCCCTTTTCGCCGTTCCGCCGAATGGGCGGAAGGCGTCTTGCATCGCCTACCCCTTGAGTTTCCCCTCCTTTTGCCTCTTTATGGCGGTCCGACAACGGGCCGCTTTTTCTTTTTCCGGAGAAGTTCCTGTCTGTAACGAACCGGGCTATCGATGCATCCAAGGTTGTTGCGCTTCCACCCATGCCGGAAATTGACGCACCTTAGGGAGCAGCGTATGATTCCCTCTTTTGCGCCAGCCGTACGGTATATCCGGACGGCACGGTGAAGTGCTAGTGAGCGAACAAGTCAATGGATAAGAAGAAGTTAGAACAACTGAAAAAACGGCTGGAAGAGCGGCAACAGGAGCTACGCCGCCAGGTCTCAAACCGCGAACAGGATGGACGAAACCAGGGCGAGGATATAGCACAAGATATCGCTGACCGCGCCGCCAGCTCATACAATAAAGAGTTTTTATTCACCCAAAGCACCAACGAGCGCCAGTTGCTGGGGATGGTCGACTCCGCTTTGGCTCGCATGCGCGAAGGCACTTATGCCGAATGTATCGCCTGCGGCAACGAGATCAACCTCAAGCGGCTGGAAGCAGTTCCGTGGACGCGCTACTGCATTGAATGCCAGGAGAAGCTGGAGAAGGGCCAGCTGGAACAGGCAGCCATGTAGCGCGAAGTTGAAAGTTTTGAGCCGCTGGCGAAAGTCGGCGGCTTTTGCTTTTGTGGGAGCGGAAACCTGAACTTTCGCGCAACGGTTCCCGTATATTTCTCCCCATGAGCGTACGAGCGGAAACCGGCGAGCATAGGGAGTCGGCTGCTCCGCGAATCACCGGCCACTCTGTCTGGTTGAGCGATACGGCATGGCTGATCTATATAGCGTTGGCCACGGTAGTCGTTCACGTCATTACGGGCCGGCAGTTTGGTTTTCATCGCGACGAACTCGCGACCCTCGAAGATGCGCGCCACCTTGCAAGGGGATATGTCGCGTATCCGCCGGTGACGCCATTTTTTGGGCGACTCTCGCTGATACTTTTTGGAACATCGCTCACGGGCTTTCGATTCTTTGCGGCACTGGTGCAAGCTCTTGGCGTTGTGCTAACCGGACTGATGGCTCGCGAGCTGGGCGGTCGACGAGGAGCACAGCTGGTGGCGGCGGCAGCGGCCGTTCCCTTCTGCATCGGTGGCGGCGCGTTGATGCAATACGTTTCTTTCGACGCGCTGGCGTGGATGCTGACCGCGTACTTCGTCCTACGTTTGCTGCGCACGGAAGACCCGAGATGGTGGATTGCGATTGGCGCTTCCATCGGCTTCGGATTGATGTCGAAGTACAGCATCGTGTTTCTGGTCGCGGGCCTGCTCGCAGGGATGGTGTTGACTGATGCGCGCCGTTATTTTCGAAGCCGATGGTTTTGGTACGGAATCGCGACTGCGCTCCTGATTTTCTTACCGAACATAATCTGGCAGGCGCAGCATGGGTTTATCTCACTCGACTTCCTGAAGCACATCCACGCGCGCGATATCCGCATTGGACGGACCAAGAACTTCCTGCCTGAGCAATTGAATCTGACCCTGCTGGGACTGCCACTTGTGCTGGCGGGACTTTACTTCTATTTCATCGCGCCCGTGGGCAAGCGTTTTCGCACCGTGGGCTGGATGTATGTGGTCCCGCTCGTGCTGTTCACGATCGCCAAGGGGCGAAGCTACTATCTTGCCGCTGCTTACCCCATGCTGTATGCGGGCGGGAGTGTGTGGGGCGAACAGTGGCTGACATCAATGAAACGCGGATGGACGAATGCGGTTCGCGTGCTGGTGTGGGCGGCGCTGCTGGCTGACATCGCGCTTGTGTCGGCAATCGCGCTGCCTCTCGGCACGGTGAACTCCAACTGGTGGAAGTTCGCAAGCAAAATCAATGGTGATTTTGTCGAAGAGATCGGCTGGCCTGAACTCGTGCAGACCGTCGCACAGATTCGCGACTCGCTGCCTCCCGAAGATCGCTCGCGATTGGGAGTGCTCGCCGGGAATTACGGAGAAGCCGGCGCTGTGAACTTGTACGGCCCGCAGTATGGACTGCCCGGCGCTATCGGCGGCATAAATTCCTTCTGGCAGCGCGGTTATGGCAATCCGCCGCCAGAGACACTGATCGTGATAGGACTCTCACAAGAATTTGTGGATGAACACTTCAACTCCTGCCGTCTGGTGGCGCACACGTGGAATCGCTATGGTGTGCAGAACGAGGAAACCAGGGATCATCCCGATATTTTCGTCTGTGGTGGTCCGCGCAAAAGCTGGCCGGAATTCTGGAAGCATTTCCGATACTACGGATGATGGAACCTGACCGAGCACAGATCTGAATGGGAACAGCTACGGATCCAATTTCGAGCCCGCCGAGGGACGCGCGATCGCGCTGGCTGAGCGCGGCAGAACTGGCTGTAGGCGCTTTCATCGTGATCGGGCACAACGTTTACCACATCGTGCCGAACGAAGTCCCGATTCTTTTTGTGCTCGCGTTGATTTCGTTTCGCTTGCGCGACGGTAGCTGGACCGCGATGGGATTGACGCGCCCTGCCTCGTGGCGCAACACCCTATTGCTGGCGTTAACGGCGGCAGTGTTACGAATTGTGCTGGGAAATTTCGTTATTGATCCGTTGACGGCTCACCTCTGGCCACCGGCGATCGCTCCGAAGGGAACCGCTGCAGCGACCCATAACCTCAAAGTTGCGCTTGAATACCTCGCGATCGTCTGGACCTTCGCTGCTTTCGGCGAAGAAGTTTCATACCGTGGGTACCTGCTGAACAGAGCCGCCGACCTTGGACGACGCACGCATGCCGCTTATTGGATCGCCGTGCTCGTGTCTTCCGTGCTCTTCGGATATGGACACTACTACAAGGGCCCGTCAGGGATGGTGGACTCCGGAGTGGCGGGACTGATCCTTGGCGCGACCTACGTGCTGTCGGGACGAAATCTTTGGGCGTGCATTCTGGCGCACGGCTTCATCGACATGTTCGGGGTGGTGTGCGTCTATTTTGGGTGGGCCACATAAAACTCAGCACTATTTTCAAATCCTCTGTCGACTTCAAAGAGCCTGCCGGCGCCAATAACGTGAGGCGGGCGATTCTCTCGCGCATCTAAACGTGGCTACAGTTCGATGTAGCACAACATGAACTGAATGCGAGTTTTCGCAATGAGGTGATGCCACGGGTTCGATGCGACCACCCTGTGATGAAGCGATCCTGCGGTCGGGCGCGACTGCTGCTCCATGTAGACCCGAAAGCCGGAAATGGATATTGGCGGCAACAATTTTAGGGTCGAGCCTCGCGTTCATCGATAGCACGGTGGTGAACGTTGCGCTGCCCGCGATCCAGTCAACTTTTCACGCAAATGTTGTCGACGTGCAATGGGTGGTCGAATCCTACGGATTGCTGCTGGCGGCGCTCATCCTGGTAGGTGGATCACTGGGCGATCTATTCGGACGGCGAGTGGTTTTCGTCTCGGGAGTGGCGATCTTTGCGCTGTCATCGGCAGCCTGCGGATTCGCAGCGACGGTTGGACAGTTGATCGCCGCCCGAAGCGTTCAGGGCGTAGGCGCTGCGCTGCTGATTCCCGGCAGCCTGGCCATCATCAGCGCGTCGTTCGATGAAAAGAGCCGCGGACAGGCAATCGGCACATGGTCCGGGTCCACGGCGATCACCACGGCTGCGGGACCTGTGCTCGGCGGCTGGCTGGTGGAACATGCTTCGTGGCGCTGGGCATTCTTCATCAATATTCCTATTGCCGCTGCTGTGATTGTCATCTCGCTCTGGCACGTTCCCGAGAGCCGTAGCCGGACCGCAGGAAAAGTGGACTGGCTCGGCGCCGTGCTCGTGACCGCGGGACTGGCAGGCCTGGTCTATGGATT
>Ga0207103_10209_pt1 | contig 16661 bp, 14 predicted proteins | sample Alteio_BWMinHeat_81_FD_153546 | JGI IMG/M metagenome (GOLD analysis project Ga0207103, IMG submission 153546) | Enriched cells from forest soil in Barre Woods Harvard Forest LTER site, Petersham, Massachusetts, United States -... | ecosystem: Environmental > Terrestrial > Soil > Temperate forest >...
TCGAGAGCGGCGAGACGGCGAGTGGGAAATCATAAATAAAGGTCGGCTGGATGAGGTGCTCCTCGGCGAGCGTCTCGAACATCGAAGCAATCGTCTTGCCGACTGGATCCTGCGGATCGTATGGCATGTGCGGGTGATGGTGCGCATTCAGGCGTTTCACCAAAGCGTCCATTGATTGCGCGGTGGAGAAGTCGGACATCTCGGGCTTTGCGCCTGCGACTTCGGGCCAGAATTTGATGATGGCCTCGCGCATGGAGAGCCGCGTCCAGCTATTCCAGTCGATTTCGCATTCGCCGAACTTCGTTTTGGCACCGCCGGTGACTTCCTGTGCCACGGCTGTGAGCATCTCCTGGGTGAGGTCCATCAGGTCCTTGTAGTCGGCGTAGGCCTGGTAGAACTCGAGCATGGTGAACTCGGGATTGTGGCGCGTGGAGATGCCTTCGTTGCGGAAGTTGCGGTTGATCTCGTAAACACGCTCCAGGCCGCCGACGATAAGGCGCTTGAGGTAAAGCTCGGGCGCAATGCGCAGGTAGAGATCGATATCGAGCGTGTTGTGATGCGTCACGAACGGCTTGGCAACGGCGCCGCCGGCAATGGGCTGCATCATCGGAGTTTCGACTTCGATGTAGCCGCGCGCATCGAGGAATGCGCGAATGGATTTAACGACCTGGCTGCGCTTGACGAAGACGTCGCGCACCTCGGGGTTCACGAAGAGGTCGACGTAGCGCTGGCGATAACGAAGTTCGACGTCGGTGAGCCCGTGCCATTTTTCGGGGAGCGGCAGCAGGTCCTTGGAAAGGAACGTTAGCTCTTCAACGTGAATGCTGAGCTCGCCGGTGCGTGTGCGGAAGAGATAGCCGCGCGCGCCGATGTGGTCCCCGAGGTCGAGCAGCTTGTAGAGGTCGAATCCTTTTTCGCCGACCGCGTCTTTCTTGACATAGATTTGGAGGCGCTGGCCCTGCTGCTGGATGTGCGCGAATCCGGCCTTGCCCATGAGACGGATGGCCATGACACGTCCAGCGACGCGGGCCTCGACGTGATTGGCCTCGAGCTCCTCGGCAGTCTTCTGGCCATAGTCGGCGAGAATTTGTGGGACGGAGTGCGTGGGCTCGTAATGGTAAGGATAGGCCTGCTGGCCGAGCGCTTCGATCTGGCGCAGCTTGTCTTTGCGAAGGTTATAAATGTTCTCGTCGAGTGCCATTTTGCTCAGGGTCGCCCAGAGGGGCGCGGGATGATGATTGCAAAAGGCGATTATAGCGAACAGAACGGAGCCGACGCGGAAATGCAGAGATGTTTCGCTGTGCTCAAGATGACTTCGGGAGAGGTTTAAGCGACTTTCTGTGTCCTCGATTCGCGGAGTGCATCCTCGTAGAGCTCGAGATAGCTGTTGACCATGCGGTCGATGGAGAAGTTCTCTTCGACGTAGTGGCGGACAGCGGCGGGATTCAGATCTAGATTCGATACCCGCTCGACCATTTGTTGCACGTTGCGGCAGATGTATCCGGAGATGCCGTCGCGCACAATTTCAGGCACGGAGCCTCCAGGGTAGGCAAGCACCGGAGTACCACAGGCCATGGCTTCGACCATTACCAGCCCGAAGGGCTCTCGCCATTGAATGGGGAAAAGCATTGCCAGTGAGCTGCTCAGTAGTTCGTTCTTCGTTTTGAAGTCCGCCGTTCCGACGTATTCGACCAGTTGGCCGTCGATCTGGGGCTGAATTTTCTTCTCGAAGTACTCGCGATTCACCGGTTGCACGTCTCCGGCGATCTTCAATGGAATGCCAGTTTCTCGCGCAACGTCGATTGCAAGATGCGTTCCCTTGGCGAGCGCGAGCCTTCCAATAAAGCTGAGGTAATGCTGCTTTTGCTCCCGAAATGTGTACTGACTTGGGTTGATGCCATGGTAGATCGTGCGTATCCGAGGCATGGTCTCGCTCTTGATCTGCGAGTTGCTGATGCCGACGTAATAGATGTCCGGGAAGTGCGCGTAGAGTTCGCTTAGTTTTGGGTCGTGCGGACCGTGAAGGGTAAGCACTGTGGGCTTGTCAACGAACCGTGAAAACGTGAGGGCGTGCGCAGACTGCACGTGAATAATGTCGCATTCTTTGGCGGCATCCTGAATCGCCCAGGATTCGTGGTTCGTGGCGCGAATCAGCGCATGCTCGGAGTTTTTGATTGGCCACTGTGATTGCTTGTAGAGCGACCGGCGCTCGACGTTGACGGTGGATTCGGCATTGGCATAGACGATGACCTGAGCTCCAGCCTTCTGCAGGCCTTCCGCAAGCTGCGCAACAAAGAGTTCCGTCCCGCCATAGTTGGCAGGCGGAACGGCGATGTGCGGAGGAGCGATGAGCGCGATCTTCAACATCGGTGGGATGAGGAAAATGCGGGTTGCAGTTGCAATGGCGGAAGGTTGCTGAGTTACAAATCAAGGATGTTCGCTGCGCTCAATATGACATCGGTGGTTAAGCGAGGATGGCCGATCCCACATCTGCCAAAAGAGGGCAGATATAAGCACCGATACTAAGAATCAACTGCCGCACTCAAGCCAACTGAGGGATTGAATGGGCCACTTCGCCTAGTGCATAGACGCGCGGATCGCCAGGTTCACTGCGACCATCAAAACTGAGAATGCTGGGATCACCAGCAGCGCTTTCTTGAGGCGTGAGGCGTCGCTGCCGGCGATGGCGCCGATGATGCGCGAGCTGACGGCGAGTCCAATCCAGCCGCAGGTAATGACAAGGCCTATTGCAGTGCTGGACATGCGTGGGAAGGCATCGCCGACGATGGCTAATGTGGTGGGGAAGACGGGGGCCATGGAAATTCCGGCCAGGAAGACGAGTACGGCTGCAGCAAGGGGTTTATTTACGCGCAGCATGAGGAATGTGGTGATGGCCATGGCAACCGAAGCCCACAGGGTGACGGTGATGGCCGGCACGCTGATGAGGATGGGAGAGACGGCGACGCGTCCGATGAGGAGGCCGAGTGCAAATCCGAGGGACAGAATGTTGAGCGCGCGGGATTCAGGAATTCCCTGGGCGATCAGGTGGCGAGGCAGCCAGTTCCAGATGCCGACTTCGCAGGAAACATAAAGGAAGAGAAAAAATCCCAAGAGGAAGAGCAGGGGACGTCCAAGCACCGGACCCGCGTCGGCAAAGATGAAGCGGCCGGCGCCCGTGGGTGGAGGCATCTTAGTCACGGCCTGAATGATCAATGTGACGACCGTTAGGGAAGCGACGGTGTAGCAGAGGCGCACCCAGTTGCGTCCGAGAAGATTGGCCGACACGAAGGGAGTGAACAGGCCGCCGAGTCCGAAGAAGAGGTTTACGAGGTTGAGTGCGGTGGCGCGGTGCGCTTCGCTGACATCGCTGACAAGGGCGTTGGCCCCGGTGACGACGATGCCTCCGCCAACTCCAAGCATAAACAGAAGCACGATAATGGCGCGATAGCCGGGCGAGCGGGGCAGCGCGTACAGCGCAATGGCAATGAGCGCGAGTCCGAGGATGAGTCCGGCCTTCTTGCCTTCGTTGTCGAGCAGAGGTCCGACGGCGAGGGAGGCGAGGATGAGCCCGAGCGCCTGCGCGACGGCGATGGTGCCGTTCTGGCTGGGCGTGAGATGGAAGCGCTCGGATAGCTCGGGCAGGATTGTGCCCAGCATGGCAGCGATCATTCCATAAACGAAGATGGCGACAATGGCGGCGAGGATCAGCACGTTTTTCAATGACCTCAGGGGCTGAAGCTTTTTGATCCCAGGTTAGGCCAACAGAAGCCGGAACCTGGGGCACAAACACTCTTCAACATCTGCGAAGCGATAGGGATACCTCGCTGCGCTCGGTATGACAGTCCTCGCTCGCGCTCGGACTCTCGGATTCACTCGGATTGCTACACCCACCAGGCAGCGGTGGGCTGTTCTTTAATTACGAGATCGTTCAGAAAACTGGCTGCCTTGGCCAAGCCCTCTTCCGGCGAGAGCAAGCTATCTTCGTGCTCGATCGAGAGCACGTAATCGTATCCGAACATGCGCAGGGTAGATACGAATTCCTTCCACCACTCGGCGCCGTGACCGTACCCGCAGGTACGGAAGATCCAGCCGCGGTTGGGCTCGTCGGTGTAGGGCTTGGTGTCGAGCACTCCGGTGCGTGGCAGATTGGCGGTGTAGATCTGTGTGTCCTTGGCGTGGACGTAGAAGATGGCGTCCTTCAGTACGCGGACGGCGGCGATGGGGTCGATGTTCTGCCAGAACATGTGGCTCGGGTCGAGGTTGCAGCCGACGCTGGGTCCGGCGATCGAGCGCAGCTTGAGCATCGTCTCCGGGCTGTAGACGACGAAGCCGGGATGCATCTCGATGGCGATCTTCACGCCGTGATCGGCGGCGAACTTGCCATGCTCGCGCCAATAGGGCGTGACGACTTCAGTCCATTGCCAGTCGAGGACTTTGAGATAGTCGGGCGGCCAGGGGCAGGTGACCCAGTTGGGAGCGGTCGCGTGCGGTGAGTCGCCGGGACATCCGGAGAAGTCGACGACAACGGGGATGCCGAGCTTCTCGGCGAGCAGGATCGTCTTGCGACTGACCTCGCGGTCTTTTTTCGCGCGCGCAGTGTCCGGATGGAGAGCATTGCCGTGGCAGCTGAGTGCACTGATCGAGACGCCGTGGTCTTTCAAGATTTTCTGGAACTCGGCGAGGGCGGAGTGGTCGTCGAGCATGGTGAGCTTGCAGTGCGCATCGCCCGGATAATTGCCGGTACCAAGTTCGACGGTCTCAATGCTATAGGTCTTCAGTTTCTTGAGAACAGCGGAGAGCGGAAGCTGGGACAGAAGAGGAGTAAAGACTCCAACACGCATGAGGATCGGATCTCCTGAATTTTGGCCGGAACAGGATAGAGCATTGGGAAGGGAAAAGTAATCTTAAGGATTGTGAAGGGGAATTTACTCAACGTGGAGCTCTCGATGGCATAATTCTGCCCAATGAAAAACAACATTGCCGCTTTTATTTTCATCTTCTCTATCGCTTGCCAGCTCCTCGCAGCTAACAATTCGCTCTCCGACCTTCCGAAGAAAGCCATTGACCAATCACAGCTAACCCTCCCCGGCTCACGCCCGTTTCATCTTCGAGCCAAGATAGTTGAGATGACTAACCCTGATAACAAAGGATTCAATGCCGAAATTGAGGAATTTTGGGTCGCTCCTGATAAATGGAGAAGAACTGTAAAAAGCGCCGGGTTTTCAGAGACTCTGGTTGTCAATGGGGACAAAGTAAGGGAGGAGATCACAGGTGAGTATTATCCGAATTGGCTACGTACCCTAGTAAATGCGATTTTCGATCCGGGTGGACAGATTGCAGGCATTGATCTCACACGCTCGTCTGATAATCCGGTGATCGGTGGCACAAAAACCTGTCGACGTTTCTCGAGTCCCGCAGGTATTCCTCCGGTCGGCAACCGCGTTTTTCATTCTTTTTGCTTCGACAACGGTTTGTTGGATTCAGTGATTAGACCCGGATACAGGGCTGAGTATTTCGAATACAAGAAGTTCAGTGACAGGAAAGTGGCACGAAAAGTTCAGGAGTCGTTGGAACCCGGTACGACGCTCGAAGCCCGCGTTGATGAACTCAACGAACTTACAACAGTCGATGAAAACATCTTCCGTATTGATGAACCTACATCCGTCCTTCGCGCGGTGGCTGTTGATGAGCATCCACTGCGTGGACTAGCTACTCTATCCCCCGCAATTCAATGGTCTTCTGTTCGCGCGGGCAAGACCTCAGGGGTTCTCAGTGTTTATGTATGCATCGATAGAACGGGCCACGTTAGGGAGACTTACGCCCTAAACTCAGATCAGCCCGTCATGAGCGAAGATGCGCAACGGCAGGTGATGAAATGGCAAATCAAACCGGCGACCCTCAAGGGAACGGCGGTGCAAGTCGAGGGCATTCTGACGTTTGCTTACGAAACCAAGCTGGATCCTGTGAATGGTAAATAGTAGAAGAAACCGAGAACTTCGTAGTAACCACTGACGGCAGAAGGAAGGGCGTTGAGCGGCATCCACAGCCGGTGATGTATCTCACAGACAGTCGTGATCTCCCCGTTGCATCGTTGATCAGGATGAGTGGCGGCGGTAGGCTGCAAGACTAAGGTGCAAGCTCGTCCGCGAGGTCAGGATGCCCGCAAATTACGTTCCGATATTCATCTTCATTGCCATCATAGGAATCGCACTGCCGATTACCTTGATTGCGGCCAAGATCATTCGTCCGAGTAATCCGGAGAAAGTCAAGGCGATGCCGTATGAGTGCGGCGTCGATCCGGTGGGCGATGCGCGCGCGCGGTATACCGTCCGCTTCTACATCATTGCGATTTTGTTCGTGGTGTTCGACGTCGAGACCATCTTCCTCTTCCCGTGGGCGGTGCAGTACAAGACGCTGGGGCTGTTTGGACTGGCGGAGATGCTGGTGTTCCTGACGATTCTGATCGTTGGGTATGCGTGGGTGTGGAAGAAGGGCGCGCTGGAGTGGATTTAGAACCAGTGGAATCCCACCCAGCGCAAAACAAGCGCAGGGTGGGGCACCCGAGCTGCGCTGCTTTCAAAATCGAATTTGTGGAACAAGTAGGGTTCCCTCGCTCCGCTCGGGATGACAGACCTCGCTTCGCTCGGACTAACGATCGCGAAACCCACATCTGCCAAAAGCAGGCAGATGTGGGGCACCTGCACCAAATACCACGTCACGGAAAAACGCACCATTCCTCGACTCCTGGCCGCGCGATCCAAAGCGATCGCGAGAGACAACTGCGGCCAGTTGCTCGGAATGACAGTCCTCGCTGGTGCTCGGATGGGCAGCCGAGGTCGGCTGCCCCACACATGCTTACCCGCGTTCACTGAGAAATCCACCCGAGTGACATTGATCACAAACGCTAGTGATCGTAGTACCTCACTTCATGGTTGGGCGGCTGTTAAAAGTAAGCGAGCGTGAGGGTTCGGAGAAACAACAAGGAATAAGCAAACGGCGATGTCTGAGGAAACGAAATCCACGAGTCCGTCGCAACCTGCAGAGAAAGCACCAGAACCGGCGTCCACAGCGGGTGCGGCGACAACTCCGACAGCATCTACGCAAACCGTCGCGCCAGCTGTTTCAGCAACACCCCAGAGTCCAGCAATCACGACTCCTGCAGCAGCCCCTACGACAGTTCCTGCGGCGGCAAAGCCAGCTGCACCTGCGGCTGCTCCCAAGCCTCCCGTCGCACCTCCCAAACCGGCTGCTCCGACTCCGCAGCCGTGGGAATCGGAACTAATCACTGCTTTGAAGCGGCAGTACGGAAGCGGCGTTCGTGAGGCAAGCACCTACCTTGGGCAGAAGTACATGGTGGTCGATCCGTCGATTGCGTATGAAGTTCTGCAAATCCTGCATAACGACGAGAGTTACGACTACTGCGTGGACGTTACCGCGGTCCACTATCCCAAGCGCGAGAAGCAGGAATTCGACCTGATCTGGATCCTCTACTCGTTCGCGCAGAACGAACGGATACGCGTAAAGACGCAAATTACAGACGGCGCAACGGTAAAGAGTGTAGTCGGGCTGTGGCCGACGGCGAACTGGCTAGAGCGCGAAGTCTACGACATGTTCGGAATCAAGTTCGAAGGGCATCCGGATCTGCGGCGCATTTTGCTGCCGGAGGACTGGAAGGGATTTCCGCTTCGCAAGGAGCACGGCATCAAGCAGCAGGACCAGGCGTGGGTGCAGGCGAACTTAGGCATTCAGAGCGGACAATGACGACAGCGACCTCCAACCTCGATCTGCACGAAGACAAGACCTTCCTTGATTCCACCGAATTGATTTTGAACATGGGACCGCAGCATCCGTCGACGCACGGCGTGCTGCGAGTGATCCTGAAGCTTGACGGCGAGAAGGTGCTGGGCGCGGAGTGCGTGATCGGCTACCTGCATCGCGGCGTGGAGAAGATTGCCGAGAACCGCACGTATACGCAGTTCGGCCCGTATGTGGACCGGATGGATTATGTGGCATCGGTGTCGAACGGTTTGGGCTACTGCGAGACGGTAGAGAAGCTGATCAACGTGGAAGCGCCGCCGCGCGCGCAGCACATACGTGTAATCCTGACGGAACTGAACCGAATTACGAGTCACCAGGTGTGGCTGGGGACACACGCGCTCGATCTAGGCGCGATGACGCCGGTGTTCTACTGCTTCCGCGATCGCGAAGAGATCCTGAAGATTTTCGAGAAATATTGCGGCGCCCGGCTGACCACGCATGCTTTCCGCGTCGGCGGATGCCAGTGGGAGACGTACGAAGGCTTTGAGAAAGAAGTGCTGCGGCTATGCGATTTCTTCGAGCCGAAGATTGACGAATACGAACAGCTGCTGACGACGAACCGCATTTGGATCGAGCGCACCAAGGGTGTGGGCGTGATCAGCGGGCCACAGTGCATTGCGATGGGCGTGACTGGTCCGGTGCTGCGCGGGAGCGGCGTGAAGTGGGATCTGCGCAAGGCGAAGCCTTACTCGGGCTACGAGAAGTTCGATTTCGAAATCGCTACGGGCGAGAACGGCGACACCTATGATCGGTACATCGTGCGGATCCGAGAGATGCGACAGTCGGTGCGCATCATTCGCCAGGCCGTCGAGAGCCTGCCAGCGGGGCCGATCATGGCGAAAGTCCCCAAGGTACTGAAACCGCTGCCGGGTGAGGTTTACCACTCGATTGAAGCGCCGAAGGGCGAGCTCGGGTACTTCATCGTGAGCGACGGATCGCTACAACCGTATCGGATACGCGTGCGCCCGCCATCGTTTGTCAATCTGCAGGCGCTGGATCAGATGGTGCGCGGGCGGTTGATTGCCGACGTGGTCGCCATCATCGGCACCATCGACATAGTTCTGGGCGAGGTGGACCGCTAATGTCGACTCAGTTCACCCAATATCTGCAATCAACGCTGACGCCAGGTCAGGCTGGAAACATGCTGTGGGCGACGATTTACATCCTGGTGATCTTCGCGGGGATTTCGCTGTGCGTGGTGTTCATCAACTGGGGCGAACGCAAGGCGCTGGCGCATTTCCAGATTCGATTGGGCCCTATGCGCGTTGGTCCGCACGGATTGCTGCAGCCGATTGCCGATGCGCTGAAGCTGCTTCTGAAAGAAGACACGATTCCGGCGAACGCCGACAAGGTCGTCTTCTGGATTGCGCCGTTCATCGTGACCACGGCGGCGTTTGTCGTGTACCTGGTGGTGCCCTTCGGGCCGCAACACGCGGTCACAGACATGAATATTGGAATTCTTTTCATGCTGGGGGTGTCGTCGCTGGGCGTGCTGGGAATTATCACCGCGGGATGGGCATCGAACTCGCACTATCCGCTGCTGGGATCGCTTAGGTCGAGCGCGCAGATGGTTTCGTACGAAGTGGCGATGGGATTGGCGGTGATTTCGGCAATCCTGATGACGAGCTTCACACCGGGCGTGGCGAGCGGAACGCTGAGCATGATCGGCATCGTCGAGGCGCAGAAGACCCAGGGCGTGTGGTTCCTGTTCAAGTTCTTCCCGCTGGGACTGATTGCATTTGGCGTGTTCGCGATTGCGATGATTGCGGAAACGAATCGAGCGCCATTCGATTTGCCGGAAGCCGAGTCAGAGTTGGTGGCGGGTTTCCACACCGAGTACAGCGGATTTCGCTGGTCGCTCTTCATGCTGGGCGAGTATGCGGCGATGATTGCCGTCTCCGGGATTGCGGTGACTTTGTGGCTGGGCGGATGGATGCGTCCATTCCCAAATCTTCTGGCCGGGAGCGTGTGGGACACGATTTTCTCGCTCGTTCCCGGCGCATTCTTCCTGTTCCTTGGCGCGGTGACGCTCTATGGAACGGCGCGCATGCCGAAGCATCCGGCGCTGCGAATTCAGACGCTCGGGCTTGGCGTTTTCGGTATGGCCATTGCGGCGGTTGGTTTGGTGCTGCTGGTGCCGGCGGTGCGCGTGCGAGTGCAGGACATCTTCTGGTTCATGATCAAGGTGGCGGCGTTTATCTATATGTACATCTGGTATCGCGCCACGTTCCCGCGCTATCGGTTTGATCAGTTGATGAGAGTTGGATGGAAGGTGCTGCTGCCGATCTCGCTGGGCGTGCTGATCGTGACCGGTGTGGTTGGGTTGAGTCCTGAGTTACTGACGTGGTTGAAGGGAGTGCTGTGATGAGGGTGGCCACACTCCTGCGAAAGATTTTCCTTCTCGACCTGCTAAAGGGCCTGTCGCTGACGTTCCGCTACCAGGATCCGAAGGAGATTTACACCGAGCAGTACCCCCTCCAGCGGCCACAAGTTGCGGAACGATATCGTGGGCTGCCGCGGCTGAACGTGAATCCCGAGACAGGGAAGACGCTGTGCATCGCCTGCGACCTGTGCGCTAAAGCGTGTCCGGAGAATCTGATCGTGGTGGAGAGCGAACGCGATCCGGTAACGAAACGCAAGGTACTGACCAAGTACACCTTCGACATCAGCCGCTGCATGTTCTGCGGACTGTGCGAAGAATCGTGCTCAACGGATGCGCTGGAACTGACGCAGGATTACGAGATCGCGCAATACGGACGCGAGGGCCTGGTGCTCGATCGCGAGCGCCTGGAACGCGGTCCGGAAGGCAAGGTGTACGAACGATGACACCGATTGCGCCAACTTTCTTCTTCTACTTCCTATCAACAATTGCCATTGTGAGCGCGACCTTGGTGATCACGCGCAAAAATCCTGTTCACTCAGCGCTGTCGTTGATTGTGACGCTACTTTCGCTGGCGGGAATTTACCTGATGCTGTACGCGCCGTTCGTTACCGGCGTTCAGATTATCGTGTATGCGGGCGGAATCATGGTGCTGTTTCTGTTCGTGATCATGCTGGTGAACATCGAGCGCGCGATGAAGGAAGAGGAGTTCAATAAGCAATGGATCGCAGGAACTGTCGCGAGCCTGCTGTTGGGCGGACTGTTCCTGACCGTGTACCTGAAGGGCCGGACGATTTTTCCGACGCAATTTACGCAACCGCCTGAGCAGATGAACACGCAACAGGTCGGCATGCTGATCTTCCAGAATTATCTGATGCCGTTTGAGATTGCGTCGCTGCTGCTGCTGGTGGCGATTGTGGGCGCAGTAGTGATGGCCAAGAAGAGGATCTCGTGATGGGACCGATTACGACATTGCACTATCTGGTGGTCGCGGCTGCGCTGTTTGTGATCGGCACGGTGGGCGTGCTGACGCGGCGCAACGTGGTCATCATCCTGATGTCGATTGAGCTGATCCTGAATGCTGTGAACCTGAACCTGGTGGCGTTCTCGCGACTCTACAACCTGCAAGGGCAGGTGTTTTCGATTTTTGTGATTACCGATGCGGCTGCGGAGGCTGCGGTCGGACTGGGAATTCTGATTGCCTTCTTCCGCAACAAGGAAACAGTGAACGTGGACGAAGTCGATTTGTTGAAGTGGTAGAGGGCCGATAGCTGAAGGCCGAGAGCGAATGAAGCAATGTTCTTCTTAGAGCATATATGGATGATACCGCTGCTGCCGATGGCGAGCGCGGCAGTGATGTTCTTCTTCGGGCGAAAGCTCTCGAAGCAGGCGGTGAATGCGTTCTGCGTAGGGACAGTGGTGCTGGCATTCGTGTTCTCGTGCCTGGCGGTCTACCAATACACCGGGTACGCAGCCGCGAATCACAATGCTCCATTTCAAAAAGTAATGTTTACGTGGGTGGGCAGCGATGGATTGAAGTTGCCAACACACAGCGGACAACCGGCGCAGTTGAAGGCCGAGGCCGGCTTCCTGCTCGACCCTCTCTCTGGAATATGGCTGCTGTTTGTAACCGGTGTGGGCACGCTCATCCACGTTTATTCCACCGGGTACATGGCGCACGAAGGCGGCTACTACCGCTTTTTCGGATATCTGAACCTGTTCATGTTCTCGATGCTCACGCTGATCCTGGGGAACAACTATGCCATGTTGTTTGTCGGGTGGGAGGGCGTGGGACTGTGCTCCTACCTGCTGATCGGCTTCTACTTCCTAAGACATTCGGCGTCGACGGCCGCGAATAAGGCTTTCATCGTGAACCGCATTGGGGATGCGTCATTCCTGATGGGCATGTTCATGATCTTCTGGTACTTCGGGACGTATCGGTTTACCGACATTACGAGTGTGGCGCGCAGTGGACAGATCGCGATCGGAGATCCCTGGCTGATCGCGATCACGCTGCTGCTATTTGGCGGGGCGTGCGGCAAGTCAGCACAGCTACCTCTTTATGTATGGCTGCCGGATGCTATGGAAGGACCGACGCCGGTATCGGCTTTGATTCACGCAGCGACGATGGTGACTGCTGGCGTCTACATGGTCGCGCGGTCAAATGCGCTGTTCACGCTGGCACCGCCGTCGATGAAAGTGGTTGCGATTGTGGGCGCGTTGACAGCGATCTTTGCGGCATCGATCGGGCTGGTGCAGAACGACATCAAGCGCGTGCTGGCGTACTCGACGGTTTCGCAGCTGGGTTACATGTTCCTCGCGCTCGGTGTGGGAGCATTCGCTGCGGGCGTCTTTCATGTGTTTACGCATGCCTTTTTCAAGGCACTGCTCTTCCTCGGCGCTGGTTCTGTGATCCACGCGATGGGTGGCGAGCAGGACATGCGCAATATGGGCGCGTTGGCGCGAAAGATCCCGACGACCTTTAAGACGATGTTGGTCGGCACGTTGGCGATTGCAGGTATTCCTGGACTGGCGGGCTTCTTCTCGAAAGACGAGATTCTGTGGCAGACGTGGTCGCGCGAAGGCGGTGCATTTCGCGCACTGTGGTACGTGGCGTTCGCGACGGCGATCATGACTTCGTTCTACATGTTCAGCCTGATCTATCTGACGTTCTTCGGTGAGTCGCGACTCAGTCACGAAGCAGAACATCACGTGCATGAATCGCCGAAGTCGATGACGATGCCGCTGGTGGCGCTGGCTATCTGCTCGTTATTCGCCGGGTACCTGGGATTGCCGCACAGCCTGGGTGGAACCAATCGGTTCGAGAAGTTCCTGAGCCCGGTGTTCGCGGGCGAAGCGCAGACAGTCAAAGCAGAGGCTGAGACGGTGGGTAAGTCCGAAGAAGAGCATGCCCCGGCGTCGGAGTACGCGTTGATGTTGTTGTCGGTGGGCGCAGCGATCGGCGGCTGGTTCATGGCGAGCCGCGCTTATGGTAAAGCGGCGAAGGGCTACACGGAGCCGATCCAAGTCGCAGCACCTCCGGTCTATAACACGCTGCTCAACAAGTGCTACGTCGACGAAGCTTACGACTACGCGTTCACCGGCAGGAAGAAACTGGGGCCGGTGCGTCTGGGCGCGATTGGTCTGGGCGAGGCATCGTGGAAGTTTGACGCCAACGTCATTGACGGCTCGGTGAACGGCGCAGGCTGGATTACGCGCTTCAGTGCAGCACTGTCGAACTGGTGGGACAAGTGGATCATCGACGGCGTGCTGGTGAATGGTCCGGCGATTTTGGCGAAATTACTTTCTTATCCCACGCGGTTGTTCGAGTGGGGACTCGTGCAGTGGTACGCGCTGGTCATGGTTGTGGGTCTGGTCGGATTCGTGTGGTATTACGCGATCCGATAACTAGGAATGGGTTACGCAATGTATAACCACATACTTTCGATCGTTCTCTTTACGCCGCTGGTGGGCGCGCTGGTTCTGCTGCTGATCCCGAAAGAGCAGAAGAATGCGATCCGCTGGGTCGCCAATATGTTCTCGCTGGCGGGGCTGCTGATTTCTCTTCCGCTGATCCCCTGGTTCTGGACGCTGCATACGCAACCGGGATTCAAGTTCATCGAGGGCGCGCCCAACACGTGGATCCCATCCATCGGCGCGGGATATTACCTCGGCATCGATGGCATCTCGTTTCTGCTGATTATGCTGACGACGCTGCTGGGATGGATCTCTATTCTGTCGTCGTGGAATGCGATTCAGGACCGCGTGAAGGAATATTACGTGTGGTTCCTGATCCTGCAGACGGGTATGCTCGGCGTCTTTATGGCGCTCGACTTCTTCCTGTTCTTCGTGTTCTGGGAAGCGATGCTGGTGCCGATGTACCTGCTGATCGGCATATGGGGTGGGCCGCGGAAGCTGTACGCGGCGATCAAGTTTTTCCTTTATACGCTGGTCGGCTCGTTGCTGATGTTGCTGGCGATTTTGTTCCTGTACTTCCATCACCATGCGCTGACGGGCGTGTACACGTTCAGTATTCCAGAGCTGTACCAGACGGCGCCGCAGATTCCGTATCACTACGCGATCTGGCTGTTCGTGGCGTTCTTCGTGGGATTCGCGATCAAAGTGCCGATGTTCCCGTTCCACACGTGGCTGCCTGACGCGCACGTTGAAGCTCCGACGGCGGGTTCGGTGATCCTAGCCGGCGTTTTGCTGAAGATGGGGACGTACGGTTTCATGCGCTTCTCGCTGCCGTTCTTTCCGCAGGTGCTGGACCCGGTGGCACATCCGATGGTGCGCGGGACGATTATCACACTGTCGATCATTGGAATTGTCTACGGTGCACTAGTCTCGCTGGTGCAGACCGACATGAAGAAGCTGGTGGCATACTCATCGGTCAGCCACCTGGGCTTCTGCACGCTGGGAATTTTTGCGCTGAACCAGGCGGGCCTGAGCGGGTCGCTGCTGCAACAGATCAACCATGGAATCTCGACGGGCGCACTCTTCTTGATCGTAGGCATTCTCTATGAGCGCCGGCACACGCGCGATATTTCCGAATACGGTGGGATTTCCAATGTGATGCCGGTGTACGCGACGATCACCATGATCATGTTCCTGAGTTCGATGGGGCTGCCGCTGCTGAATGGCTTCATCGGCGAGTTCACGATCCTGCAAGGCGCGTTTATCGAGAATAAGGCTTGGGCCGCGTGGGCGGTTCCCGGAGTGGTGCTGGCGGCTTCGTATTTGCTGTGGCTGTATCAGCGCGTATTCTTCGGGCCCGTCAAGAATCCGAAGAATGAGAAGCTGCAGGATCTGACGCCGCGCGAAGTGTTGTGCTTCGTGCCGCTGGTGATCCTGGCATTTGCGATTGGACTGTATCCGAAGCCGATCTTCCAGATCATGGAACAGCCCGTGCAGCAGATTGTGCAGACGGTGCGGCCTGATCTCAATAAACCAGTGTTGGCACAGACTCCGGTGGCGCCAGTGGCAACGACACCGCTGACCGTGGAAGCAGGGAAGTAGCAAAGGACGAGAACAGATGGCGACACATTTCTTCACCAGCACGGACTACCTGCTAGCGCTACCGATGATCATGCTGGCGCTGTTCGGCATGGGCGTGCTGATCATCGATCTGATGTTGCCGGCCGAATGGAAACGCGTGAACGCATGGACTGCGCTGGTAGGGCTGGGATTCTCGGCGGCGGCGGTTTACAAAATTCAAGTTGCTGATCGGATTGTAGAAGCGCACGGGCAGACCGGTTCATTTACGGGATTCGCTGGGTCGCTGGTGCTGGATCGTTTTGCGATTTATTTCTTTTATCTGTTTCTCGCTGGGGCGGCGATTGCGATCCTGATGTCGGTGAGGTACCTGGAAATCGAACACGAGCAGCACGGCGAGTTCTATGCCCTGGTGCTGTTCTCGGTGGTCGGCATGATGTGTATGGCGTCAGGTTATGACATCGTGCTGCTATTCATCGGCCTGGAGTTGATGGCCATCTCGACCTACGTCCTGGTGGGTTTCCTTCGTCGCAGTCAGAGATCGAATGAAGCGGCACTGAAATACCTATTGCTCGGCGCGTTCTCGTCGGGGATCTTCGCATATGGCCTGTCGCTGTTCTACGGGCTCGCAGGAAGTACGAATGTTGGGCAGATCTCGCGGACGCTGGAAGAGCACTTCCGGACGAATCCTAAAGATCCGATTGCGATTCTGGCGCTGCTGACCACGGCGACCGGGTTGCTCTTCAAGATAGCGGCGGTGCCGTTTCATCAGTGGGCTCCGGACGCCTATGAAGGTGCTCCGACCAGCGTCACGGGCTACATGTCAGTGGCGGTGAAGGCGGCGGGATGGGCGATGCTGCTGCGCATCTTCCTATATATGCTGTACCCCCTGCGTTCGGTTTATGTGCCGATGATCATCTTCGTTTCGCTGGCGACGCTGACCGCAGGGAACCTCGCAGCGTTGACGCAGAGCAATCTAAAGAGGCTGCTGGCCTATTCCTCGATTGCGCACGTGGGTTACATGCTGTTGGGTCTGGTCGCGGGAAACAATGAGAGCGCGAGTTCAACGGGCATCAAGGGCATCATGGTGTACCTGCTCGTCTACACCTTCATGAACCTGGGCGCATTTGCGGTGATCACATCGTTGCGGCGGCGGGATATTATTGGGGACGAGATCGATGACATTGCAGGTCTGATGTTCAAGGCTCCGACGGAAGCGATCCTGATGCTGGTGTTCTTGTTGTCGCTAGCGGGAATTCCGCCGCTGGCGGGATTCTGGGGCAAGTACTACATCTTCCTGTCGCTTATTGAGTCGGGCCACTACGCGTTGGCAGCGGTGGCAGTGCTGTTTGCGGTGCTCGGTCTTTACTACTATTTGAGAATCGCGAATGCGATGTTGATGCGTCCGGCGGAAAGCACCGAACCGGTGGCGATGAGCCCCGGGCTGCGGCTGGCGCTGGCGATCACG
>Ga0207103_10210_pt1 | contig 16580 bp, 21 predicted proteins | sample Alteio_BWMinHeat_81_FD_153546 | JGI IMG/M metagenome (GOLD analysis project Ga0207103, IMG submission 153546) | Enriched cells from forest soil in Barre Woods Harvard Forest LTER site, Petersham, Massachusetts, United States -... | ecosystem: Environmental > Terrestrial > Soil > Temperate forest >...
GACAATTTTTCCTTCGTATTCGATCATCTGCATTCCATCCGGAAAGTAGGTGAACTGACTGTCGAGCATCTCATAGCTCCATGGTTCCGAATCAGGAAAACATATTTTTGATAATTCAATGATATCCTCAAAATCGCTGCGCTCTACGTTGCGTTCAATTATCTTTGGTTTACGTGATGAACGTTTTTTCATGTGTTTATTTTTATTTTTTATTTGTCACATGAAATTTGCTAAAATATAATTATCGCAATATGCGATTAACATTTATCATTGCTCATTTCATACTGCAAAATAAATGTTAAATGTTGAATGTTGAATGCTTAATGTTTAGTTTAGCGGCAAATTTTTAATACATGAATTTACAACATCAAATAGAAAAAGCCTGGGACAACAGAGAAATGCTGAATGAAGCATCAACACAGGAAGCCATCCGTGAAGTTATAGAACTATTGGATAAAGGAAAACTTCGTGTGGCAATGCCGGTATTGGAAGGATGGAAAGTGAACGAGTGGGTGAAGAAGGCAGTGATCCTGTATTTTCCCATTCAGAAAATGGAAACGCTTGAAGCGGGTCCTATGGAGTTTTATGATAAAATGAAACTGAAAAGAAATTATGCAGAATTGGGTGTGCGTGTTGTGCCGCATGCTGTGGCGAGGTATGGTGCGTTTTTTGCAACGCGGTGTGATCATGATGCCTTCGTATGTAAATATCGGTGCGTACGTGGATGAAGGAACGATGGTGGATACGTGGGCAACAGTAGGCAGTTGCGCTCAGGTTGGCAAGCATGTGCATTTAAGCGGTGGTGTCGGACTTGGCGGTGTGCTCGAACCTGTTCAGGCAGCACCTGTAATTATTGAAGACAACTGCTTCATTGGTTCACGGTGTATTGTTGTTGAAGGTGTGCGGGTGGAGACAGAAGCTGTACTTGGTGCAGGTGTGACGATAACGATGAGTACAAAAATTATTGACGTGACTGGAAAAGAACCTGTTGAATATAAGGGTGTAGTTCCATCGCGTTCGGTGGTGATCCCGGGAATGTACACCAAGAAATTTCCTGCGGGAGATTTTCAGGTTCCATGTGCATTGATCATCGGCAAGCGAAAAGAATCGACAGATACGAAGACCTCTTTGAATGATGCGTTGAGGGATTATAGTGTGGCGGTGTGATTATTAGAAGTTGGAAGTTAGAGGTTGGAAAATGAAGAATTAATAATGAAGAATTAATAATGAAGAATGAGAATAGGATTTGACGCGAAGAGAGCATTCAACAACCCAACAGGTTTGGGCAACTACAGCCGTTTCGTTATTGCCGGAATGATAAAATATTTTCCACAACATGAATATTTTTTATTTACAACGTCAATAAAATCTGAGTTCGAAAATTTCATTATACCTTCCGAAAATGTTAAAATAATTTCACCTGAGAGTATTCTTGGAAAAGCATTCCCCTCACTCTGGCGAACATATTCAATTTCAGAAATGTGTAACGAATTAAAGCTCGATGTTTTTCATGGCTTGAGCAATGAATTACCTGTTGGAATAGAAAAATTCAGTGGTAAAAAAATTGTTACCATTCACGATCTGATCTTTCTTCGTTATCCGGATTATTACAATAATATCGACAGGTATATTTATACGAAAAAATTTAAATATGCCTGTGCAAATGCAGATGTGGTAGTAGCTGCAAGCATGCAGACAAAAAATGATATCGTTCAATTTTTCAATCCGGATGAAAGGAAAATTGAAGTCGGTTATCAGAATTGTGATGACCGCTTTTCGGAAACCGCAAATGAAAATACCAGAAACGGAATCAGGAGTAAATATGAGCTGCCTGAGAATTATATTTTATGTGTGGGAACAATCGAGCCGCGAAAAAATCAGCTCACTGTTTTGAAAGCCTTTCACCGGGTGGGTGCAAAAAATTTGAAACTGGTCTTTGTTGGTAAGCAAACAGATTATGCAAAACAGCTTACAGATTTTGTTACTAAAAATAATCTGGAAGGAAGAGTGATCTTTCTTCCGTATGTTGATCAGGATGAGTTGCCTGTTATTTTTCAAATGGCAAAGATCTTTGTTTATGCATCGGAGTTTGAAGGTTTCGGTATTCCTCTGCTTGAAGGATTGCGAAGCGGAGTTCCTGTTATTGCCGCAAATACATCATCATTACCAGAAGTTGGCGGAGATGCAGCGCATTATTTTAAAGTGGATGACCCGACAGAACTTTCCGAAAAGATGCGCCTGATTATTGAAAATAATGAATTGCAAAATTCGATGATCGCAAAAGGCAAAGAACAGGCAGCGAAATTTGAAAGTAAAATATTGATGACTCAACTTGCAGGAATTTACGGTTTGTAACTTTCCACATTTTCTATGTGCATTTATACTTCTCACATCAACCGAATTAATACTAATTTCGTTTCCATAAATAAAAAAATATTTTGTCAGAACAGGAAGGTAAAATCCGCAATAGGCGCAAAGTATCATATACGCCTTCAATCATCAGCATAGCGCTGGTGCTTTTTATGATCGGTCTTTTCGGTATCATTCTTATCAATGGAAAGAAATTGTCGGATCATATCCGGGAAAATTTCCAGCTCACTGTTTTTTTTAACAGCAATGTAAAGGAAGCCGATATCCTGAGAATTCAGAAAGAAATTCAGGCGAAAGAATTTACAAAAGAAGCACGATATGTGAGCAAGGAAGAGGCTGCCATTGAATTTGCAAAAGAGATAGGTCAGGATTTTGTGAGTTTTTTAGGATTTAATCCGCTGCTGCCTTCCATCGAATTATTTGTCCGGTCAAATTCGGCAACTTCAGATAAAGTAAGTTCGATTGAACAGGAATTGAAAAAATATAAAGAAGTTCAGGAGGTGATCTACCAGCGTTCCATCCTCGAAGAGATCAATGAAAATACAAAAACGATCGGAACAATACTCATTTCCATCAGCGCAATTTTTTTACTTATCGCTGTCACACTAATTAATAACACCATTCGTTTACACCTTTACGCACGAAGGTTTATCATTAAAAGTATGCAAATGGTTGGAGCAACACACGGATTCATTATCCGCCCGTTTATGATCAAATCCCTATTTCACGGATTGTACGGTGGGATCATCGCCTGCCTCTTGCTCTGCGGATTACTGTATGTACTGCCGATGTGGATCGACCAGATTAATATTCTTTATGACACAAGGGAGTTTGCAATATTGTTTGTGTTGGTTATTATTGCAGGTATTATCATCAGCATGGTAAGCAGTATGATCTCAACCAATCATTATCTGAAACTTAAAATTGATGATCTGTATTAAACATAAAAAATATGTCAGATAAAAAAACAGCACCGAAAAAAACTGCCGATAAAACAGCACCGAAAAGTGAGCCTCATACGTTCGCTTTCAGCAAAGAAAATTATATCCTGATGGCTGCAGGAATGATCGTACTTATAATTGGTTTCTGGCTTATGTCGGGCAAGGAAGATATTTTCAGTACTACCAAACTTACTGTTGCACCCTTTGTTGTGGTCGTAGGTTTCATCATCGAATTTTTTGCAGTAATGCGCAAACCAAAAGACTAATTTAAAGGTAAAAGGTTGCTTTTAAATTGACTTCAAAGATGATGAGCATTTCACCGATACTTTTTAATTTTTACGTTTAACTTTTTAATTTTCCAATGAATTTCATTCAAGCCATTATACTTGCGATCATTGAGGGGATCACAGAATTTCTTCCTGTTTCTTCAACAGGCCACATGATACTCGCTTCATCTATTATGAAAGTGAAAGATCCTGAATTTGCAAAAACATTCGAGATCGTCATTCAATTAGGAGCAATACTTTCGGTACTTGTTTTATATATAAAAAGATTTTTTACAGGAATAACTATTTACACCAAACTTTTTGTTGCTTTTATTCCTACTGCTATTGTTGGTTTGCTTGTATATAAAAAAATTAAATTGTACCTTTTTAATCCTTATGTGGTAAGTGTTTCACTGATTGTTGGCGGAATTATTCTGATACTATTGGACAAGTGGAGTGAAGAAAAAAAGTCAGAAAATAAGAATCTGGAAGACATTAACTTTCTCAATGCAATAAAAATCGGAGCCATTCAATGCCTGAGTATGATTCCGGGTGTGAGCCGTTCGGCTGCAACAATTTTCGGAGGAATTTATTCCGGTTTCGACCGTAAGCAGGCAGCCGAGTTTTCTTTCCTTCTTGCGATCCCTACAATGTTTGCAGCAACCGGAAAAGATCTTTGGGAAAACAGGGCGTTAATTACTTCGGAAAATTCGCAACTGCTGGTGCTGGGAGGATTTGTAGCATTTATAGTGGCATTAATTGCCGTTAAGGCATTTGTATCATTTCTTACAAAATATGGTTTTAAGATATTTGGTTATTACCGCATCATTTTAGGTATAGTTTTTTTGATTTATGCTTTGAGTGTCGGGCTGGACATGAAACCATAAATGAAGTTTGATATAGAAAAAGGAACTGTAATCCTCATCAACAAACCACTTACCTGGACATCTTTTGATGTGATAAATAAAATACGGTTTGCCGTAATAAAAAATCTCAGGCAGGATTCTCCGGAATTATTTCTTGGTAAAAAATTTCGTCCTAAGGTTGGTCATGCAGGTACTTTAGATCCACGGGCTACAGGACTTCTCATCGTTTGTATTGGCAAGGAAACAAAAAATATTGATTCCTATACAGCGCAGGAAAAAGAATATACCGGAACTTTTTTTCTTGGCGCCACAACTCCTTCATTTGATAAAGAAACAGAAGTGAATTCACGATTTGATATTTCAGCTATTTCAGAAAATGACATTTACGAAACCGCAAAAAAATTTCTTGGAGAGATCGATCAGATTCCGCCAATGTATTCTGCAATTAAAAAAGATGGAAAGAAATCGTATGTCTCTGCACGCAGTGGTGAAGACCTTAAACATGAACCACGAAAAATTTTTATCAGTGAATTTGAGGTCACAAAAATAGAATTGCCGTTAATTTATTTCCGTATTGTATGCAGCAAAGGAACGTATATCCGCAGCATCGCTTACGATTTTGGCAAAGCACTCAACAATGGTGCATACCTTGATTCATTGTGCCGAACACGGATCGGAAATTATAAATTGGAAGATGCAATGAGTGTGGAAGATTTTGTAAATTCGGCACAAATTTAAGTATGAAGATTTATCGTAGTCTGGTTGATTTGCCGAAAATAAAAAATGCAGTTGTTACGCAGGGAACATTTGACGGAGTTCATGCTGCGCATAAGGTTATTATTAATCGTTTAAAGGAACTCGCAGCAGAGATCGATGGCGAAACAGTGGTGATGACGTTTGATCCGCATCCACGATTGGTGCTGTATCCTGACGATACCAACCTCAAATTGCTTCACACACTTGACGAAAAAATTGCAGCTCTCGAAGAAGCCGGAATCGACCATTTGGTTATCATTCCATTCACCAAAGAATTTTCGAGATTATCATCATTGCAATTCATCCGCGATATTATCGTAAACCAGCTCGGTACAAAAATTCTTGTCATTGGTTACAATCACCGGTTCGGAAAAAACCGTGAAGGTTCGTTCGAGAATTTAAAAGAATATTCGGAGTTATACGGATTTCGTGTTGTCGAAATTCCTGAACAGGATGTGAATGATGTTTCTGTAAGTTCAACACGAATACGCATTGCTCTTTTGGAAGGAGATATTGAAACTGCGAATTCGTATCTCGGGAGAAACTACTCTGTTTCGGGAATGGTTAAAGCGGGAAATAAATTGGGCAGAACGATCGGATTTCCCACAGCCAATATTTTTATTAACGATAAAAATAAATTGATTCCTGCAAATGGTGTGTATGCCGTGAATGTGATTACCGGTGGTAAAAAATATCAGGGAATGCTGAATTCAGGCTACCGGCCAACGGTTGACGGGAAAGTGCACACTATTGAAGTTAATATTTTTGATTTCGATGAAAATATATATGACCAACCTCTTACAATTGAATATGTTGATAAATTGAGGGATGAAATTAAATTTCACAATTTCGATGCATTACGAAATCAGCTCGAAAAAGATAAATTGCACGCCATTCAAAAATTATCGGCTAAGCTTTTAAATGATTAAAAAAACAGTTCAGTATTTAGTATTATTATTCGTTTTTGTTTTATTAAATTCTTACAACCTGCATGCACAGGTTATAGAGGAAGACTCGGTTTCTACGGAAGACGAAACAGAACAGGAAGAAGACATTGATGAAAATTTTTCGGGATATACCGATTTAAATTACTGGGATTATTTACGCATACCGGGTTTTAAGTTTGATACCACATTGATCCCTGCACAGGGATTTTATCCGTTCGGTTGGGATACCATTACCATCAATCCATATAAACAGGACTTGAAAGATATGCAGGATACGATCATCCTGCAATTGCACGATACGATGGATTGTTTGTTTCATCCTCCCGCAATTGGTGATCTTTCTTCAACATTCGGATTCCGGCAATGGGGACGAAGAAAAAAATTTCATTTCGGTGTGGATGTGAGAATGGAAAAAGGTGATCCGGTGTATGCCATTTTCGATGGTGTGGTTCGTGTTGCAAAAAGAAGTACGGATTATGGTTACGTTGTTTTGATCAGGCATTATAACGGATTGGAAACATTGTATGCACACTTTTCGCAATTGCTTACCTATCCCGGAGCTACTGTTCGTTCAGGTGATATCATTGGGCTTTCAGGAAACACAGGTCATTCAACGGGACCTCATTTACATTTTGAAGTTCGTTTTAAAGGTGAGAAAATAAATCCGAACAGAATTATTTATTTTCCTTCAGGTTCACTTCTTGATGATACACTCATAATCGACAAAGGTTGTTTCAGGCATTTGTACGAAGTTCAGGCAAATAAATTAAAGCAAAACCGCATAGGCCGCTATCATAAAGTTCATAAAGGAGATACCATTGCCACCATTGCTTACGAATACGGGATCAGCGTAAATCGTCTTGCACGTCTTAACGGAATTTCACCAAAATCAAAACTCCGACCGGGAAGAAAGATACGGATCAGATAGGTTTATTAGTTTATATGTTTATTGGTTTGTATGGTTATGAGTTTGTGTTCAATGGTTTTGAGTTTGAAATAAAAACATATATTTTCCTATTTTCGTTTTCACATAATCACCAATAAACAAATCAACGAATAAACATTTTCCTATTCACATAATCAACCATTAAACATATTAAACGAATAAACAATTATGATTATTGATCTCCGCAGTGATACCGTTACAAAACCAACACAAGCCATGCTTGATGCAATGTTTCAGATACCCCAAAAAAAAGGGATCGGAGATGATGTATACGGAGAAGATCCTGTTGTGAATGAATTGCAAAACATGGCGGCAGGAATGTTTGGAATGGAAGCAGGTTTGTTTTGTCCAAGCGGAACAATGACAAATCAGATCGCTATAAAAGTTCATACACAACCCGGAGATGAATTGATCTGTGCTGATAATGCTCATGTGTTTAAATATGAAGGAGGAGGAATTGCATTTAACTCGGCAGTTCAGGCAAAAACAATTCATGGTGACCGCGGGAGAATTAATGCGCTGCAAATAGAAGAATATATAAATGCTGATGATGTTCATTTCCCTTCAACAAAATTGGTATGTCTCGAAAATACTGCAAACAGAGGTGGTGGCAGTATTTACGATCTCAATGAGATAAAAAAGATCCGGATTCTTTGTACTGAAAAAAAATTGTCACTGCATCTTGATGGAGCACGGATTTTCAATGCAATTATCGAATCGGGATATTCAGCTAAAGATATCGGAAAAAATTTCGACAGTATTTCCGTTTGTCTGAGTAAAGGTTTGGGAGCACCTGTTGGTTCTGTATTGTTGGGAACAAATGAATTTATAAAAAAGGCAAAACGTGTCCGCAAAGTTTTTGGAGGTGGCATGAGGCAGGCAGGATATCTGGCTGCTGCAGGAATTTTTGCACTGGAAAACAATATCACCAGATTAAAAGAAGATCATGCAAAGGCAAAACGTGTTGCTGAGGTATTGAAGAAAAAAACTTTTGTAAAGGAGATAATGCAGGTTGAAACCAATATTGTTATTTTTAAAGTTGAAAACGCGTCAAAGGCACAACAGTTTGCTGATGAGATGAAGAAAGAAAATATTCTGGTGAGTAAAATTTCGGCTGATGAATGCCGCATGGTTTTTCATCTGGATATTGCAGATGATATGGTCAGTAGATTAATAAAAATACTAAATCTGATGATCTTTTAGCAAACAAAATTTTGTGATTATTAATCCCTATTTTTGAAAGAAAAATAATATTATGAAAGGTATTTCATTTCTAACCGACAGCAGTAATAAAAAAGTAGCTGTCCAGATTGATCTTAAAACACTTGACAGGTTTGAATCCGAGATAGAAGATCTTCTTGATGTGATTATTGCGGAGAGCCGTAAAGATGAACCTAAAAAGAGCTGGAGTGAGGTTAAGAAGAATCTTAAACGCAAAGGTAAGTTATAGGATGTATAAAATTATTATTAGCCATTCGGCCGAAAAAGATTTGGAAAAATTGCCAACTCAGGCTGTAAGGCGTATTGGTAAAGTAATTGATGAATTGGAAGAAGATCCAAGACCACACGGCTCAAAAAAATTAAAAGGTGCCAACGAAAATATTTGGAGAATAAGGGTAGGTGATTATCGTATAATTTATAATATTGATGATGTTATTGCTATTGTTGATATAAGAAAAGTGGGGCATAGAAAGGATATTTATAAGAGATAATCTTTTGTATAGTTGTTCATCTTATATACACTATTTAACGATCTTAAACTGAAACATAGGATTGCCGAAAGCAACCATCAGCCGTATCCATATCGGCAGCAATTGTTCTGTTCCGCGTGCTGTAGTAATATCTCCCATATCAATAATATTTTCGTCCTTCCAGTCAAAACTGTTCAAGATCTTCCGAACGCTTGCTTTTGCACCGTCATCATTTCCATTCATAAAAATAGTATGATCTCCATTGTTCAATCCTTTGGGATTTGTCATCAATATTGCATTCAATGTGTTGAGTGTTTTCACCACTTTGCTTTCAGGAAATGTTTTCTGGATCTGTTCAGCAAGAGAATTATCGTTCACAACAGAAAGTGTCGGAGGCATTCCTTTACTGAAGTCGAGCGGATTGGAAACATCCACAATAATTTTTCCTTTCATATTCTCTGCACCAGCTGATTTCAATGCTTCAAGAGATCCCATTCCCGATGTGCAGTTAAAAATAAGTTCTCCGTGTTTTGCTGCATCACTGAATGTTCCGTTTGCTGCATTTGCCCCCGAAACGTTCACCCATTCGTTCGCTTTTTCATTTGCTGCAGTGCGTGATCCCATCATCACCTGATGATTGAGTTGTATCAGTTTTGTTCCGATTGTTTTCCCAACTGTACCGGTTCCGAGAATTCCTATTTTCATAATTAGCTGTTTATTTTTAGTGATAAACGATTGAAGATAAATTTAGTTTTCTTTAAAAAAGTTTCCGGTATTTTCCGGTGACTTTTGCTTCGTGATCCAACAGCCATTGTTTTCTTTTTAATCCGCCTGCATAACCTGTGAGACTTCCGTCAGAACCGATCACACGATGGCATGGAATGATGATGGCTAAAGGATTTTTGGCATTTGCATGTGCGGCCGCACGTATCACTTTTTCGTCACCCAGACGAATGGCAAGCTCATGATAAGAGATCGTTTCACCATACGGAATTTTATCAAGTTCATTCCAGACGTGGAATTGAAAAGTGGTACCGGAAGGTAGAACAGGCAAGTCAAATTTTTTCCGTTTCCCGGTGAAATATTCATCAAGCTGCCTGATACAAACTTTAGCCAGTAACGGCTGATGCGAACTGTTTTCTTTTTTATTTTCAACAAATGAAACAGCCTGCACATATTTCTCTAGAACTTTTATTTCGAGCCATCCCGCAGGTGAGAAATGATATGAAAAATAGGATTCTGTCAAACCTGAATTTTATTTTAAATTTTCTAAACAGGAATTTATGATTCCGGCAAAACGTCTATTGGCATTGGCATTCAGATGAGTATGATCGGCAAAATCATTTACACCCCAATCGGTTTTTAAAATATTTTCTGCAAATAAAACATGTTCTTCATCTCCGGCATTTTTAGTTATGGAATTATATATTTTCATCGTTTCGGAAATATCTTTTAAAGGTATAAAAGGGATCCATTTTTGGATATTTGTTTTGAACGCATCATAATTCAAAACCTGTGGTATCAGCAATACTTTAATATTTCTATTTTTATAAAAAGAGATCAGTGAATGTAAATTCCGTTCGTATAATTTTAATGCAGTTGAATCTATAGAATTATTTTTTCGTTGTGTTACGTACATTTGATGAAACGGACATTTCGGATACAAATTGATCTGTTGCATGAGCATGACAAGAAACATTAGTGAGGCACAATTCGGCAACTGGCTGTTATAACAAAATCCCATACTTGCATAATATGATGGAGCATGGTAATTGGAATAATCGCGTTCGAGGCTATCCACATTATAATTCCGCATGTCATTTAATCCGGCATGTATTAAAACAATATCCGGTTTATAATCCTGTACAAATAATTCGGATTGAATAAGCATTTCAACGGTTGTGTATCCGGGAACACCGAAATTCAATACCTCTGATCTTCCATTTTGCAAACTGTCGAGATAATACGGCCAGGTTTCGTTATCACTAACAGCCACGCCATATGTTGTAGAGCCACCGATTGCAATGATGCGCGGTATTTTTTTTTCGGCACTGAATTCTTTTCCGCGAAATCCTGAAGAATTATGGGTGATGGTCTTTCCATTATTGGTGAGTGTTACATTTTTTCGCGGAACAGCAACAAGATAGGGATGTGGTTTAAAAAGTGAAAAATTAGGATTCGGTTTTGACCGGTAGATCAATTTACCTGTTTTGAAATAAAAGCCGGCTGCGCATGTAAATTCAATAAGAAGTATCAGGAAAAGTATATACGCTGACCATCTTAATTTTCCTGTGGTTTTATTTTTTCTGAAATAAAATGCAGAAAAAGAAATGATGATAAAACTGATAATTAGTATGATTAGTAAAACAGGCATAATTCAAAACTCTTTTTCAAATATACTTTTCTGAAATTTTATTATGAATTATTCTCATTTAAAAAGTGAATGACCTTTTCTGAAAATTCTTTCGGTTTGTCGGCATGCAGCCAGTGTCCTGCATTTTCGATGATTTCAATTGATGCATTGGGAAAAAGTTTCAGAATTTCTGGAGTATCTCTTTCGCGGATATATGTTGATGATCCTCCTTTCAAAAACAATACATCGTTTGAAAAAATGTGACCGGATGAAACGGCTTTTATTGTTTCATCGTATTCGCGGAACAGTGTTTTTATATTGAACTTCCAATCATAATTTCCTTCGTCACTTCTTTCCAGATTTTTTAAAATGAATTGCCGGGTACCGAAATCGGGAAGGTATTTTATCATCATTTCCTCAGCTTCTTTTCTGGATCTTATTTTAGTAATATCTACATTGAAAATCGCACTGAAAACATCGTCATGGCTGTGTTTATATGCTCCGGGAGCAATATCAGCGATGATCAATTTATCAACTTTTTCCGGATGATTCAGTGCAAAATGCATAGCTACCTTTCCTCCCATTGAATGACCAAGTAAATTTATTTTGTCTAAATTTTGCTGCTCAAGAAAATCAAAAATGTCATCCGACATCAATTTAATGGAATGTTCTTCGGTGTGCGGTGAGCGGCCATGATTCCGCAGATCAACGGTATAAACTCCGATCCCGCTTTTGCCCCATTCGGTTGCCAGTGTATGCCAGTTATCCAGCGATCCGAGGAACCCGTGAAGAATGATCAGTGGTTTGCCTGTACCGTATTTTTTATAATTGAGATGGAGCATTGTAAAATTCTTTTTCCTATCAACTGACAACTATCAACTACAAGCTATATTCTCGGTCTCCATAAAATTTCAGGTGCACCAACATCCTGGGCAATTTTTCGTGAGAGCACAAATAAATAATCGCTCAGACGGTTCATGTATGAAATGATCACTTCAGGAATTTCGTTTTCATTTTTAAGCTGGACAATAAGCCGCTCGGCATGTCTGCAAACACACCGTGCAATATGGCAATACGAAACAACCGGATGACCACCCGGAAGAATAAAATTTTTCAGTTCGGGAAGTTCGGCTTCCATCATATCAATTTCTTTTTCCAGAAATTCCACATCAGCTTCATACAGATCGGGAATTTTCATTTTTGATTTTTCGGGATCGGAAGCCAGAACAGAACCAATGGTAAAAAGACGATCCTGAATTTCGTAAAGCATATTTTTTGTCTGCGGATCTTCAACAGAATCTTTCACCAAACCTATATGTGAATTGAGTTCATCCACCATTCCGTATGCTTCAATTCGCGAATGGTATTTTGGAACGCGAACACCTCCGATCAAAGAGGTCTCGCCTTTGTCTCCGGTCTTGGTATAAATTTTAAACGTCATGATCTATGGTTTAAATAACTCAGTTAATTTAGTTCTGAAATCGGCATCATTCAAAACTTTCTTGTTAAACTCATCGCAACTTGAACGTAGTTCTAAGCTTTGCAACGTATACAGGTTATTAAAGAAAACAGCAATTACGGTTTTATTGTTATCATCATCGGTTGCGTACAATGCCTGTGTGAGGACAAAAGCAGTTGAACCGCCTTTCATTCCGCGATGTTTGAATTTTGCCGCGATATCAATGTCTATCATCGGCCATTCAAAAATTGCATCAATGATAATTTGTTGTGTAGTATCGAAATATGTGCGGCTGTTTATTTTCTTCATTATCGAAGCATATTGTTTTGGCGAACCTCCCGGAAGTCTGTTACTCCATATTTTTTGCTGGTCGATATAAATGCTTGCTCCGTCAAAATTTGCTTTTACAGATGGGTCATGTTTGAGTTTTTCATGTACTTCAAAACTTTTTCTGATGTATTCATCCATCGGCATTTTATCTAATTTTTCGGTAAAGGGTTTGATGTCTTCACCCTTAGGTTTTGCACAAACAACAAGCGATGAAATGAACGGATACAGTTTATGATGTCCTTTTAAACCCAATGAATCAAGCTGTGCATTCAGATTATCAAATCCTAAAAGATCCATCAGATATTCGGTGTTTGCATTTGAACTGTAACGCACCATTCCTTTGGCAACATCCAGTATCTTTACTTTGCTGCCAACGAATAAACTGTCTTCACGCATCTGATTTAACCAGTTTTTATGAGCACCGCCATCCGTTCCCGGTAAAAAATATTTATCAAGTTCAAGTGTATCAATCAATGTTTTGAAATTAATAATACCTGCAGCAGCCTGCCGTGCAAACTCAATAGCTACAATAGTTTTAACAGTGCTTGCAAGCGGCATAATGGAATCTGCATTTTGCGAAGCGAGAACGGTATCGTTGCGGATAATATAGATTGCAGCCTTATCGGGATGTTGTTTTATAAACTCGGCAACTTTAAACGCATCGGGCTTAACCGTGAAATACGACCATGCCAGCATTGCAACAATTATTACGATAATGATTCCGGTGACAATGAGTATTTTTTTCTTCATAATTTTAGTAAATGTTTTTACATGCAGTCTCAGAAAATGATGTACAAGAACAAAAATGATTCATTTTACGTGAATCAGAAAGTTTACATTTCAACACCGTTTAAAAAATGAAGAGTATAATGGAATGGGATATTATAAAAAAAATGCCGCCATCAGGCAGCATTTTAGAATGAGTAAATGAGAAGTTTAATTTTGAGAATGAAGTGCCATTCTGTTTCCTTCCGAATCAACGAAATAAGCCATGTGACCGATCTCATCCGAAATTTTTGTTTTTGGCATCAGCACTTTTCCTCCCGCAGCTTCCACTTTGCTGAGCGCATGTGCCAGATCAGGATTTGCATTCAGATAGATCACTGAACCTTCCATACTTGGTTTGTGACTTTCACTCTGTACCAATCCTCCGTTTGCTTTTCCATTTCCGGGTTCAGCAGGAAAGAATGCCATCTTCATTCCCATCATTTCCTGTTCTTCCATTTTTATGCTGAACATTTTTTCATAAAAATTTTTGGCTCTAGAAATATCTGCTGCAGGTATTTCGAACCAGTTTAGGTTGTTTGCATTTTTGTCCATTATTTTCAGGGTTAGATTTCATTACAAAGTAATAATAAAATTCAGTGAGATAGCAATACGAAAACATTAAAAAATCATCAGGAGAATATTACGAAAAAACAAAATTTAAAATACTTCCGTAAGGTTTAAAAACAGACCTTGCGAACCATATGCTCCGAAGCCATAATCGAAGCAAACATTGGTACGCGAATATTTTTCGATCTTTAAACGTAAACCAAAACCATAGCCGGGATATAGAGGGCTCATTCCATTGGTAAAATAATTTGAAAAGCTTTGCATATTGGCAAAAACAACTCCACCGATCAATCCGTTTCGTAAAATGCCAAAACGGTATTCAGTTTCCAGATCTACCATATTCAATCCTCTGAAACGCCCCTGAATATAACCTCTTCCGGTATTTCCATACATATCCCATTGTGTGCTCGGAAGATCCAGAAATGGTGGGTGACCGCTTAATGTTAACCAGTTATAACTCCAGAAAGCAAGAACATTTTTTGTGCTTTCCGGAAAGCGAAAATATTTCCTCATGTCTATCAGCAACGATTGCCAGTTATTATCGCTTCCAAGTACCGTCAGATTGGAACGGTAATTTACATTGCAGTAAAAACCATCTTCAGCATTAATGGCGTTGTGTCGTGAATCGTATAATAAATTTAAAGTAGCTCCCGAAGACAATGAGTGCGGTGGTCTGCCATCATATTTTTGAAAATCGGTCTTATCTGTTGTATCAGGATCATTTCCCTGTCTTGTTTCTTGAATGTTCCAGTGGAAATCGAACATGTACCCCAGGCCAATACTAAAATCAGAAACAATTTTTCGTACAAGCATGATGTGGAATTTTGTATAGTTATAATCAATGCGTGTTAAATCATTTTCTGTAGTAGCTCCCAACCCAAATGATTTAACAGGATATTTAAGAAAATCAATATCAGCAGTTATATTGTAGCGGTTCCCGTCCGTCCAGATTGCCGGTTGTATTAAAAATAAAACCTGGTTGTATTGAGTATATGCCAGTGTCATCAACACATTTGATACTTTGGTGGAATTGTCTTTTCCGTTGGTAAACGACACATTCGTGGTTAAGCCTCCAACAAAGCCTGTCTGTAATGAGTAACTTATGATCGGAAGAACAGGAAAATGGAATTTCGATTTACTTAATGATGTGTCTTTACGGTAATAATCGAAACCTTTAAATACTTTTTCCGCAATATCGATCATATCAATTTGTTTCGTTGTTTTTATCGAATCAGTTTGAGCCGATACCATCTGATATGATCCGGAAATAATAAAAAATAAAAAGAGTAATTTGATTTTTGTTCGCTGCAACAATTCAGATTTATTAGATTACCGCAAAATATAATCATTGCAGCTAAATATCATAATTAATAAATCATTTATTTGGTATTGGAAGCGCTCATTGTTATCAGGTATTTCAATAATATCTCCTGCGATTTCGCATCAATAAGTTCTTTGCCTGCTTTGTTGTTTGCCTTTAAAACCATTTTAGGAACTATTTTTCGCCATTTCATTTCGTTTCTCGAAGTTGGATTTTTAAGTGAATGGCATTTCATGCATGCCTGTTCATAAATGATCTTTCCTTTATACAAATCTTCAATGGTAAGTCCCGGAAATTTTGCGGCACCTCTTTCCACATCAGTTTGCATAGGTGTTACAAGTTTTACCGTGCCACACGCGAATACCGCTAAAAGTGATAAAATAGTAAGTGTATTATTTATTTTCATAAAATGTGTTTTGAATAAATTTTTCAGAATTGATTTTACATTTCCCCGAATTTACCATTTTGGTAATCTTCGTATGCCTGCTCGATTTCTGCTTCAGTGTTCATCACGAAAGGTCCGCCAAAAACAACAGGTTCGTTGAAAGGCTTGGCATGTCCAAACAGAATAAGTGCTTCCGACTCCGCATAAATATAAATTTCCTCTTCATCGTTGTTGAATTCAATAAGTTTTGTCTCGTCAGCAATGGTTCCGTTCACATTTACCTTTCCTTTTATCACATAAAAAAAGACATTATGTTCCCTGGGAACACGTAGAAAAACTTCTCCGGAAGACTTTATCTCTATAGTGTTAAGGGTAAGAGGAGTTAAGGTTTCGAATGCGGGTTGCTTACTGCAAAGTTTCCCCGATATCAGATTCACTTTCACTTTTTCTTCATTGAGAATAAGGTAAGGGATTTCATGTACATTCTTTCCTGAATACTTCGGTTCGGTCATTTTTAACCGTATCGGAAGATTGATCCATAGCTGGAGAATTTCAAGTTTTCCTCCTGTTTGTTTAAAATAATCTGATGATGTTTCGGAATGCATAAGTCCTTT
>Ga0207103_10197_pt2 | contig 16554 bp, 17 predicted proteins | sample Alteio_BWMinHeat_81_FD_153546 | JGI IMG/M metagenome (GOLD analysis project Ga0207103, IMG submission 153546) | Enriched cells from forest soil in Barre Woods Harvard Forest LTER site, Petersham, Massachusetts, United States -... | ecosystem: Environmental > Terrestrial > Soil > Temperate forest >...
CCAGCATTATTCCACTTTACTCATGAAAATCTGTATGTCCTCGTAAAACTTTAGAACTTAGAAAAGATTAACACAATTAATGTCATATCGTAGATTAAGAAACGCTGCAAAGTTTTCAATTGGAATTGGCATAGCTTTTCTATGTATAGGTGTAGCTTTGTTTTTGAGTTCTAATGCAGGAACGCAACCGGAAAAATTTGGCATTGTTTTCATGATGTACAGTGGAATAATGCTGGGAATAGGATTTACCGCATTCGTTGTATTAAAATCCCCATAAATTCAAAATTGACACTAAAAGGAAAGAAAAATCACCTATAACGTAAAATTTCTTTTAGGTAACAGCTTGCTAGTTGTCGTAAAGGTTTAAGATCAGAATTGATTTATGAGTGATTTGATATTTTCAAGTATTGGTAAATTTTTGGAAAAAGAAACCCAAAGAGTCAAGTGAGCCAAATGAGATTGACTCATTAATAGATAAAGGAGGTGCACTTTTCAAGTTAGGCAATTATAATCAAGCCATAGAATTTTTTGACGAGGTATTAAAAATAGAACCAAATAATTTTTTTGCATTATACAATAAGGGACTTTCACTTTCTCAATTAGACAAGAAAGAAGAAGCTTTATTTTTTTATGATGAATCATTGAAAATCAAACCAGAAAACGTTTTAGCTTTAGTCAATAAGGGTCTTGAACTTTGTTATCTTAACAAATTTGAAGAAGGTCTGTCATATATGAATAAAGCATTAGAAATACAACCAGAAAACGTTTATGCGTTAGATCAGAAAGGAGCAACACTTGCTGAACTGGGCAAGTATGATGAGGCAATAGTTTGTTATGATAAAGCATTGAAAATAGATCCACACTATATCTTTGCTTTAAGAGGAAAAGGCGATGCACTTTCTAAATTGGGTAAAGATGTTGAAGCTAAATCGTATTATGATGAAATATTAAAAATAGCACCAAATTTTAAAAATTGGAGTAATGAGAGACTAAAAAAAAGTTCAATGGAAAAAGGAGAAATCTTATGCAATGGTATGACTTTTAGCTTCACAATAAAACCTCAAGTACCTGAAGATGGTCGGGGTGAAATAGGTCATTATCTCATAAATGAGAGTGGACTGTTGGAACATTTTGAAGACCCGACTCAAAAATATCAAGACGAACAAGATAGAACAGTAGTGACAATACGCTTTTGGAAAAGTAAAATTTATTCTTCTATAGACGATCCTTTCTTTAAAGAAATTAATGAACAATACACTAAATGGGTCATTGATTTATTCCAGCAGACCGACTATACTTGTAAACTTTTAGAATCAGGGGTCTTAGTGGATATGCCACATAATCAGAAATTGGCAATTTATAATTTGGATAACAAGCTTACACCGACAGAATATAGAGCATTGAAAGATAGCATATTGAAACAGCAAATAGAAGCAGAACAAACACCTCCAATTATATCCAAACCTGAAGCAGTAAAAGCATATAAAGAACTTCAAAAACTTAGCGAAGATGCCCCATTACATTCAATGAAGCAGATAAAACAAAATGCCGAGAAATTTCCCAATGATAAATTTTGGCAAGACGTAAAAAATCCTGAAGAATTTGATTTTAGAGGACGTGCTAACAGTGCTTTTCTTTTGGGTGAATATGAAAAATCCATAGAACTTTGTAATGAGGGATTAAAAATTAATTCACAAAGCCCGTTCTTATTTTATATGAAAGGCACATGCGAAGGTCTTATTGAAAATTTTAAAGAAGGAATAGAAGACCTGCAAAAAGCCATACAATTAAGACCTGATTTCGAAGATGCTTATGGCGAGTTGGGCACCATTTATTCAAAGATGGATCTACCTAAAGAGGCTATAGTGTATTATGACAAGGCATTACAAATAGAACCAGATAATGTTGTTGGATGGTACAATAAAGGTGTAGCATTAACGAAGTTAAAAAACTATGATGGGGCTATATCGTATTTTAACGAGGTAATAAAAAAAATACCGCATCATGTTGGCGCCTTGATCAATAAGGGACAATCCCTCTCTGAATTGGGCAATTATGAAAAGTCCATAACTTGTTTTGATAGGGCATTACAAATAGAACCGGATAATGTTGTTGCATTATACGATAAAGCTGTTGCATTAGAAAAACTAGGAAAACATGATCAAGCCAAATTTTATTATGACAGAGCATCACAAATAAAATCAAATATCTAGTTTCGTTGTACATTATTTCCTCTTCACAACGTAATATGGTATGTTATGATTTGTTGTGGATGAGTACGTTGATCAATTAGAGAAAATGGACATACGATATGATATTTTATGAATTAGAACTTGATTTTGTATTATGTGGACAAACGACTTTATTACAAGTGATAAGAATTGAATTCAAATACGAACAAAAATCTGCATTTATCTTGGGATCAAGTTAAAAAATTAGTTACACTTTTTACATATTGGTATGTTTGGTAAAAAAGAGCAAAATATTCTTACTTTATACTAAATGAAGTTTTTGGCCTACATTTTGGTACGGTTTTTTCCCTGACAGCTGATCATTTAATGAACAATCTCTTATCTAACTGCATTCAATAATGAAATGTATTGATTGGTTGCAAACATAATTTTGTACATACTCAAGGATATTTTGTTTGTACTAAATGTGGGAAGAGGCCAAGAAAAACTTACAGGCGATACAGAAAACGAATAGGAATCATAGTTAGTATAGTAATCGCAGTGTCAATAGCAGGTTTTGCAGTATACCAAACTTTAACCCCAACCTATGTCACTGTTCAAATTCCAAACTTTATGCAACTAAAGATACCAGAATCACTATCACACATACAACTACCAAATTCTAGCGTCGTCATTAATAAAATTGTAAAATTAGCCAGCCAATTTCAACAGATAATTAACAACATGGAAAACTCTGTGAGCCAAATAACAACGTCACAACAAGCAACAAACCCTCTTCGCGGTTTACCAATAGATCCAATGTTACTTGCCATTATCATAGCAATAGTAGTAGGAATTTCTGTAGTGGTTTATTTTGTGCGCAAATCAAAAAAACATCCTTACGAAGACCAAGTTGTAAAAAGACCCAAACCTCACACGGATGATGAGCCTCAAACACCCGAAGACGCATTAAAAGAATTAAGAGATAGGGTTTACAAAGAAAAAATACAAGATCAATCAAGCCGCAGTCCAATACATGAGCCGACTGATGAACCACCTAAGGTGAATCCCAAATACAAAAAGGAAAGTGTAACACAAAATGGAAAATTTGAAGATGTCCACGAAACCTACAGTGAAGAAGTAAAAGATTCAGAGCCTACAACAAATAACTATGAATCAGATGAAATTCGTCGAAAACAAGACGAAGAAAGACGGAAAAGAGAACAAGAAAGAAGCGAGAAACCCATACAAAGCGTAACTACAGAGTCCGATCCTTATCGTATAATGGGATTGGATAGAAATGCATCATGTGCTGATGTTAAAATGAAATTCAAAGAGCTAGTTAAAAAGAATAATCTCACTGGAATCATTAACATGTCTAAAGAAGAAAAAGAACAAAAAGAAAAAATTCTAAGTGATATTATACAAGCAAAAGATACTATCGTGAAGGAAAAAGGTTGCACAAATTAATATCTCAAAGGTTAAAAGTTTGTTAACAATTTTCCAGTTATGACCAAAGTTCTTGGAATTGATTTGGGTACAAATAGCTCTGCAGCGGCAATATTCTCAGATGGTGACATTAGAATTATTCCTTCATTTGATGGAAAAAATACAACAAATAAACCATTTCCATCTGTTGTCTCTTTCTTGGAATCTGGGAAAATTCTAGTAGGAATTCAAGCTATCGAACAATCATTTTACAATCCAAATGGAACTATCTTTAATGTTAAAAGAAAAATGGGTTCTAAAGACATTTTCAGGATATTTGACAAAGAGTACAGACCAGAATTTATCCAAGCATTAATCTTGACAAAAATAAAGATAGATGCAGAATATTTTTTAAAAGAAAAAATTACACAGACAGTCATAACTGTTCCTGCCTATTTTAATGATAATCAGAGACAGGCAACAAAGACTGCTGGTGAGATTGCTGGTCTTGATGTGGTAAGAGTAATGACAGAACCAGTTGCAGCAGCGGTGTCATATGGTCTTGGTAAGATAAAAGAATCTACTAAGATTCTTGTCTTTGACTTGGGGGCAGGCACGTTAGACGTCTCTGTATTAGAAATTGACGATGGATTCTTTGAAGTAATCGGAACAGGTGGAGACACTAATTTAGGCGGAATCAACATGGATAAGGAATTAGCAGATTATCTTATTTCTGAATACAAAAAACAGAATGGATCAAGTGCAGTTGTAGATGATACAATAGGTTTACAAATTAATCAACTTGCAGAAAAAATCAAGATAGAGCTTACAGAAAAAGAGGAAGTAGATGTAAGTGAAATCATCTTTTCAGATAATTCTCAGACTACACTAAATTTGAAAGTTACACGTAGTAATTTTGAGAAATTAATTGAAGAACCAATACTAAAAAGATGTGAACAATGTATCTATAATGTATTAAATGACCTTAAACTATCTTCTGATAAAATTGATAAGGTGATTTTGGTAGGTGGGCCAACAAGGATTCCTGCTGTAAGAAAGTTGGTTGCAAAGATCCTCAAGGAGCCCGAGTCTGGCGTAGATCCAGAATTTTCAGTAGCAAGGGGTGCTGCAATCGAGGGTGCAGTACTTGCAAACGACGAAAATCTTCCTGTATTATATCAGGGTCTAACACTTTTGAATGTTACCCCTCTTGATTTAGGTGAAAAAGCAGTCATGAAAAATAATGAGCTTGGCATAAAATTAATGATACCAAAGAATACAACATATCCGACAGAAGTAACTCAGACCTTTTACAAACAATTCCCCATAAGTCCAAAAATTGAGGTAAGTGTATGGCAAGGCGACTTTCACAATAATTATGGATTTTATGGTAATGAGAATCTTGGCAGTTTTTGGTTGTACGTTCCACAACGTGAGAATTTAGAAATCGAAGTAACCTACAAGATAGATGCTAATGGTATTCTCACAGTGTCTGCAGTTGAAAAAAGTACTGGTAATAGAGACCAATTAGACATTGAAAAAATTGGCGGTACTGTGATTCCAAAACCACAGCTAGATGACATTGCAAAAGAGGCAACCAAATTTGAAGAAGAATATAAAAAATCAAGCTATGATGTGTTAAGCCCTTATGAGATTCCTATAAAGAAACAAGGCTCCACTCAAGTAAGCAAATACAAATGGATGTGCAATAGTCTAAACGATGCCAAATCAATAATTAACGCATTTCATACTGGATATGATTGCAAGCAGTTCCTCTCCACATCTAAATTTGAATTGTTTATTCAACAAGACAAACAATATGTGTTCGGTCACATACAATTAGGACTTCATCCTTACTATCCTATAGGAATTCATCAGGCACTTCAAGAAGATACCCAAGAAAACAGACGGATGGTAACAGTTGTTCTAATTCATGAATTACTACATGCAATACATCCTGATTGGGGTCATGATAACATAAGGCCTGCAGAACATGTACTTGCAAACAAGGCCGGTTTTTTTGATGCATTAACTAACATGGATAGATTGTTTCTGAGCGGTAAGATGAGTTTCTGCAATAACAAAACTGACATTTCTGATCAAAGTGTAAGAATTGATTGCCAAGATTGAAGTGACAATTTTGTTCCATCTTTTAGGCACAACTTTGAGAGAAAATTGCACTATTGCCTGGAGTTCCTCTTTTGGCAGTATCATTCTATCATAAAAAAAATTATGCTAGAATGATATTCTGTTAGGAGTCTGTGGTCAAGACATGACTTTAATTCTATCAATAAAAAAAGTTTGAGAGGATTGATGTAATGTAGTATGCAAGAAAAGGAAGATTATAGAGTTACCAGCAATTTGTGTAGAACTGTTTTGAATATGGCGTATGACGGTCAAGAAAGCCATCGAACTAATCGAGCAAAACAACAGACATCATCTAGAAGACATCGAACTTTACAACGAGATTCTAAAAAAATATGAGGAATCAAACAAGACAGATCCTCCACTCAGTGATCTCACAAAAAAGATGCAAGAGATATTCCTAGGCCTAGTTACAATGATCAAAAAAACAAAGGAGATCCAGATACAGTTCAACAGCGGCATAGTCAAGTTGCTGACCGAGAAAAAGGAACTGGTGGTGCAGGACAAAGTGAGTGGCAGGAGAAATCAGGTGAGGAAACTATTCTTGGAAGGTTACAAGCAAAAGGAAATTGCACAAAAAATAGGAAGTAGTCTGTCAACAGTGGAAAAAGATCTTAGTGAAATAAGAAAAGGATAATGAGCGAAGTCGAAAAGACACTTCATTCAGTTGGAATAGTCACAAGATAGCTAAGAATGATAGTAACACTGGAAAAATAACAAAGATCATAAAGTTTGTAAAAAGAAAACGTCGTTAGACAGTCTAAAAAAATTAAAAGAGAAAAAAAGAAGGTAGGAATATAATATTTGGGAAACAAAGGATCCAATGACTTTGACAGATTTTTGATTTAATTTTTTATATGTTAAGGGTTTCCCTGATTACGATTGCATCTTCGACAACAGAGATCTCAAGATCTTCTCCTCCCTCTAGTTTGAGTTGCCCTACAATTTGTATAGGTATGGTAACACGATACTTGTAGTAGTTGGTACCGTTGTAGTTCCTTGACCTTTGCTTTTGCAGTACGATTTTCAACACATGCTAGTATGGTGTTGGATTTAAGGAGAGAGTTTTGTTTTACGAATTGCCCAAAAAAGAGCCATACAGACATTACAGTATTTTGAAAGGTTTTGGTGTAAATTGGTTTGTAATTTTGGAGCTTTTGTGTTTTGGAAATGTGAAAAAAATTCTAGACTGTATGGTTGGTGGTGATGTTACCAGTTTGCATGTGCATGTCGGATTCGTGTAGTTTTGTTTTTGAGTTGGTATTACTCAGGCACAAAATTGGTTTTCTTTTTAAGCAGTTAGAAACTACCCGTTCTCTAGTCTGTCTAAAACTGAACTTCTGGTATTTTCATAATCAGATATGGTTTTTTGACTAGACCTTACAGAATTCTGTAATGCCTTTTTTGCCTCTAAAAGCTCATCAAGTACATGACGATTCAAGTGAAGCTCACCGTTTTTTTCAATGATAACCCTTGAGGTCTGATACGATTCTTCTTATCTTCTTGTTTATCCTGTATCTGTTAACCCACACCTAGCTTTTTGGGAGTCCATCAAGACTCTTAACAAGCCTTCTCTCCGATCTAGTCAGCATGATTCTTCAACAAGCCTTCCGTTACCTCACATGCAATGTACAGCTGGTTTTCCTCTACACTGTCAAGCCACCTTTCCAGTCCCTTAAAGTCCTCCCCATACATCGACATGAGACCCTCGCATGTCTTTGGGTACACGCGTATGGTCTTGTAGGAAAATTTTACTGCATAACCCTTCTTCTTCAGTGTAGAAAATACGACAGAGATGTATTTTTTGGTATAAAACCTCCCAAAGATGCGATCAAACGTTGGTCGCATGTAAAAACCGATCTTCGAATCCCTTGCATACCTAGCCTGAACACAGCAAGCGCATGCGAGCAGGCAGAGCTCAAGAAAGGAGAGCTTCAGTCTGGTTGAGATAGTAAACCATCTTCCAAACTCTGTCAGTGAGTATGTTTTGTCGTCGTTTTGTGTCACCATCTCCTTTTTTCTGAGCCTGTGAATAGTCATCTTCACGTCATTCTTTGTGGCCTGATACAGTTCCTGTAGTGTCATCTTGTTTGCATCATAAAGTGTGTCAAGCACCAAGCATGAGAGTGAGCCTGACTCTAGCTTCAGGTTCCAATGGTTGTATTCTCGCATCTTTGCTCTGTATATGCTTGACGGAATCAACCCTGGAACACTATCATCAGTAGCATCTTGAGACTCCAGAGCCTTCTTTTGATCCGTATGTTATAGATGGCAAACCATATTTTTTGTTAGGTGCACTATTTATGATACCAGGTGATCTTTTTATCAATAAGATAGGAGATCGTTGCATGTCTTTTAAAAAATGGTGATAATATTATTACCAAAGAGCATCCAGAAGGCAGACCATCAACTTATGACTAGTTCGTTACAGGCCACATACTTCCTGGTTTGAGATATGGTATAACAACTCAGCTAAAAATTTTTTTAGCTATAATGACGCCCTCATCATCAAGTAAAGGAGCCGATATGACTAGATTTTCGTCCCCATTACGAACGTAAAGTCGCTTGAAACTTTGATCTTAAGATGCAGCTTCCCTGATCCGTGGAATCAGACGATCAGTAATTTCATTTGTTATAAAGTTCTGATTCCAGATTTACCTTATAAAGTAAGTAAACTTGCATTAGCGAGCTTGTGTTGACTTCATCTTGCGTTATAGGATCAGAATTTGGTCCTATAATGCAGGATGTTTTTGCCAGCCTCCTCTATTCTGGGGATGAATCTAGGTTCTATAACGAACATAGGGACTATGGACCAGAGAGTATCAAGCTTGAATCCATTACGCCAAAAGGCGTTACGCTAAATGGCGTAATAGCTGAATCAAGTATCCGTATGCATTTTTGCATACGTATGCAATTTTGCATACGTATGTTTCGAAATGTTCTCGAATCTCTACTAGCCCAAGTACATGGGGGTGTACTTAGTACATGGGGGTGTACTAATCCCCATGATATCATCTGCCATATACTAATTCGCGCATATACCATTTTGTGTATATACGAGATGGTATATGACAGTGAAAGATTTCGATGTTATAATTACTCGAAATCAGCATTCATAGGTCCCAATCCTTGTAAAGTTTAAAAGTTGTAAAGTTTACAAGGATTGTGTGTCATTTACCCTGTATTCCGCTACTGGAGACGATTTCATAGGTAGAGAAAAACTGGTGGGGGAACTCTTCAAGGAGTTGTCCTCTAAGAACAAAATTGGCTTTTCCGTGTCGGGGATTCGACGAATTGGAAAAACCAGCATACTCAAGGAAGCTGAGAGAAGGTTAACTGAAAAGAATATTCCAGTCATCTATGTTTCCGTATGGAGAATTTTGCCTAGCACTATTGATGAATTTACTAGAGTGCTTAACAGAACAACGTTAGCTGCGTTTGAACGCAAACTTCCAAAGAAATTCAAATTTGAAGAACTCCTTGTAACAGGTGCAAAAGCTGTCGGGACATTCTTGTCAGGACTCAAGTTGTCCGCAAAAGTAGCAGAAGATCTTGAAATCTCAGCGGCCTATGTCAAGAAAGAATCTGAAGATGTAGAAGATGCCATAACAAAATCCGTTTCCCTTATAGAACATTTAGCAGATATGACAAAATCTAAATGTGTCTTGATAATAGATGAGTTTCCATCAATAATTGATCTAACCTATGGGGATAAGAATAAAAAAATTGGATGCGATATAGTGAAATTATTACGCACTTTGTTTGAAGAATTCAAACATACCAAATTAGTCGTATCTGGATCTTTTAGAGACACTTTGGATAATTTAGTAACGAAAGCAAATGCTCCTTTCTATAAACAATTACTTCTACGAGAAGTGCAAGCATTTACCAAATCGGAATTTGATGATTTTCTTAAACATTATCTTCCTGACCTTAAATTCACTGATATTAAGGCAAAAGAATTACTGTATAAAATTTCTAGTGGAATTCCTTATAATTTACAACTATTGGGAAAAGAGATTCAGCTACAAGATATACAAAAAATTGATTCCATAAAAATGACTGATATTATAACCTCTGTTTTAGAAAAAGAAGGCGAGCAGTCATTCAAGGAATTCACAGAAAACTTGACCCCTTCAGAAATTAAGGTATTAAAGGCACTTGCAAAAGATCCTGGCTCAAAACCCTCAGATATTGCAAGAGGTGAATTTATGGATGACGATACAGTCAATTCAGCCTTCAATTTACTCTCTCGTAAAGGGATAGTAAAGAGAATGGGTCGTGGAGTTTATGGATTCACTGATGAACTATTTGCAGAATGGCTTAAATTGTCTGATTCCTTGTAAAGTTTACAAGTTGTAAAGTTTACAAGGTTTATCACCTTCATAACATCGAATTTGTGAAGTATAGACAATATTCGCTCTATTTGATATACACAATAAATTCACCATATACAATTTGGCAATTTCACTATTCCATAGTCAGGTTTTATGATTCTTCTGTCTAATTTTTTAATGAAAGATATGTAATTGGTAAAGAATCATCTATAGAACAATCTTAGGGTGTCGAAATTCGGGGCAGTTTAGGCTTCTTTGAATGCCTATATCGGTTAGTTTCGATCCCGATTGTGTCTGACCATACCGCTTACAACTGCCTTGATGATTGGCAGTTCAATAACATGGCAAGCATACTGAAAGACTTTCACCTTCGAGCGAGAACCATGTTACCCCTATCAGTGTTCTGACTGACAAGATTTCGATAATAACTTTTTGTTTTAAGATCAGATAAATCTTATTATTTTCTGTGTGCAACAGACTTCCCTAGGTAAATTTGGTTTTATAAACAACCACTACTTTGTTGACATGAGCAAGACAATTACAATCTCTAAAGACATCATTCTAAAACTCAAAGCTGAGAATGTAAAGTTACTTGAACGCATATCAAGGCTTGAGAAGAGACTAGAAAAATAGCTATTCTTCCCCTAACATTTTATCAAACATTCTCTGTTGCCCTTCTATTGTTTTCCGTAGACTTTTTATTTCTGAAGAGAATTTTCTTTCAAGACTAGTTACATCATCAAACTTTCTAGCTTCACGAATCTGTGCCAGTTTCTTGGAAAGAATGGTACCGCAATTACTGCAATGAGATTTATCTGCACTGTTGCCCTGGTGACAATACGGACATATCTTTGAGAACAGTATTGATTCACTGTTGTCTTCTTTTTTTAATCCGTGCAGCTTCAGGATGGCGTCTTCCTGGTCAGAATCTGCCAAGTGTGTGTACTTTTGCAACATTTTACTTCGTGGGCTCCAGTTTCCATACATTACAGCCACACGGCCAAGACGCTTGACATGTTCTGTAATACTTGTATGCCTGAAAAGGTAGAGCCAGATTCTTTTCTTAATACCAGCCTTTTCAGCTGAACGTTTTATCAGATGCCATAACTGCCAGTATGACATCCTGCCTTCTTCATTGTCATCCCATAGAAGATATGCTTCTGGGTTTTCAGCATCAGGGTGCTCCTGTATCCATTCCTTCATTGGCACAAAGCTTGTTACTAGAGTGAGTCTTTTTGGACCAGTCTTGCCACTAGTATGAACTCTCACGAAATCATTTCCAAATTCTATGCCACCCATGGCGATATTGAGAAGCTCTGCAGGCCTGAAGCTTCCATCAAGTAAAAGAAACAAGACAAGGATGTTTCTCTTTACATATTTACCTCCTATTTTCTTGACAGCTTTTATCATGGCAAGAATTTCATTGTCCTTGATTAGGTCTTTTGACTGGATTTTCTCATACTTATCGTAGAAAGAGCCGGGTGTAATCCAGGCAACTTCCTCGCAATAGTCTTCTTGCCCTTTTTGAATCAGTTTCTTTGTCTTGCACCAATGTACCAAACGTTTGACGGTTCGCAAGTGGCCCTCCTTTGTAGCGTTTGCCAAGTCAGAGATTACAAACTTTTTTACAATCTCTTCACAGTCATCACGAGTCCATGAGCTTATTGCTTTATCATCTTTGATCTGAACAATCCTCTGGCAGGAATATGCATAAGTTGCAATTCGAATCCAGCTCCTGCCCGACAATAACAATGCATCAAGAAATTTTATACAGTCAGAACCATTCTTGAATCTCGTTAAGATATTTTTATATCGTTCTACGTGCATAGCAGAATTGTGTATGTCATTGTTTGCTATTTTCTTGGATTCACTCATATGATATCATACACCAACACAATTTAAGGCACAAAATTTCTTCATGCTGCGTTATGAAATACGCCAGGCTCCGAGTCACTGAATTTGCACTCATATTGTATCATGTCTCTAACTCCTCTTCATCGTCTGGCTTTTTTAGAATGGTAAAAGTAAGATAAGAACTAATTGAAGAAAAATGTAATTTCCATCTCACAATCATTGTAAAAATTATCTTTACTCATATAATTGTCATAATTTGTGCTCTTTTTACTATCTTTCTGTTACTCTTCATCCTTTTGTAGAATTTCACCTAGTTTTATCCAATGGGAAAACGAAAATTCACCATTGATCTTGGCAATGAAAAGATAGAGGTAGAAGGACATATGCACAAAAATGTAGCCATCAAATATCTCATGAAAAGACGCAGATCACTTATTATGACTCGCGACAAAGAGAAAGTTGAACGACTGTATGAGAGTGTCCCAAAGGTAATATCCATCATAGGAGGACATTTAACAAAATCCTACCAAGTAAACTGGGAAAGAGAGGGCACAACAGAATTTGAGGGCTCAAGGTTTGTCTTTACACTAACTGAGATTCCAGATCAAAAGATAGTAGCGTAAAACTAACTGAGTTTTTGATAATGTCCTAACTGTTTATTCTGTCTAGATTTGTAAATTTAGATTATACCAACTTCGTGCATAGTAATCAAGCCGTTATCGCCAACTATTTCTTTTATCTCTGGCAGTATCTTTTCAAGTTTCGATAACTCGTCAATTACTTCGATAACAAGAGGCATGTTAACTGATATTCCTTCTACATGTATGTTAGATTCTCCTCGTTTTCCATATCCTCCTGTACCTGTCCAGATCGTAGCACCAGAAATTTTCCCCTTTTTCAAGATGTCAAGTATTAGTATATGAACACGTTTTCCCTTCACAGTGTCATTTTTTTTAATTCTAATAGCAACTGACCACATTTTTATGGTTCTCATTTTATCTTAATGCTCCAACTATTACACTTAACAAAGCTCTGCCTCCAAATATAGAACCTAATGACAAACCTACATTTGTGATAATGTTAATTGCCATTAAAGAATATTGTTTGTTATCAATCAAGTTAGATGTTTCCAACGCAAATGAGGACATTGTAGTTAATCCGCCACAGAACCCTATTGCAACTAGTAACATATACTTGTCATCAAGATTCCATTGTTGTGAAAGAACTGAAAATCCCCCAAGAATAAAACTTCCCACTATATTCACGATTAATACGTTTACAGGTAATACGCCAAGAAGTAACGGTGATTTTGTTATTCCATATCGTAGAAAAGTTCCAGCCAACCCACCTATTGCTAGAAACATTATTTCAATTCCCTTCATACTGAATCACTTTTCCTGTTGAATTGATTTTCTTTTTGATTTTTGTTTGTCATTTGTCTACCTGTTGAATTTTCATTAGGTAGACATTATCAGCATCTTCTAATGCGGTTTAGGATTTCCCAAGGCTAATGTCATAGCCTGCAATCCTATAATTTTATCATATTTTTAAGCCTTTATTGCAAGTTTCATTATTACTTTGGTTACAATGTGAACAAGTCAAACCTAAGATGTATTTAATACAAAATAATGGGATCGGCCGGATTTGAACCGACGACCTCAGGTACCCAAAACCCGAATCATACCATGCTAGACCACGATCCCGATGTAAATGCAGCTTGGAGCTCCCCAATTTAAGCTTCACAGATGATGATTTTAAATAACATACAAAATCAAGACTATTTTATGCAAATCCAAGATTACATCAGTGCTGGAAAGATTGCATCACAAGTAAGAGAAAATGCAAGAAAAAAATATCATGTCGGTTCTACATTGTTTGAGATTTGTGAATCAATAGAAAAAGAAATTATTCAAAAGGGCGGCAAGTGTGCTTTTCCAGTGAATACTAGTCTAAATGAGATAGCAGCTCACTATACGGCAGAGCCAAACGATCAGAAAGTAATCAGTGGGACTGATTTGTTAAAAATTGATCTTGGAGTACAGATTAACGGATACATAGCAGATACTGCAGTAACTGTATGTTATGATCCCAAGTTTGATTTTCTAATACAAGCAGCAGAAGCTGCACTAAAGGATGCAATATCAATCATAAAGACAGGTACAAAATCAAGCGATGTGGGAAAAACAATAGAAAACACAGTAAAACATATGGGATGTCAACCAATAGCAAATCTCAGCGGTCATTCCTTAGAACAATACACCATTCATGCTGGAAAATCAATACCAAATATTTGGTCTATAGGATCTTTTTCGTTTTCGCCTACCGAAGCTTACGCGTGTGAGCCATTTGTTACAACAAAAGAAGGATTAGGATTTGTACGCGAAGGTAAAACAAGAAACATCTTTTCACTTATCACTAGAAAAAGAACAAAGGATGCAGAAGCTGATAAGCTTGCTGATCACATATGGGAAAAATTTAACATGTTACCATTTGCATTAAGATGGCTTATTCCAACTTGGGAAGAAAAAAATGCTAGAATTTTGTTAGAGAAACTTGTTAAAAACAAGGTAGTAAGATCATATCCTGTATTAACTGAGGCAAATGGTGAAAGAGTAGCACAGGCAGAACACACATTCATACCTCAAGAAAATGGAATAACAGTTACTACACTCTAGGCACTAACTTCGCCAAAAATTTTGGCAATTAACATCTGACCTTTACATGATGAACATGTGTCGGTTTTTTTAAATACATAATCACCTTCTTTGAATTTTCGCTTTAAAATTGCGTTACATGAATTGCATTGCTCTATAGTATATGGTGTAATGATCTCTTCTTTTTTTCTTTTAAATCTCATTGTGAAACTCCAAGAGTGTTTCCTACTCCAATTACTAGAACAGACTGACCTGGTTTTGCATTATCTTTAATCATTTCATGTATTTGTAATGCTACTTTTTCTGCAGAATCAGCAATTTCTTTTTTCATAAGTGTGATGGCTTCTTTGATTGATTGTTTTATTATAATAGCATAAATAGGAATTTTATATTTTGTTGCAACCTCTTCAATTTGATATCTATCAGTACCAATTCCTCCAATTGCAGCGCCAAATCCTTGTGATACAGTACCAGAATCTTCTCCCTCTAGTTTTAGTGCTGCGTCAACCATTACTATTACATCAGGTTTATTTTCAGATATGATTCTCTCTAGTGCGTCACCAGGTCTTCCAACTGTTGCAGATGGTCCTTCGGCCTTCATCAGATAGAGTTTTCTTCCCTCAAATTCTTTTTCGCTCCACACTGTCTCAAATGCAGCAGTTTTCTTTTCTGTTCCAATCATCATCTTTCCAACAATCATTGGCCCTATTCCATCACCTATTGGTTGACCTTGTCTGAAAGCAGAGACTGCATCCTTTAGTGCCTCTGCTTCTTCCATGATAAACGGTATCATCATTTGTAATGGCAAAATTAATGGAAAATTATTTTGTTTTTTTGCCGTAAGATAGAGATGCCTCACCATTTTGTAAAGCAAGTGCAAAGTAGTAGCTGCTTCTAGAATGTTTTCTATCTTACTTGCATCCATTGAATTCATTTCTGATGAAATTGTTTTTACTTGCAATCTAGTATAATCCTCACGTGAACGCATGATGTGTCTGATTTTCTGAATAATTCCATTGGGATCCATGTCAACAGGCATTATTGTAAAATAGTCAAGATACCTGTCGATTTTTGTAGAGGGATCTGTTGTTGGTTTTATCGTAGTTTTTATGTAGTCAAGCAGTTCTTTTCTTGTATCATCTTTGAGTATCTTTAATTTTTCAAGTGATTTGTTAATTTCAGACGATGTTACTTGTAACTGAATCCTTTGACCATAAAGCACGAAGATTATTATCGGTACAATCATCACAAGCAGCATCACAGGATTAGAATTATCATTAAAATTGAGTAGTTTATCTACATTAATTCCTAGAAAATCCATTAATAGAAAAGCTTGTTTTTACCAAATTAAATCTTTGTTAAAAACCATGATCATTTTTAACTTCTAAAAACAATGAATTATAATGAAAGCCGAAAATATAGGTGTAGAGATTCAACGAATTGTACAATGCAGAGTACTTTGGGATAAGTATAGTCGTGATTTTTATTCTGTTGATGCCAGCTCATATATTGTAAAACCACTGGTCGTTGTTTTTCCAAGAAATGAAAATGATATTATTAAGATTCTGAGATTTGCGTCAAGAAAGAACATCCCAGTCACACCTCGTGGTGCAGGAACAGGTCTTGTTGGAAGTGCCCTAGGCAAGGGAATAATTCTTGATTTGAAATATTTTGATAAAATTAAAACATATCCAAATTATGTACAAGGTACCTTCAGAGCCAGCAACAATTTTTTGCAAGTCTGTTTTTTTTGTGATTTTGTCTAGTCTGTAACCACAAGAATTTTTTGATACATGAGGAAATTTTTTTTGAATGTTGTGATTTATAATTTTCAATATCTTGTTACCAAACCGTGATTCTGATGGAAAATTAATTGCTTTGCCGCTTGAAGTTATTATCCTTACTCCAATCAAGTTGTCTATGACACTGCCATATTTGAGCGAATGAATACCACTTGCGTTTGTG
>Ga0207103_10211_pt1 | contig 16433 bp, 14 predicted proteins | sample Alteio_BWMinHeat_81_FD_153546 | JGI IMG/M metagenome (GOLD analysis project Ga0207103, IMG submission 153546) | Enriched cells from forest soil in Barre Woods Harvard Forest LTER site, Petersham, Massachusetts, United States -... | ecosystem: Environmental > Terrestrial > Soil > Temperate forest >...
ATGATACCGATGTTTTCCAGCCGTTAATTTATTTTCTGGAGATGGTGTTTCATAGGTCTTACACACAGAATCCGAAGATTGGCATCGCGATGAGAGTGATTGCTGATCATATTCGTGCCGTTGCTTTTACTATTTGCGATGGACAGTTGCCAAGTAACACCGGGGCGGGCTACGTAATAAGAAGAATTTTAAGACGCGCTGTTCGATATGGTTATAGTTTTCTTGATGCGAAACAGCCTTTTTTGCATGAGCTGGTTGATCCATTAGATAAGCTAATGGGACCGGTGTTCCCGGAACTATCTTTACAGAAAGAATTCATCAAAAAAGTTATCAAAGAAGAAGAAATAAGCTTTTTCAAGACTTTGGCGGATGGAATGCATAAGTTAACATACTTCTTTCAACATGCCTACCTCGATAGCTTTCCAATATCAAAAGCCGAAGCAATTGAAAGTCACAGATTGAAAACTGTCCCTGGCAAACTGGCTTTTTTGGACAGCCTGAGTTACCAGTACCGGACGGATAGTGATGATTATGTATTAACGGACGAACAGGTAAATGAAATGTTAAAGCGAAAATCTGATTTTCTTGCCGGCAAAACAACATCGCGCCCATGGAGCGAAATAAAAAAGAAGTACGAAGAAGGTGTTTGAAGTCGAATTACTTTTTCAGGCAGAAGATGAGTTATCGGAAGCCTATGATTGGTATGAAGAACGACAAACCGGCTTAGGAAACAGACTATTCCGTGAGGTAAACCATTACTTGGGCGTTATAGAGAAAAATCCTTTCCATTTTCAAATAAGATATCCCCAGAGTCTTCGAGCGGCCCCATTAAAAATCTTCCCCTATCTTGTAATTTACTGGATCGATGAATCAAAAAGAGTTGTTTACGTTACTTCGATTTTCCACACGAGCAGAGATCCCGAATTGTTATAGTTTCGACATTTTCAATTAAAGTATTACATTTGCATATGCCATATAAAGAACGGGAAATCAGCAAGATGTATTATACGATGGGCGAGGTTGCCATCCTTTTGGATGTAAGCCAATCGCTGATAAGGTTTTACGAAAAGGAGTTTGAAATACTTGCTCCGAAAAAGGGTAAAACCGGCAACCGCCTTTTTAACCAGGAGAATATAGATAGCCTGAAACTGATCATCCACCTGATAAAAGAAAAGGGCTATACCATACAGGGCGCAAAGGATTTTATCAAAAACAAAGGTTACTCGGGCAAGGATAGCATCCGCGTGATCAACTCACTGGAAAACCTGAAGAGCTTCCTTATCGACGTAAGGGATCAGTTGTAACAGGTGCAAATCAAATTGTCGTGCAGCCACCAAATGCCCCTATGGGGCGAAACTTCTGCAATCCTCGTCCCATAGGGACATTTGGTAGGTAGAATAATTAAATATTCGTTTTTAGCGTTCCATCGGAACGCCTGGTTAGCAAAGCGGCAATTTGAATTGCACCGACAAGCCCCTGTTTTCAACTAAACATTATTTTTTATCTTAGCCTGATATGATCCCGAATCACAAAGGCGAGGTACCGGCTGCATTATTGCTGCTGCCTTTTGTATTGGGGATACTTCCCGGAACAGGCATTTTTGCAGGCGTCAATGCCACCCTCCTTTATTGGGCGTTCATTTTTTGCAGTTTCGTTTTTATTTTTCTCAATTTAAAATACAATAAACTTAGGGTTTATAAACAAAGATGGGCCGGGGGCTGCCTCATCGCACTGATCTTATTTTTATTTGGCTGGATATTGCAGGTACGCTATAACGAGCTTCGCTCAGCCGATCATTTTTCAAAATTATCGGCGCAATATCTCGTGGTGAGGATCAATAATGAACCTGTTTTAAAAAATGGCTTGTACCGGTTCACGGCAAATGTTGAGGAAAACCTTAGTGCAGGACATCAAACGGCATCAAACGGTACTCTACTCATCACTATAAAAGACAGTTCGGCAAAACGGTTAAACTATGGCGATGAGCTGCTGATCCCGGCGAAATACAATGCTATCGACCCACCTTTCAATCCCGCCGAATTCAATTACAAGAGCTATCTCGGCCACAAAAATATCTTTTACCAGGCGTTCCTCTTGCCAAAGCAGTATAGCGTTATAAAAACATGTGCGGGTAATCCGCTGGTCGCACATTCAATATGCTTAAGGAAGCGATTAGTTGAAAAATTGCGGCAAAACATACGCGATACGGATGCCTGCGCCGTTGCATCGGCCCTGGTGCTTGGCTATAAGGCTGATTTGAGCAGCGATATAATGGAAGCCTATTCAAAAACCGGAACGGTTTATGTGCTAACCGTTTCGGGTGCACAGGTAGCCATTATTTACCTGGTGCTGGCCTATGCCCTAAGCTTTTTAGACCGGTTTAAACGCGGAAAAATCATTAAAGCGGTTATCATTGTGGCACTCGTATCATATTATGCGTTGCTAACCGGTCTCTCCGTGGCTGTTTGCCGGGCCGCATTAATGCTTTGCCTGGTGCTCATCGGCAAAACTTCGCGCAGGTACGTCAATACCCTCAATATCCTGGCCGTTTCGGCATTTATTCTTTTATGTTACGATCCATATTTTATAACTGAGGCGGGTTTCCAACTCTCCTACCTGGCAGTGTTCGGGGTTGTTATTTTGCGGCCGGTGGTTTACAAGTGGTTCAGCTTTAAAAATAAAATTGCGGATAAACTATGGGCAGTTTGCTCCTTTTCAATCGCCATACAGTTGGCTATTTTTCCGCTCTGTGCGCTGTATTTCCATCAATTGCCCGTTTATTTTTTGGTGAGCAATCTGTTTGTTATTTTGCCTTCGGCGATCATCATGTACGCGGGGGTATTTTTCCTTTTATTGCCAAAAATACCGCTTTTGTCGCCATTCCTCTCTTTTATGCTCGAAAAGACAACTGTTTTCATGAACAAAGTGCTGGCAATTATCGAGCGGTTGCCGGGCGCCGCTATCAATAAAATATGGCTCACAACCCCTGAATATTTATTGCTTTATTTAGTCGTTATCATGCTTTGGTATTTTTGGTACCATAAAAAAATACGATGGCTTAAAATAGCGCTGGTCTGCTGTTTCCTGCTTGCGTTGAGTTTCAGCTTAAAGAGTATCAGGCACGCAGCTGCCAGGGAAATAGTTTGGCTGAACCTCAAGAAACACCCGGGAATAATCTTTAAGAACGGAAATTCGGCAATCGTTCTCACCGACTTAAAGCAGACGGATAAGAACTATAAATATTCTATCCAACCCTATTTGGACAGCAGCCAGGTAAGAAATGTTAAAGTATACGATTTAAACAACGACATCAACACGCCCTGGTTTAGGAAAAGATTAGGATTGATACAATTTCTGAACACGCCGGTTTTCATCTGTGATGGGCAACTTGATGAGCACGCCTTGCCGCAAAAATTAAAAGCGGACCTTATTTACGTCTCCGGCAATCCCGATCTTTCATTAAATAGCCTGGACGCCAATTTTAACTATCAAACGCTTGTAATTGACGGCTCCAATTCAGATAAGAGAATTATGGTTTGGCAACGACTGTTTGACAGTAAACGTATCCATTATAAAATATTAAAGCGTAACAAATATTTCGTTTCCGTATCTAACTGAAAAGAAAACTATACTAAATTTGTATCTGTCCAAACAAAAATCTAACTTGTATTAAACAAAGCTGAATTTATGAACATTAAATTTTTTAATGTTGCTTTAGGCATAGCGCTTGCAGCAACCACCATGAGCGCCAGCGCGCAGAAGACGTATACAACGGGTGCGTATACCTACTCAACTGAGGTAATGGGTCAGCAGGCTGATGTAAAAGAGTATTTTTCACCGGATTCAAGTGCGGCGGTGATCACCTCGGGACCGGCCACTATAAAGGTTTTAATGAATGCCAAACACGATTACCTGGCTGTTTTGGTTGACGTGCCCGTAGCAAATATGAAAAAAGCCGGTATCGCTACTCCGGCGGAGCTTGAAGAAGGGATGGCTCAATTGCCTTCCTTTACCTTTACGCCAACTACCGAAACAAAAACCATATCGGGGTTTAACTGTACAAAAGTGACAGCTAAAGACAGCAAGAGCGGCAAATCTTACGATGTATGGGTAACGAAGGATATAGTTGTTCCATCTACCGCAATCCCTTTTTATTATAGCGGCGCAGGTGGCTTCCCGGTGCAGTTCACCGCTTTTCAACAAGGGCAGGAAACAAGTATTACTATTGCAACCATTACCGATGAAAAAGCCCCTGCCGGGACTTACGGTATCGCCAAAGATTTTGAAAAAGGCACATTAGCCGATTTGAGGCAGCAATAATCGTTAAAGAAATTAATTTATCAGGCCGCCCGGAACAATCGGGCGGCTTTTTCACTATAAAGTCAGTTCGGTTATCAGTGCCTTTGTCCAATCCGAAAACAAGCGTGCCTCTAATTCGAGTGCTTTTTCAGCATGTTCCCGCCAGTTTTCCGAAAAACTTTTAAGCTGGCTGATCATTTCTTCCAAATGCCCTTCTTCCTCAAGGATGATCGATTTTACGTTTACTTTACTTCCGGCGTTTTCGAGTGCCTCCTGGTAAACGGGGTACAGTTCGTCGGCCCGCACTTCTATGGCATAAGTCACAAGCAAATACGCCGCAAAGCGCAGTTCTTTCCCGCTAAGCCCAAGTTCTTTTTTAAGGTAACGGCAAACATCGATATCCAGCTGATTTAAATAGTAGCGGCTTTGCGCGGGCGCCAGCAAGTACGCTGGCTCATAGGTGGGGCAAGCATTCGCCCCTGCCTTTTCAATTTGTTTTTTCAGATAAAACGCGTGGCGATGCTCTTCAGCAGCATGCTTTAGGATAATATAGGTAACCGTCAGCGGGTCTTCGCAAGCTGATATCTTGCGGGCGCCGGTATTTTCCATTAACGAGAGTGTATTTAACCATTTGGCATGCAACTCGTCGTTTTCTATTATTAGTGGTAGTATTTTATTTAATTTCATTTTTTGGAATTACACCGATTGTAGAATGATTTCACCGATTAACTGGGGATTTCACCGATTTTTTTTGATTGCACCGATTTGATCGTACTTATGGTTGTCTGAAAATCGATTTTTAAATTTCATTGAGCGCCTGCTCAATTTTGGCGTAAATGTAGCCGAGTTGATCGTTTGTAATGCAATAGGGAGGTAAAATGTATATCGTATTGCCGAGGGGGCGTAAAATGATGCCGGCAGCCAAAAAGTAATTGTACAGCGTATCGCGAAGGTTATTAAAGTATGAGGTACTGCTGCCGGTTTCCCACTCCATCGCAAAGATCGTCCCCGTTTGGCGGATGGTTTTTACCTTAGAGTGATGCCTTATCTTTTCGCCAAACTGCCGGTGCATAGCTTCGATCCTTTTGATATTTTGACCGGTTGACGGTTCTAAAAAAAGGTCTAAACTCGCCAATGCCGCGGCACAGGCTACCGGGTTTGCGGTGAACGAATGGCCATGAAATAAGGTTTTCAGCCTGTCGTCCCACAAAAAAGCATCATAAATTTGCTGTGTGCAGGTGGTCAATCCCAGCGCCATGGTGCCACCGGTCAGGCCCTTTGAAAAGCACATGATATCCGGCTGTTCCGTTACATAATAACAGGCAAACGGCTTACCCGTGCGGCCAAAGCCGGTAAATACCTCATCCGCAATCATCAATACGCCTTCCTCTCTGCAATGGGCCATCAGTTCGTTCAAATACTGCGCGTCGTACATCAGCATACCGCCGGCGCCCTGTACCAAGGGTTCGAAGATGAAACACGCGGTTTCAGATTTGAGATTTGAGATTTGAGATTTGAGATTTTGGATATTGTTTTGGTCGGGCAGATCGATAAATTCCACTTCAAAAAGCAGCTGGTCAAAGGCCGCCGTGAAAGCGCTTCGGCCGCTTACCGCCATGGCGCCGAAAGTATCGCCATGATAGGCGTTTTTAAAGGCTATGATCTTTGTGCGGTTTTCGCCTTTGTTGTGCCAGTACTGGAGGCACATTTTAATAGCTACCTCAACCGCGGTTGAGCCATTATCTGAATAGAAAACCTTTTGCTGATTTGCCGGCAGTATTTTGAGCAGGCGCTCGGCCAGTTCAACGGCCCCTTCGTGCGTGAAACCTGCGAATATTACATGCTCCAGTTTATGCAACTGCTCCGAAACTTTTTGGGCGATATAAGGATGTGCATGCCCATGGATATTTACCCACCAGGATGATACCGCGTCGATATACTGTTTTCCGTTCTCATCAAAAAGCAAAGCCCCCTCGCCCCTCATGATCGGCACCGGTGGTGCAGCCGTTTTCATTTGCGTATAAGGATGCCAGATAACTTTTAAATCTCTATCGGTCAAACTCATATCTCATTCATTAAAAGTTTTGCCACATGCTGGTCGGTGGGGAAAAGGAATTCTTCATTAGCCAAATTTGATAGCGTCACCCAGCGGAAAGATTGTAATATATCGCCATCTCCGTCAAAATCGAACAAAATGGTTTTAAAGATCAAATTCAACGGGCTGGTGTTCTTAACCAAATAATAAACACTGATCACTTGTGAATCATTAAAAGCCGACTTTACAAAAAAATCCGTGGTATAAAAATGGCGGACGATCTCAACCTCAGCATTACATTCCTCTAAAAACTCGCGCTTTAATCCATCAACCAGGCCCTCCCCTAATTCCAGGCCACCACCGGGAAATTTGGTGAAACGCATGCCATATTCCTGTTCATCGCTGATCAATACCTCATTTTTATCGTTGATCAGCAGCCCGTAAACCCGTACGTTAAAATACATTATTCAAAGTGTTTTTTATTGCGGATGATCTTATCCAGCGTCCAGGCAATATCCTCCGTTTTTGCTTCCGACCTGATGGGGCAGTTGGGCATGCTGCAATAATGGCAGCATTGCGGGATACACGGATCTGTGTGGATAAACAATTCCGTCCGCGTTACTTCGCTGTTTATCAGCGTATCAACCAGCTTTACCTCTTCATGCACTTTATTCAGGTCGAAATAATTGGGCAGCGTTAAATGGCAATCGATATGCAGATCGTTACCATACTTTTGCGCCCTGAAATTGTGTATATCTATCCACGAGTCGCGCCGCTTCTCGTTCAAAACCTTAATTACGTCCGTTACTATCTCAAAATCGGCCTCATCCATCAACACTGACACCGACCGCCGGATGAGCTTATACGCGCTGTAAAGTATGTATAAGCCAACAACTATGGATAAAGCGCTATCCAGCCATAGGATTTTTGTAAAAATAATGAGCAGCAAGCCCGCAACCAGCCCCAGGCTCGTCACCATATCGGTAAGCAGGTGGCGGCCATCGGCATCAATGGTAACCGAGGGCAGCGACTTCCCCTTTTTGATCATGTACCAGCCCAAAAGGCCATTGACCAGGCCGGTTGCGCCTATGATCAGTGCGCCGACAAAAAGGTTTTGTATCGGGTTGGGATAAAACAGGCTGTAAACCGATTTGATAAGAATGGTTACCGCCGCTATGCCGATAAGCGACCCCTCGATAAATGCCGACAGGTGCTCAACCTTGCCGTGCCCGTACGGGTGGTTTGCATCGCGGGGCTGGGCGGCCAGGTAAATGCTGAAAAAGGCAAAAGAACTCGCCAAAACATTTACGATGCTTTCAGCGGCATCCGTAAGCACAAAGTTGGACGAAGTAATAAACCAGGCTGTAAATTTGGCCAGCATCAGGACGATCCCTGTGATCAGCGCAACAAGTATTATCCTTTTCTGCTCCTTCAAAATAGCTGGAATTTGCGCCAAATTTATAAATTTTACCGGGATTGACAGCCTGATCGGTGATTTGCAGGCATGTTATTTATGTGTCTTTACACCCCGGATTAACAGGTGTTCAAAAATGAACACCTGAACACTTTTACTACTTTAAGTAAACGCATATAAGCTATTTATAATAAGAAAACTATGAAATTTATGTAAAGTATTACTTTAACTCCAAAACGGCAAAAAGCGTTCATTTTTGAACGCTTTTGAACACCAAATTGAACTCTGTGACTGTCTATCCCTGGAAAAAGTTGACACTTTTGGTGGATGATACTGGAATATATTTACCATCGACCAATTCATTGCCGTCGACTTCAGTCGACGGAATAGCATGCGCCGCTTCTGGCTTCAGCCAAAAACTCCGTCATATTATTGGGCTAAAGCCAAAACGCTTGATTTTTTAATCCGGTCGACTGAAGTCGACGGCAATGAATAATTTATATGATTTTATGCGACTGACCTTTTCCGGTGCAGGCGAAGTTGCATCAATCAGTCTGTTTCGAACCAATTCGAAACGCTCACGAAACACCGATAAACGCCATCGATTCGGTTTCGAAACGGGTACAAACGGCATAGAAAAAAAATTTCCAACGGCAAAAAGCGTTCATTTTTGTTCAGGTGATGAACGCATAATCAAGCAAAAAAAATATTAAACCGAGCTAAGAATTTTTGGCGGCTGGCTTACACCAACTCATGCCTGCCCGCCAGGCAAACTTCAACCAGGTGCAGGATGGCATTGATATTAAACGGTTTTTCGATAAAGCCGTCAGCGCCAAAGTCGCCGAAAGATTCCAGGAACCTCGGGAAACCCGACATGAGGATCACCGGCAGGTTTGCAAACTCCGGGTGTGCTTTAAGTTCGAGACATTGCTCGCCGCCATTTACACCCGCCAAAAGAAAATCCATGATCACCAGGTCGGGCCGGCTTTCGAGCACACTTTCGGTGATCGACGCGGTATAGGTAAGCCCTGCCACTTCGTAGCCCTCTTCGTTGAGCAAATCGGTTAGAATGCAGAGGATATCATAGTCGTCCTCTATAACAAGAATTCTTTTGGACATAAAAATTATAATTGGCAGCACAAAGATAAACTTTGCTTTCTTTATTTGTTATAACGGTATTGTTAAGATTTAATTACCGATTGTGCATAATGTGTGTTAATAAATATGGGTCGATTTAACACCCGGATATTTGATTGAAACGCTCCGTACAATTTGCAAAATCTTAAAATTGTCTGTTAAAATTTCTCTGTTTTAAACATTTATCAACATTGACCGCCATCCATTAACAAATCAATAAAAAAAAGGAAATTTATTATTAACCCTTCAACCTCAGCCCTATCTTTTCTATATTTGCGCCGCAATTAATTAAACCAATAAATGACAGCATTAAGCGACAGGATCAACAATCTTTCTGAATCGGCAACCATAAAAATGGCCAAATTGGGCCGCGAACTGGCGGCAAAAGGCGTAGACGTGATCAGCCTGAGTTTTGGTGAACCGGATTTTCACACGCCGGAACACATTAAAGAAGCCGCCAAGCAGGCAATGGATAAAAACTTTACCTACTACACGCCCGTTTCAGGTTATCCCGAGTTGCGAAAAGCGATCTCTGCCAAGCTAAAGAATGAGAATGGACTGGATTACGACTTCAGCCAAATCGTTGTTTCAACCGGCGCCAAACAGGCTATTGCAAACGCCGTGTTATGTTTGGTTAATCCCGGCGAAGAAGTGATCATCCCAACCCCTTACTGGGTATCCTACTCGGAAGTAGTGAAATTAGCGGAGGGCGTAAGCGTTTTCGTAGACGCACCGGTTGAGCAGGATTTCAAGATCACCCCGGCACAGCTGGAAGCGGCCATTACGCCAAAAACCAGGCTATTTATGTTTTCGTCGCCCTGTAACCCCACCGGCAGCGTATACAGCAAAGCTGAACTGGAAGGACTGGCGAAAGTATTTGAAAAACACCCAAACATTTATATCCTGTCCGACGAGATATACGAACACATCAACTTTGTGGATCAGCATGAGTCGATCGCGCAGTTCGATGCCATAAAAGACCGCGTCATCATCATCAACGGCTTTTCAAAAGCTTTTGCCATGACCGGATGGCGCATCGGTTATACGGCATCAAATAAGGAAATTGCAGCTGCCTGTGATAAAATGCAGGGGCAGATCACCTCGGGCACCTGCTCAATCACCCAAAAAGCCGGCGTAGCCGCACTTGAGGGTGGCTTAGACAGCGTATTGCAAATGCGCGCCGAATTTAAAAAACGCCGCGACCTGGTTTACGGTTTGTTAAAAGAAATTCCAGGTGTAAAAGTAAACCTGCCCGAAGGCGCATTTTACTTTTTCCCGGATGTTACTTCATTTTTTGGCAAAAGCTATAACGGCCAAATCATTAACGATGCCGACGAATTAGCCATCTACCTGTTAGAAGAAGGCCATGTAGCCAGTGTTGGAGGAGATTCATTTGGCGACAAAAAATCTATCCGTATTTCATATGCCGCAGCCGAAGACAAATTGATAGAGGCTTGCAAAAGGATAAGGGAAGCTTTGGGGAAGCTGGTATAGAAGATATGAGATGTGAGATATGAGACAATATTGCATATCTCACATCTCATATCTCACATCTCATATCTTTTTAAAGCCCAAACGCATAGGCGATCCTCAGCCCCGCTAAACCGTAGCTATTGCCCTGCCCGCTAAAGTTTTCGTAGCGAACGCCGACATCCCAGGTTCTGTTGGCAAACCCTAAGGTTGGCGACAAGATCAGCTTGGTATTTCCTTCGCTCACGGTTTCAAACCCGGCGCCTGCTTCGGCACCGAAATAAAACTTTGGTGCAAAAAATGCTTTGATACCCAGTTTTACGGGTACTATGCCCAAACTTGCTGCCTGGGCCGTTACCGGACCTGCGGGAGTTATCACGGTAACGTCTTTCCCAAACATGTTATAATAGCCCGAAGTCAGCGTCCATGCGAAATGATCGCTGGCGTCGTACTGCAGGCGGGCAGTGCCGCCCAACTCAAAATTCGAAATATTATTGGCGTTGCCGGTCGGGATACCAGCTTCCAGGCCTATGCCAAACCGCCATGGGTTTGGCGCCGTAGTAGTGGTTTGCGCATTTACATTTGTTGCAAAAAATATAGCTGCAGCCGCTGCTGCGGTGGCTATCCATTTGGTTGTGTTTTTCATTGTTGTCATTTTTAAGTGGATAAATAAGTATTTCTGTCCCCCCAATTACAAATTTTTTGCCACGAAGATGATTGATTGCCATGCCGGCTCACTAAAATTGATGCGCCTTTAACAAATGTTAATTGCCGGGCGGCTGATAATCAAAGGATTTTTGAAAGGTTGCCGGCTTGAAAACAATAAGGTGGGGTCGCCGCAAGGAAGAATGCCCGGACGTGTGCCGTTTGGATATTTTGACCGAAAATTAGGTCAAAATTGTGCCAACAAAATTTGAGCCATTAAGGGACCGCTGTGCCAAATTTCGATTTCGCGCATTAAATGGCTAAACCTGCGGGTCGTGTTCGGCGTCCGGCTTATAGTTTTGCTGCAATTCCGCCAGTTTTGCCTTGCCGTAGGCCATCCGGGTGATAACGTAAAATAACACCGGCACGATGAAAATGGCCAGCGAGGTAGCCGCCAGCATGCCGCCTAAAACTGTTAAACCGATGGTTTGCCTGGCCTGTGCGCCGGCGCCGGTGGCAAATACCAGCGGCATAACGCCGAAGATAAAGGCCAGCGAGGTCATCAGGATGGGCCGTAAACGCAGCCGTACGGCGTCAAGCACCGCTTTTTCAAGTTCCATGCCGCGGTCAACGCGCTCCTTGGCAAACTCGACGATCAGGATAGCGTTTTTGGCGGCGAGGCCGATCAAAGTGATCAAACCAATTTGGGCGTAAATGTTATTGGCGATGTTGGTCTTGAAGGTAAGGAACAGGATAGCGCCGAATGCCCCGAGCGGAACGGCAAGTAATACCGAAAACGGCACGGACCAACTCTCGTACAATGCCGCCAGAAACAGGAAGACAAAGCCGATAGACAACATAAAAATGTATACCGACTTTGAGCCCGAAATGATCTCTTCCCGGCTGAGGCCTGAAAATTCGTAGCCGAAACCCTGTGGCAAGGTCCCGTCGGCAACTGCGGTTAAGGCTTTTAACCCATCGCCGCTGCTGTAGCCCGGTTTAGTTGTACCGTCGATCTCCGCCGAGCGGAAAAGGTTGTAATGCGAGATGAGCGGCGCATTCTCTATCAGCTTATATGATGTGAGCGTGCTCAACGGCACCATTGCTCCGGCCGAGTTCCGCACAAAATATTGCCCGATGTCCTGTATACGGGTGCGGTAATTGGTATCCGCCTGGGCCAAAACGTGAAAGGTTCTGCCATACAGTGTCAGGTCGTTCACATAGGTGCTGCCCATATAGGTTTGCAGCGCATAATTGATGTCGCTTACCGATACGCCCAGTTTTTTAGCCTTTTCCCTGTCGACCACCAATTGGTATGCCGGCGTACTGGCTGTAAAAAACGAGAATGCCCTGGCTATTTCGGGGCGTTTGTTCATCGTGTCGATAAACTTCCTGAGTACGCCCTGGAAAGTTTTCAAATCGGTGCCGGCCTGTTTTTGCTCAAGGATAAAGGAGAAACCCGCGCTGCTGCCCAGGCCGGGTATAGCCGGCGGCTGTATGGCCACTACGCTGGCCTCTTTAAACCGGGCTACCCTTTTTTGTATGTTGGCAATAATGGCGCCTATCTGCGTTCCGTCGGTGGTACGTTCGTCCCAGGGCTTCAGCTGCACAAAAATGGTCCCGCTATTTGATTTACTGGCAAAGGTTACTGCATTTAACCCACCGAGGGCAGCATAATGCAGTATCCCCGGCACGCTGTCCAGTTCGTTCATCATCTGGTGAAGAACGGCAACCGTTCGCTGCGTCGATGCAGCTTCGGGGAGATCGAAGGTTACATAAATACGTCCGTCATCCTCCAGCGGGATAAAGCCCGTCGGCTTATTTTCAAACAATAACACCGCGCCGACGATGATACAAACCAGGATCACGATAATAAATACCGGTTTTTTGATGCCTTTATCAACTCCGTTGCGGTAACGACCGGTTAGCCGCCCAAACCACTCGTTAAATTTATAGAAGAACTTATCAAGGCCTTTCGATTTTTGGTCGATCTTATGCGGGCGCAATACCAGCGTACACAAGGCCGGCGTTAACGAAAGCGCCACAAAGGCGGAAATGAGCACGGAGATGGCAATGGTGATGGCAAACTGCTGGTAAAGCCGCCCCACTATGCCGGGAATAAAACCAACCGGTACAAATACCGCCGCCAATATAAGGGCAATAGCAATTACGGGCGCCGAAATATCTTTCATGGCATGAACGGTCGCCTCTTTCGGCGACATGCCGTCTTCGTCCATATAATGCTGTACAGCTTCAACCACAACGATGGCGTCATCCACCACGATGCCTATCGCCAGCACAAAACCAAACAGTGTTAAAGTATTGATGGTAAAATGGAGCGGTATAAAAAAGATAAACGTGCCAATAATGGAAACCGGTATCGCCAAAACGGGGATGAGCGTGGTACGCCAGCTTTGCAAAAACAGGAACACCACCAAAATAACCAGGAAAAGTGCGATCAACAGTGTTTTAACCACTTCGCTCACAGAAACTTTTACTACGGTGATCGATTCGAAAGGCACTACATAAGCGATATCTTCAGGGAAGGTTTTTTTCAATTCATCCATGGTAGCGTAGATGTTGTCGGCCGTTTCCAGCGCGTTGCTGTTGGGCGCCTGGTAAACCAGCAGGTACGAAGCCCTTCTGCCATCTACAAATGAGTTACCGGCATAATTGAACTTACCCAGCTCCACGCGGGCCACATCCTTTAAATGTACCACGGCGCCGTTACCCGGCGTAGTTTTTACGATAACATTGTCAAATTCCTGCGGCGTGGATAACCGGCCCTGCACTAAAACCGAATATTCAAACGGCTGGGCCTTTTCCTGCGGCGGCACGCCTACCACCCCTGCGGCAACCTGCGCGTTCTGTTCGTTCAAAGCGGCTACCACGTCGTTGGCCGTCATGCCGAAGGCCGCCAGTTTATCCGGCTTCAGCCATATACGCATGCTAAAATCGTCCGCACGGGTAAACACATCGCCCACGCCTTTGGTGCGGCTTAACGCATCCTTTACAAAAATATTGGTGTAATTATCCACGAAGGTGACGTCGTGGCTGCCTTTCGGCGAGTATATGGCCACCAGTAACAAAATGCTGGGGTTACGTTTTCTCACAACCACGCCCAGCCGCTGCACATCCGACGGAATAGCCGGCGCCGCAATGCCCACGCGGGTTTGCACGTCGAGCGCGGCAATATTGATATCGGTACCCACGTCAAAGTTGGCCGTCATGGTCATCTGGCCGTTGCTGGTACTGTTGCTTTGCAGGTAGGTCATGCCGGGGGTACCGTTTACCTGCACCTCGATGGGTGTAGCCACGGTTTGCTCAACCGTTTGTGCATCGGCTCCATTATAAGATGCGGTGATCTGTACCGTTGGCGGCGTAATTTCGGGGTATTGCCCTATTGGCAGGCTGGTTATAGCCAAAATCCCAACTACCACTATTACAATGGATATAACTATCGCCGTAACCGGCCTGCGTATAAAGGTATCTGCGATCATGTTTTAGTAGTCTTTTATTGAGCTTGTCCGCCCGGTTTGCTCACTTGTTTTTTTACTTCGCCCTCGGCCGGCCTGTCGCCTTTGCCAACCTTACCCGGGTTCGGCGGCAAACCGGTCCCTAAAGTAATTTTACCACCGTCGCGTAAACGCTGGAAACCGTCGGTGATCACTTTATCCCCATCCTCTATACCCGACAGAACCACCACATTGCTCCCTATACGTGGCCCCAACTTAACCTTGTGCTGGTGGGCGATGGTATCCTGAGCAACAAAAACAAAGAACTCGCCCATTTGCTCCGTGATAGCTTTGTAAGGTATTTGTATCCGCTCGCCCGATTCGCTGTTCAACACCTTCAGCACACAGCTCATACCATCCTTAAGTACGTCTCCGTTATTGGCGAACTGCATCCTCACTTTTATAGTGCCTGTACCGCTGGCCACTCCCCGATCAATCGCCAAAACCTTTCCCGGTTTGGTATATTGTGTTCCGTCTGCCAATTGCAATTTGAAAGTTGAATCGGTGTTGCTTTTTTGAAGATCATAAAAACGGCTGATCTGTTGCTCATCGATCACCACGTCAACGCCAATCGGTTCCTCGCTCGAAATGGTGTTTAATAAAGTCGTCCCCGGGCTCACCTGGGCGCCCAGCTTCACCTGCGAAATGCCTATGCGCCCGGTAAAAGGCGCGGTAATAAGTGAATACGAGAGATCCGTTTTCGCTGATACCACCCCTGCTTTGGCCACGTCCACCTGGCTTTTGGCGGTTGCATAAGCGGCCTGCGCCTGGTCAACCGTTTGCCGCGCCACCGCGTCATTTTGCAGCAGCATGTTATAGCGGTCGATATCTTTCTGCGCCTTTAGCAGGTTGGCCTCTGCGCTTTCCTGGTTGGCAACGGCCTGCTGGTAAGCCGCCTGGTATTTGCGGCGGTCTATTTCATAAAGCTCTTTGCCTTTTGATACTACATCGCCCTCCTTAAAAAAAATGCCGGTAATGAAGCCCGAAACTTCGCTGCGCAATTCAACGGAGTTGAGCGCTACCACGGTACCCTGGTATTCGTCATAATATACCGCATCGGCAACTTTTGCAGAAGCAACGTACACGGGCGTTGGCGGCAGGGCAGCCGGTTTATTGTCTTTTTGCTTGCAGCCGGCAAACAACAGTAACAGCAGCGGCCCCGAAATGAGTATATGTTTAGCTTTCATATTCAATAGTTAAGGCACATTTAATATTCCCAGCGCTTTTTCCAGGTCAATTTTGCTCGACAACAGCTGGAACAAGGCATTGTAATAATTCAGTTCGGCTGTACGGAGGTCCGACTGGGCAATAATCACGTCCAGGTAAGTCTTTATCCCTTCGCGGTATTGCAGGCTCACCACCTTATACACATCTTTCGCAAGCCCCACATTCTGGTTGATGAGCTGGTAATTAGTAAAATTACTCTTATAATCGGCAAGCGCCTGCACATATTCCGTATTGATGGTGTTCTGTGTATTTTCAATATCAAGGTCGGTCCGGCTCACCTGCAGGCGGGCTTTACTCAAATTCTGCAAGCGCTTATTCCCCGTAAACAGGTTAATATCAAGCGTCAGACCGGCGTAGGAGTCGGCAAAGCTGCTGTTATAAAGGGTTGAGAAATGATTGCTTATGGAATTAAGATTGTAACTACCCTGCAACGAAAGCGACGGAAGAAAACCCCATTTATAATAGCTCACATTTAAATTCTGGAGGTTTTTTTGGGTTTGCAATAATTTATATTCTATCCTGTTATTCACATCAAGTTTTTGCAGTGTATCTATCGATACTTCCTGTTCATACCGCGTACTGTCGTATGACAAAATCAAATTATGGTCTTTTGATAAACCCATGATCTGTTTCAGGTAGGCCAGTTTGCTGTTTACAGCCTCGAGAGTTTGCTTGCGCGACGCGATAGAAT
>Ga0207103_10212_pt1 | contig 16261 bp, 14 predicted proteins | sample Alteio_BWMinHeat_81_FD_153546 | JGI IMG/M metagenome (GOLD analysis project Ga0207103, IMG submission 153546) | Enriched cells from forest soil in Barre Woods Harvard Forest LTER site, Petersham, Massachusetts, United States -... | ecosystem: Environmental > Terrestrial > Soil > Temperate forest >...
TAATCGTTATGGTGACAAAATCAGGATGAACGCCCTTGCACCCGGTTTTTTCCTTACCGAACAAAACCGCAACCTGTTAACAACGTCCGACGGCGGTTATACGGAGCGCGGCGCAAAAGTGATCAGGAATACGCCATTCAAACGTTTCGGTCACCCGGATGAGCTGATCGGCGCATTGATTTGGCTGCTGAGCGATGCTTCGGCCTTTGTAACAGGCGCGATGATCTGCGTGGATGGCGGGTTTTCGGCGTTCGGGGGTGTGTGATTTGGCGCTTAGCACGCCGTAGGAGACGCGATGCATCGCGTCTCTACACCAATATATTTTAGAATAATTCTTTAACCAAAAATAAATCATGGATCGCCGCAAATTTATTCAAACCACCTCGGTTGCCGGGACAACTTTCCTGATGGCGCCGCAGTTTGGCAAAGCCGCAGGTTTTTTCAAGGGATCGCCAAATGACAAAGTCATTATCGGCATGATGGGCACGCATAGTCGCGGGCTTTACCTGGCACAGAATTTTTGTGCATTGCCCAATGTCGAGATCGCGTATATCTGCGATGTGGATAGCAAGGTAGTGGATAGTACGATAGCTGATATAGGTAAACGCACCGGCAAAAATCCGCAGGGTTTAGGCGATATCCGAAAACTCCTTGAGAAAAAAGATGTGGACGCCATCGTTATTGCCGCGCCAGATCACTGGCACGCCCCGGCAACCATTATGGCCTGCCAGGCGGGCAAACATGTTTACGTGGAAAAACCCTGCGCGCACAATCCGCACGAGGGCGAACTGGCGGTTGAAGCAGCAAAAAAATATAAGCGGCTGGTACAAATGGGCAGCCAGCGCCGCTCGTTCAGCAATTGCCAACTGATGGTAAAGGAATTGCATGACGGCGTTATCGGACGCACCTACTACGCGAAGGGTTGGTATGCCAATCACCGTGAAAGTATCGGAATTGGTAAAGTTGTACCTGTTCCGTCAAACCTGGATTACGAACTTTGGCAGGGCCCTGCGCCACGCAAGCCTTACCAAAGTAACCTGATCCATTACAACTGGCACTGGTTTTGGAACTGGGGCACCGGCGAGGCATTAAACAATGGTACGCATGAACTGGACGTGATCCGCTGGGGCCTGGGCGTTGATTTCCCGAGCAAAGTAGTATCCACCGGCGGGCGTTTTGCATTTAAGGACGACTGGCAAACACCCGATACCCAAAACATTTTGTACAATTTTCCCAATAATACCGCTGCTGAATGGGAGGGAAGAAGCTGCAATGGTTATAATACCGAAGGCCTCGGCCGTGGCGTAATATTTTATGGCGACAAAGGCACGCTGTTTTACCAGGGAGGCAACGGTTATACCGTTTACGATGGCGAAAATAAATTTGTAAAGGAAGTTAAGGACGATACGGTTGTTGACCCAACGAATAAGGTGAGCCCGACGGCAGCGCTGGATGGTATGCACATGAAAAACTTTGTCGACTCGGTACGCGGCATAACACACTTGAATGCGCCTATCGAAACCGGGTTTAAATCCACGTTGCTGCCACAACTGGGTAATATTTCTTACCGGGTGGACAGGGTGCTGCACATCAACCCAACAAATGGCCATATTTTGAATGATCCCGAAGCCATGGCGTTGTGGCACAGGGAATACCAGCCGGGGTGGGAAGTAAAGGTATAAAAAGCAGAAAGATTTAACAACCCCATAAGTACGGTGTTGTTAAATCTGGTTCAACTCTAATAAACTATCATTCATCATTTATGAAAAGACTAATAAAAACTGCGACGGTTTTTTGCATATTAATTGCGCTGCCGATTGTTAATCACGCCCAAAACACCCCATCCCTTTTCGACGGTAAAACGCTCAACGGCTGGAAGCGCCTGGCCGGCACTGCCAATTATAAAGTTGAAGACGGCGCTATCGTCGGCACGTCGGTGCTTAACTCCGGTAATACATTTTTGGTTACCCAGAAAGAATACGGCGATTTTATTTTGGAGATGGATACCAAAATTGAAAGCCCGCTGAGCAATTCCGGTGTGCAGGTGCGCAGTCATTTTGACCCGAATGGAAATAATGGAAAAGGAAAAGTATACGGCAGGCAGTTTGAGATCGATCCTTCGGACAGGAAATGGTCGGGTGGGGTATATGATGAAGGCCGCAGAGATTGGATCTACCCGCTTGATTTGAACGCCAAAGCAAAAGATGCCTTTAAAGTGGGCGTTTATAACCATATCCGGATGGAATGCATCGGCAATGAAATGCGCACCTGGATAAACGGTATTGCGGTGGCGGACGTAGTGGATACCGTGGACAGCAAAGGTTTCATAGGTTTGCAGGTGCACGCGATCAGCAAGGACGGACAAGTTGGCAAGCAGGTTTGGTTTAAAAACCTGCGAATTCAAACCAAACACCTCAAATTCACGCCTTTCCCCAAAGATATTTATACGGTAAATTATGCCTCGAATACGCTATCGGAGCACGAAAAAGCCAGCGGCTGGCGGTTATTATATGATGGCCACACCTCAAACGGCTGGCGCGGGGCAACGATGACGACCTTTCCGCCAAAAGGCTGGCTTTACCAGGATGGAACAATGCACAATTTACCTTCGCAAGGCAAAGAAGAATCCGGTGGCGGCGATATTGTTACAGACAGCCTGTATAGCGCATTCGATCTCTCTTTTGAATTTAAAATGACACCCGGCGCTAATAGTGGCGTGAAATATTTTGTAACGCTGTCCGAAGTTACAAAAGGATCGGCAATAGGGCTGGAGTACCAGGTTTTGGATGACGCCCTGCATCCGGATGCCAAACTTGGGCGCAACGGCGACCGTACGCTGGCGTCTTTATACGATCTTATTCCATCTAACAAACAGCCACGTTTTGTTCACCCGATCGGAGCCTGGAATACCGGGCGCATCATCGTTTACCCGAATAACCATGTGGAACATTACCTCAATGGCGTAAAAGTACTGGAGTATGAACGAGGTTCTAAAGAGTTCAAAGATTTGGTCGCTATCAGCAAATATGTGATTTGGAAAAACTTCGGTGAGGCCCCGGAAGGGCATCTGCTATTACAGGATCACGGAAACGAGGTTTGGTTCAGGAGTATAAAGGTTAAACGGTTACACGATTTTTAGGATTTGAAAGATTTTTAAGATGACGTTGGTATTAATCCTGTGAATCCGCGAAATCTTAAAAATCGTGTTCAGACTTACGCTGGAAACTCACGTACAGGTAAAATAACGAAGGTAGTATCACCAAGCTCCCGATACAAAGTGCCCAGCCCAAATCGCTGATGGTTTTTTGGGAAGCATGAAGAGTTAACAGCGATAGGTTTTCGCCGTTCTTAACCATCACAAAATAGGGGAAATGCATATAACCAACCGCCAGCAATATCATGGTAACCTGTAGGGCGGATGTTACCCTTATGATCTTCTTTTTCCTCCGGCTGATCAGTATCCATTGCAGTATTAGCGAAATGGTGGCAACAATAACTGCTGATACACTCACCGGGTTGCCGAATATAAACCGTGCCAGTTGAATGCCCTCAAATCCGGCCGCAACAAACACCGCGCCGCCAAAAACTACAGCAACTATGGTCATTAGCCGGGCTTTTTTGATGAAACGCTTTACATCTTTTTCGTTATCGGCTTCGCCGATCAGGTAAACAGCCGCCAGGTAGCCGCTTAACGCTACTGTAAACAGCCCGACGGCGACTGAAAAATAATTTAACCAGCTGAAAACGTATCCCGACAAAAAAGTGTTGGCGTTTAGGTCGATCTGCTTTGAAATAGCGCTGCCGGCGATGATCCCCAAAAACAACGGGGTGATAAAACTCGAGTAAACAAATATGTGGTTATAAAAATTTTGCGTTCGCTCTCCTTTAATTGCATCATAACTCCTGAACGCGAAAGCTGTTCCCCGTGCCATAATGCCTAATAACATAATCAAGAGCGGGATATGCAGCCAGGTGCACATTTGGCTGTAAATTGCGGGGAAACCCACGAAAAGTATCACAATAGCGATAATGAGCCACATGTGATTGGCCTCCCATATCGGCCCGATGGCCTCGTACATGGTTTTACGGGTGCCGGGACGGTTTTTTTCGGAGGTGAAAAGTTCGATGATGCCCGCGCCGAAATCGGCTCCGCCAAGCAAAAAATACAGCACAATGGCCAAAAACAAAAATGCAATCACTACATAAAGCATATCCTATGGTTTTGTATCATATAAAACCGGTACCATTTTTATCTGCCTGCTCAGTAAAAATATAACGGCTATGGTCAGCGTAAAATAAATAGCGGTGAACAGGTAAAACGTATAATGGATGCCCGGCATGGGTGTAACGGCATCGCGTGTTCGCATAATGCCATAAATGATCCAGGGCTGCCTGCCCACCTCGGTAACCGTCCAACCAGCCTCTACGGCGATAAATCCGAATGGAATTGCCAGGATGAACAGGTTGAGAAACCATTTTTTGTTTAGCCAGCTTCTCTTTTTCCAAATCGCCAAAAAATACATTATTCCCAGAAACATCATCGCCGAGCCGATAATGACCATCAGATCAAAAGCAAAATGCGTGATTGAAACCGGTGGTTGGTCCTGAGGCGGTATTTTATCGAGACCGTTAACTTTTTCGCCAAAATTGTCGTGCACCAAAAAACTCAACAGGCCCGGTATTTCTATGCCGTACCTTACTTTTTTTGCAGCGGTATCAGGTATGCCACCTAAAACAAGGGGTGCATTGGCTTGCGTATGAAAGTAGGCTTCCATGGCGCCCAACTTAGCCGGCTGTGTCTTGTAAACGTTTTTCGCGGTAATATCGCCGCTGAAGGGTTGCAGGATTGACGCTATCGCACCAAATACGATAGCTATTTTGAAGGCTTTAGTGTGAAAAATAATATTTTTTTTTCTGGCGACCATTAACGCATGTACCCCGGCTACGGCAAAACCGGTTGCTGAAAACGCCGCCAAACTCATGTGAAGGGCTTCTGAAAACCAGGAACCGTTAAACATCGCCTTTATGGGGTCGATATTCAGGTATTGCCCGTTTACATAATCAAAACCGGAAGGATTGTTCATCCATGAATTGGCCGAAACCACCAAAATCCCAGAGAGGATACCGCTGATGCCGACTATTATCCCGGTAAACCAATGAAACCATTTATTAAATTTGTCCCATCCGTATAGAAAAAAGCCCAGTGCTATGGCTTCTATAAAAAATGCGACGCCCTCAAGCGAAAAAGGCATACCAAATATCGGCCCCGCGTGTTCCATAAATTTCGGCCAAAGCAAACCTAACTCAAACGAAAGGATGGTGCCGGAAACCGCGCCGGTTGCGAAGAATATAGCTACTCCTTTGCTCCACGCGCGGGTAATGTTTTTATATACCTGGTCGCCGGTTTTTATCCATTTGTAATGTGACACCGCCATAAAAAAGGGCATCACCATACCAATGCATGAATAAATGATGTGAAAACCCAGCGAAATGGCCATTTGCGAACGGGCGGCTAAAAAATCATTCATAGTACGCTGGAAATAAATAATATAGCGCAAATATACTTAATGAACCAGCGCAACATTTGAATGGAAAAGGGCTATTTTTTAAATAGAATGGATATAAATTATTTTTTCTTTTGTAAGAAAGATTTTACAATTCAGAAAAAAAATGTATAGATTAGCCGCAAACTGTTATAGACCAACAGCTGTCCAATTAATTGAAACGGTTAACCGCTATTGTTTTATTGTCAATCCACCTGTTCTTTACGGGCGGATACACGCTTGTATTTCAATACTTTATAAACCAGGCGGATTCGCGGATGGTGAAACAGGTGTACGATAATAAAATTGATGACAAAAAGCTGGTTTTATTAAAAATACCTGTAAATATGCCCACTGTGAACGACTGGATGGACTATGAAACAGTGGCCGGGCAGATACAGTTAAAGGATGCCTATTACAACTATGTTAAGCTGAAAATGACCCACGATACCCTGTACCTGGTGTGTTATGCAAATACAGCAAAAACCCAATTGGTAAAGGCAAATATTATCACTGCAAAACAATTCAGTGATGTGCCGATGAGCAAAAAAAGCGATGCGCTTGCCAAAAAATTGAGCACGCTCAGCGAATATAATTTAACCGCATTTAAATTTCAACATTCCGTATTCGGAGATATTGTTAAACCCGCATACGTTACCTTGTTGTCCGATCTGGACAATCCTTACATCAGTTCTCCGGGGAAACCTCCCAACACAAACTGCTAAAACTGCTTCGTGATCTGCAAATGCCTTGTCTTATTTAATAAGATCAGTCAGTTCTGCGCGCTTTAATGCATTTATCCACTGTGCTTTATTAGCCAATCGCTTTCAAACGATTTAAAGCCATGGGATTTGCAAACAAATCAGCTTGATCAAACAGCAGTTTCTCCCGTCTGCCGGCAGCTCTACCCTCAATTTGGAAGTATTGGGTGTAGTAAGCGCCAGACAATTTCAATTGTATTTATTCACTTTTTAATTCTTAACTAAAGATCATGATGAAATCTTTACCTGCTAACCTTTTAAGGTTCGGCGTATTTGCTGCCTGTTTGGCGATGTCCTCGCTAAAGGCAAACGCTCAAACCGATGCTGATGCTTTAATGATCCCAAAAAACATGTTCTGTGCTTCCGCCGTTTACGACCACAGCAGCTGGACAGACTACTGGGAGGGCACCTTTAAGCGCAATAATCTTAACATTGGTACTTTAAGCGCCAATTCGTACATGGCGATGGGCAATTATGGAATTACCAACAAACTTGATCTTTTATTCACAGTACCCTACATTACTACCAATGCTTCCGCCGGTACCCTTCATGGACAGAGCGGTTTCCAGGACCTTACCTTTACCTTAAAGTATCTTGCTTTTCAAACTCAAATAGGTACCGGTATCTTTACCGCCCATGCTATCCTTTCCGGGTCGATACCTTTGAGTAATTACGACCCGAATTTTTTGCCGGTATCCATTGGCCTGCATAGCGAATCGGCTTCGCTTAGGGGGTTGATAAACTACCAGGTGGGCAGATTTTTTGTTGCAGGCGCGGCTCAGTATATCCAGCGCGGCGATGTGACCATAAACCAAAACGCTTATTATACCACACAGGAAATTTACAGCAACCGCGTTTACATGCCGAATGTTAATAATATTTTGTTCAGTACCGGATATCGCAGCCTGAAGCTGAACATCGAAGCTATATTTCAGCAAACTACCACTTTGGGTGGGTTCGACATCACCAAAAATAATATGCCTTTTCCAAGCAATACCATGAACTGGACCATGGCCGGCGGACTGGTAAAATACAGTTTTGAAGGAATTACCGGCTTTGAAATTACTGCCGGCGGCAATTATGTTTTGAAAGGCAGAAATGTTGGCCAAAGCACGGACTTTTTTGGAGGAGTGCAATACGTATTTGATTTTTCAAAAAACCATAAATAATGAGAACCATGAAAAGACACACATTTTATATACTGTCGGCATTAGTTTTGCCTGCAATAGTTTTTTTGGGATCGTGCAATAAGGAGGTAATTGACCATACCACCCAATACGCTTCCCTCAAGCCTTCGAATGAGGATCTGAACGCGGATACCTGGAAACCAATTTTGGTGACCAATCCGTCTGTGTTTGCAGTCGCTGCCCCGGACGCTGTCGGATCAAGCGCATACATGGCAGATATAAGTGAGATCAAATCGTTGCAAAGTAATTTAACCAGCGAACAAAAAGCGCTCATTGCTTACTGGAGTGCCGGCGCCGTTTTACGCTGGAACGAAATTATGCGCGACCTGGTGGCCAAACATAACTTACCGCCATACCAAAATCCGGATGGTTCGTATCCCTTTCCAAGCTCAACCAATCCATTTGCGTACCCGGAGTTTCCATTTTCAAATCCACCGTATGCAGCACGTGCTTATGCTTATGTAAGTGCCGCCCAATATGATGCCCTGGTAACGGCCTATCACTTTAAAAAGCTTTATAACCGTCCGGCTCCTTATAAGATCGACGCTTCGGTAAAGGCGCTGATCCCTGGATCGAACTTGCCGTCATATCCGAGCGAGGACGCGGTGGTAGCAGGCGCCAGTGTCGAAATGATGAAGTTGCTGTTTCCAACCGAGGTTGACTACATACAACAAAAAGCCGACGAAGAAATGTTATACCGTAAGCTGGCGGGCGCCAATGTTCAGGGTGAGCTTACCGCCGGGCAAGCATTGGGCGCTAAAGTAGCTGATGTTTTTATAGCACGCGCCAAAACAGACAGGGCCGGTAAAGCCATTGGCTCGGCTCCTGAATGGCAGGCATTACAGACTAATGCAACTTCGCGCGGAGACCAGTACTGGATAAGCCTTGAAACCCCCGCACGGCCGCCGATGTTGCCGTTGTTCGGTAAAACCATCCCGTTTTTGTTTGATACGCTTACCGTTGTTGCCTTGCGCCCGGGGCCGCCTAATTTGGCTGGTTCAGCTGCATTTAAAGCAGAGGAGGCTGAAGTATTATCATACAGTCAGCACCCCACAGCTGCGAACCAGGCGCTGGTTGATTTTTGGGCCGATGGCGTAGCTACCTACACGCCGGCCGGGCATTGGAATGCAATTGCCGAGACGGAGTTTGTGCAGGAGCATTATAGCGAAGTACGCTGGGCGCGAAATTATGCGCTGCTTAATATGGCCGAAATGGATGCGGCAATATGTTGCTGGGATACCAAATATTTTTATTTTAACGAACGGCCGAGCCAGGCAAACCCGGTTATCAAGACCCTAACCGGTGTGCCGAATTTCCCGGCATATACATCGGGGCACTCCAATTTTAGCGCGGCAGCAGCAGCTGTATTAACTTATTTATTGCCCGACAGGGGCAGCAAGTTTAACGACCTCGCTCAGCAGGCCTCCTTGTCGAGATTGGTTGGTGGTATCCATTACCGCAGCGATATAGAAGTAGGTATGCAAACCGGCGCCAAGGTTGGCGGGTACGCGGTGCAAAGGGGTCAGTCCGATGGTGCGGGCCCGGCAAACTAATACAATGAAAAAAGACATGGTTGATTAATAAAACCTGTTTGGAGGCAGGTTAAGGCTCCGGTGTAAAAACCGGAGCCTTTTAGAAACTTCTTTAATAATAACTTAATTACACAAATGAAAACAACTCTCAGATTACTTGCTACTATTTGCTTATTGATTATTTTCTTCCAAACCGAAATTTTTGCCCAGGGTTGTGTGGCTATTCATAGTACCGGCGGTATTTGCGAAATGAACGAGCACCCCGACAGTTCAGCTACTGTGTCCGGCGGCTACTGGCTGTATAACGATAACGCACGTTACTATCGTTCGTACAAACATTTTGTGGGTAAACAGGAGCAATATCAGCGGTTTACTTTGCACAACAATGTTATCAATCATGTATATACCCAGGATAACGCTTTTACCCGCGTATTTAATGAGCGCTGGTCGTTAACGATGGACCTGCCATTTATGGATGCGAGCCGCTCGCAGGTAAACAGTGGCGTACGTTTCAGTACGCACGCATTTGGCCTGGGCGATGTAAACGCAACCGCATATTACTGGCTGTTCGACCCAAATAAGGTGAAGAACTTTAATATCCAGGCCGGCCTCGGCCTAAAGTTTGCCACCGGTGCGGATGACTACCAGGATTATTTTTTAAACGGCGCTACCGGCGCGCGTACACTTGGCCCTGTCGACCAATCCATACAACCCGGCGACGGCGGTACTGGTATTTTAGTGGACATAAACACTTTTTACAATCCGACCCATAAGTTTGGTTTTTATGGTAATTTTTACTACCTGGTGAACCCCCGCGACGTTAGCGGAACACCCCGTTCGGCCAGCCCCGCCAGTCCAACTACCATTGCGGTTACCGGCGATGTGCTGAGCGTTACCGACCAATATATGGCGCGTATTGGCGGTGACCTGGCGGTAAAAAAGTTTAATTTTTCATTAGGCGTACGCGATGATTGTGTCCCTGTTCGCGATCTCATTGGTGGCAGTGATGGTTTCAGGAGGCCGGGTTGGGTTTTTGCTTTGGAACCAGGCGTGAATTATGAGTTTAAAAACATCGCCCTTTACGCTTATGTGCCCATTGCAATCATGCGCGACCGTACACAAAGTGTTCCGGACGAGAGAACCACCGAACTTACCGGGGTTTATACGCATGGCGATGCAGCATTTGCCGATTATGTGGTTAACGTTGGCGTAACCTTTAAGTTTTGATAAAGCTGACGCGGGATACCCTGAGACAGCCGAATTGATGAGGAGTTAACATAGTTGAATATAGGTTTAAAAACTGAGAAATGTTATGAAAATACTTACAGAACCCATTGGAAGCATTCCGCGGCCGGCCTCATTGGTGGCCGCCATCACTGCACCATCAAACGGTGCAAATCTAACTGACCTCTATAATGATGCGATCAGTGACACTTTGAAAGAGCTTGAAAAAACAGGTTCGCCCGTAATAACGGATGGCGAGCAAACAAAGTCGAGTTTTGCAACTTACCCGCTGGAGGGCCTAACGAATTTAGCCCCCGAGGGCATGGTTATCCATTTCGAGGATGGCCATTCACGCCAATTGCCTTTATTAACAAGCGGCCCCTTCAGGTACGGTAACTATGCGGTAAAGTATCTTATTGCCGCCCAAAAGCAAACAAAATTGCCCGTTAAGCAAGCGATTATTTCCGCTTCGGCACTGAGTCTAATCTATCCGCAAAATGGCATAGCAGGCTACGGCCAGGCTGAATTTATGGCTGACCTGCTGGATGAGTGTGAAAAAGACATAAGGCAATGTTTGCAACACGGCGCTTACAAAGTTCAGATGGACTTTACTGAGGGGAGGTTATCGCTCAAGCTCGATCCTTCGGGCGGGGTTTTAAAGCATTTTATTGCAGTTAATAACCAGGTGTTTGATCGCTTTACCAGGGAAGAGCAACAAAAGTTAGGTGTACACGTGTGCCCTGGCGGCGATCACGACTCGACGCATAGCGCCGATATCGACTACGCGGACTTTTTGCCGCATTTGTTTGAGATGAACGTCGGTAGTTTTTACCTGCAGCTGGCAAGCGAACCGGACAGGGTGAGGGTTTTAAAAGTCATCAAGCAGTACCTTAAACCTGACCAAAAAGCGTTTATAGGGGTGATTGACGTATTAAACCCGGCAGTCGAAACAAATGAAACCGTCAGAGACCGGGTGTTGGAGGCGGCGGACTACATTCCGTTAAGTCAATTGGGCACCACGGACGATTGCGGATTTTCTCCATTTTGCGACGATGTATCCACCACGCGCGAAACAGCTTTTGCCAAAATAAAAGCCCGTGTTGAAGGGACAAAAATGGCAGAAGAAAAATTATTTTCTTAACTAAAATATTTTTAATACGGATTAATGAATAGCGTGTTGTCGAACGGGAATAAAATATATTATACACTTCGCATTGCCGCGGCTATGTGTTTTATCGGGCACGGTTGTTTCGGACTGATAGGCAAAGAAATATGGTGCAATTACTTTGCCGTGTTTGGTGTTGGCCATGATATGGCTTTTAAGTTGATGCCATGGTTGGGTTGCTTTGATATTTTGATGGGATTGTCACTTTTGATTTACCCAACAAGGGCAGTGTTATGGTGGCTGGTTGTATGGGGCGCATTTACCGCATTTTTAAGGCCAATGTCCGGCGAACCCTTTGCCGAGTTTATAGAACGTGCCGGAAACTTCGGTGCGCCGGCGGCATTACTGGTTTTATGCAGCGCTAAAGGCAATCTTTTTAACGGATTGTTCTCGTTGGTTAAACCGGGTGTTCAAACGAGTGAAGCGACAATTGTGCACGTTACCAATATTTTACGCGTAGTGGTTTTTCTTTTGCTGGTGGGGCACGGCTGGCTAAATTTGATCGAAAAGAAGGGGCTGATGGGGCAATACACCGCGCTGGGGTTTTCAAACCCGGGCCAGGTGGCGGATAATGCCGGAACATTTGAGATTGCGGCGGCCTGCCTTTTGCTGATCCGTTCGCTGCGGCCGGTAATATTTTTGCTCTTGATATGGAAGATCGGCACAGAGCTTTTTTATCCGCATTGGGAAATGTTTGAATGGATAGAACGCGCAGGAAGTTTCGGATCCTTGCTGGCATTGTGGTTTATCTTGCCGCAAAGTAAAGCTTGGGCGAAAAGCCCGCAGCCGGCTTTATAGCCAAAAAAAGTAAAACGCTAAGTTTTTTTATAGTTGATTTGTTTGATTTATGTAAAAGCCGGGGGTGAGATACCCGGCTTTTTATTTTATGTTTGCTTACTAATAATACCTATAAAAATATGAATACGCCCGAACAAAATTTTGAGGCGCTGGGCCTGAATCTCCCGCCTGCCCCAAAGCCACTTGGTGTTTATAAACCCTGCCTGGTCGACGGAAAGCACCTTTATTTATCCGGACATGGTACGGTGAAGGAGGATGGCACGCTGATAATAGGCCGGATAGGACGCGAATTAACACCCGAAGAAGGCAAACTGGCAGCGCGGCAGGTTGGCCTGGCCATACTGGCCACCATTAAAGCCAATTTAGGTAGCCTTGACAAGGTAAAACGGGTGATAAAAATTTTGGGCATGGTAAATTGCACGCCTGATTTTGAAAAACATCCTTTCATCGTTAACGGTTGCAGCGAATTGTTTGCAAAAGTGTGGGGCGAAGATAATGGGGTGGGCGTGAGAAGCGCTGTTGGCATGGGCTCGCTGCCGGACAATATTCCGGTGGAAATAGAGGCATTGTTTGAACTGTTTTGAGTCTAAAGTCGAAAGTCTTGAGTCAAATGTCAAAAGCATGGAAGATCAAACCTGGTACAGCATCAATAACGTTGAAGAACTGGATACACCGGCTCTGGTGGTTTATCCCGACAGGGTAAAAAATAATATTGGCATACTAAAAAGTATGATCGATAAAACCAGCAGATTGCGCCCGCATGTAAAAACGCATAAAAGTGCTGATGCAGCGAGGCTGATGCTTGACGCCGGCATTACCAAGTTTAAATGTGCTACCATCGCCGAGGCAGAGATGCTGGGTATGTGCACGGCGCCTGACGTCTTGATGGCGTATCAGCCTATCGGTCCGAAATTGAAACGGTTTATTGCACTGATTACTAAATACCCAGACGCGAAATTCTCCTGCCTGGTTGATAATATTGCGGCGGCGCTTGAAATCTCAACCGAGTCATCAAAGCATAAGCTGCATATCCCGGTTTATATTGACCTTAATGTTGGCATGAACCGTACTGGTATTGTACCCGGGAGCGCGGCCGTCCAGCTTTATGCCGACTGCAGCTTATTGCCGGGAATAAAACCGGTTGGTTTGCATGCTTATGACGGCCATCTCCATATCGAAGATATGAACGAGCGCACTAGCAAATGTGTTGAGTGTTTTGAGTTGGTAAGTAAAATGCAGGCGCAATTGAACCAATTAGGATACCCGGAGCCCATTATTGTTGCCGGAGGCTCGCCGACATTCCCCATTCATGCCAAAAGAGAACATGTGGAATGCAGCCCCGGAACTTTTATTTACTGGGACGAAGGTTATAAAACTGAACTAAAAGAGCAAACATTTTTAACGGCGGCGCTGGTGGTGTCAAGAGTGATATCTTTACCGGATGAAACGAAAATATGCCTTGACCTCGGCCACAAATCGATCGCGTCCGAAAAAGAACTAAGAAAGCGGGTGCTATTTATTAACGCCCCAGAATTGGTTTTTGTCGGCCACAGCGAAGAGCACCTTGTGGCGGACGCAGGTGAAGGACATCAGTATAAAGTAGGCGATGTATTGTACGGAATACCATTTCACATTTGCCCGACCGTAGCTCTGTACGAACGAGCGATAACGATTGAAGATAACAAAGTCAGCGGCGAATGGAAAAACATTGCCCGCGACAGGAAAATAACCGTGTGAGGGTAAAGGCGAAAGGTAAAAGGGGAAAGGTTTAACAGGATCAACATAATCAATTTAATCTAACTTAATCAGCCCAATCAACTACACCAATGTTCACCATCGACGCTCATTTAGACCTCAGCATGAATGCCCTGGAATGGAACCGCAATCTGCGCAGGCCCATTGCCGAAATTAACAGCAGGGAGGTGGGCATTACCGACAAACCCGACCGGGGAAAAGGCGTTTGCTCGCTGCCTGAATTACGGCGGGGTAATATCGGCCTTGTGGTTGCCACACAAATAGGCCGTTATGTTGCTCCGGACAACCATTTGCCGGGCTGGCACTCGCCTGAGCAGGCCTGGGCGCAAACCCAGGGGCAGGTTGCCTGGTACAAAGCGATGGAAGAGGCAGGCGAAATGGCGCAGGTGAATGATCTTGAGAGCCTTGAAAAACATTTAGCGTTCTGGAATGATGGTGGTTCGAATGAAAAGAAGCCCGTCGGATATATCTTAAGCCTCGAAGGCGCTGATTCATTGGTTACCATAAGCCACCTGGAACGCGCGCATCGTTATGGGCTTCGCGCGATAGGTCCGGCGCATTACGGCCCGGGTCGGTATGCTAATGGTACCGATGCAACCGGTCAAATGGGTCCAAATGGACTGGAATTGTTGAAAGAAATGGATCGGCTAAACATCATCCTTGATGCTACCCATTTATGCGATGATGCCTTTTGGCAAGCCCTGGATAATTTTAACGGCCACGTATGGGCAAGCCATAACAATTGCAGGGCTTTGGTCAACCATAACCGGCAATTCAGCGATGAGATGATAAAAGCATTGGTTGACCGCGGGGCTGTAATTGGAGGAGCTTTGGACGCGTGGATGATGGTGCCGGGTTGGGAGCGTGGCATATCAGACCCCAAAGCAATGAATTGCAATTTAGACGTGATGATCGATCACCTGGATCATATTTGCCAGGTTGCCGGGAATGCGCATCACATAGGCATCGGCTCTGATCTTGATGGCGCCTTTGGCCGGGAGCAATGCCCTTATGACCTGGAAACAATTGCCGATCTGCAAAAAGTGCCCGTACTATTGCAAAAACGCGGCTACAGCGAAGCTGACATTGAAAATGTAATGCACGGCAACTGGTTAAGGTTTTTACGGAACGCCTTGAAATAGTCACCCGAATGAGAAAATACTTATTTTTTCTTCTGATAGGCCTGTTTTTAATGGAAGCTTGCCGCAAGGGTGCTCCGCCATTGGATTGGGATAATTTTGATGCTGTCCACATCAACAAATCATTAAGTAAAAAAGATCCTTTCGATAATTATAGCGTAATTTTTTGGCAAAACAAAAAGGGAAGCTATACCCGGCAAAAATTGGCGGACTACGCCTTCGCTCATGGGTGGAGACTTGCCGAGATTGAAAGATTGGATTCCCTCGACGCACGTTTGTACAACGGAATCGTCACTGTAATTGTGGATACGTTATTTAAATCGTCAAATAAAAACAAAGAGCAGCCGGATTGGTTCAGAAATGGCGTCACACTGTACAAATTTGGGGTTCCCGGTCAAAAGGTTAAAAAAGGATCTCATAAGCCTTTCCATAGTGCCGTATTCGTGAGTATGGACGAAAGCTCAGCTTGTGCATATCCTATAATGGACGACTCTTAGCTGAATAAATACCTGAGATTATATAATTTTCAAACGGTGAAATCAAAAATAATCGGTGCAGTCAAACAACAATTGGTGCAATCCCCCAAATAATAATCGGTGAAATCATAAAATAATCGGTGCAATCCCAAGTAATATGAATGAAGAACAAATCCGCCTGAAGGACCCCGCCTGGAAATGTTGGGGCCCGTATGTGAGTGACCGCCAGTGGGGGACAGTGCGTGAAGATTACAGCGCCAATGGCGATGCCTGGAACTACATTACCCACGATATGGCCCGCAGCAAGGCCTATCGTTGGGGCGAAGAAGGCATCGCCGGCATTAGCGATGATGACCATATCCTTTGTTTTGCGGTCGCTTTGTGGAACAAAAAGGACCCCATTATCAAAGAGCGCTATTTTGGCCTGAGCAACCCTGAAGGCAATCATGGCGAGGATGTAAAGGAGCTGTATTACTACCTTGAAAATACACCCACGCATTCCTATCAGAAAATGTTGTACAAGTATCCGCAAAACGAATACCCTTACGCATGGCTGGTAGACGAGAACAAGCGCCGTGGTCGCGACCAGCCCGAATTTGAGCTGATTGACACCGGTATATTTGACCAGGATGAGTATTTTGATGTATTTATTGAGTATGCCAAAAACGATCCCGAAGATAT
>Ga0207103_10213_pt1 | contig 16228 bp, 16 predicted proteins | sample Alteio_BWMinHeat_81_FD_153546 | JGI IMG/M metagenome (GOLD analysis project Ga0207103, IMG submission 153546) | Enriched cells from forest soil in Barre Woods Harvard Forest LTER site, Petersham, Massachusetts, United States -... | ecosystem: Environmental > Terrestrial > Soil > Temperate forest >...
GATGAGGTCGAAATAGGCCCGGCGAATCAAAGTGCGCCGATCAGCAAACCGGGCGGGCGTGAGGCTCTTTTCTTCCAGCTTGGTAAGGATGAATGCATCCACCGGCGACTTGCACCACGATGCATCCTTCAGAGCAGGGTAAGGCGGCTTCTTGACCGCTTGAAATGCCCAGTGTGATTTCCAGGCATCCTCTGTATCATTCGAAGCGGCGCCCGCTAGCTTCCCTTGCTGGCGCGGCGGGCTATCAGGCCAGGGGACGTCCATTTTCACCCATGCGGTCAAAGCGTCAATGGCCTTTTGCGGCAATTTACCCTTGGGAGGCATTTGCGGGTCGCCGCCGTAATTGATCGCCTGAATCAGTTTGCTTTTTTCCGGCTTACCCGGAACGATCACCAGTCCGTTCTCGCTTCCCTTGAGCAAGGCGGCTCGGGAGTCGAGGCGTAGACCCGCCTTTTGCTTTTTGGTTCCGTGGCAGGAAAAGCAATTGTCGGCCAGAACCGGACGAATTTGGTTTTCAAAAAACTCCACTTCGCCGTCCGAAGCGGATGGCTTCAACGCGGGGGGAGTTTGGGCGCTAATTGAAGCGGAGCCCGTAAGGACATGACCCAGCGAGAGCAGGCCGATCAATGTCGGAAATGCTCTTCTGAAAAGCTTAAGCATGCACCTAATCCATCTATGAATTAGTTTCTATCGTCGCGGCTTCGCCGCATCAGGTAGGAGGGCGATGGCGGGGGGGTTGGAGAGTTCAGTTCCTTGACTCTCCCTTGACCCACGTTTATTCTACCGCATGGGTAACCTGTGGTACAGATTGGTTTGAAGGCTTGCCCCTATTCCTACTCTTACTCCTACTCTTGCTCTTTCTCACTTGTTCTTCCAGTGAGACAGGCCAAGAGTTAGAGAAAATGTAGGAGTAGGAGCAAGAGTAAGATTGGCAGTCCAATCCCACTGCCGAGGTGAGCCGATGATCGGTTTGAAGTGTCCCAAGTGTCAGACCATAATGAAAATGGACGAGGCGATGGCCGGGTCCTTGGCCACGTGCCCGAGTTGTCGTGGTCAATTCCGTGTTCCGCCGTTGCCATCTCGAGGGCCGAATCAGCCGGCGCCCAGTCCGGCCAGGAAAACAAATCCCCAGGCGAATCGACAAGCCCCCAAGCAGACTGCCATCCAGTCCAAAGCGGCCAAGCCCTCTTCGGAGCCTTCGGCTCTGCCTACCCAGACGTCGCCTATTTCCACGTCGCCGATGAAAGAGGAAGAATTTGAGTATTCATCGGAGGACATCGAAGAACCGGAGGTTCCGGCTCCACCGCAGCCAAAGCGCCGCCGCGTTGAGATCGAAGAGGAGGATGAAGATTCGGACGTAGAGGTGGATGAAGACGATGAGGAAGAGGACGATGATGAGGACCAAGATGAGGACGAGGATGAAGAGGAGAAACGCCCGCGGACAAGGAAGAAGAAAAAGAAAGGCCCGGAAGGGGGCCGCCTTATCCCTATTGTTATCGGCGCCGTGATTTTTATCGTGGTAGTCGGTTGCAGCGTCGGCGGCTATTTTTTTGCCTCTCGCAAAGGATCGGCCCCAGACGCAACCAAGGCACTGGCCATGATCAAAGAGCGGGGCGGCCAATTCAAATTAGACGAGACCGATCCCGATAAGCCGGTAATCGAAGTCTCCCTCATGGGCACGGACGCGGACAATGGTGATCTGAAGATGCTGCGCGCTTTTCCCAAACTGAAAAAGCTTGACATGGGTATGTGCACCAAAATCAACAACGTCGGCCTGGAATGGCTGGTAGATTTGAAAGAGATTCGAATTCTTAAGCTTGGCCATTGCACTCACGTGACCGATGGCGGAATGCCGTATATCGGCCAGCTAACGAACATGGAAGAGCTCTATCTCGATCAATGTAACGTGACCGACCGAGGACTGGCGGATTTGAAGGGGCTGAAAAAGCTCAAGAAGTTAGGACTCAGCGGCTCGATGTTGGCAAGCGGTCGAGGGCTTCAAGCATCCATTCCGGGCCTGGAGATTCTCAATTGAGTTTTCCTCATGGATCTTTCAGCCCGTTCCCCTGAACCCCCCATGTCCCTTTGGCAGGGAATCTACGGGTTTCCGTTTCAATTAGAAAACATAAAAGCGTACATCATCGTCACGTTGTCCGCAATCATGCTGGCCTTTGTCGTTTCCGGATTCGCCATCACAGGGGAGCTCATTACCAGCTCGATCCCGGAGGGAAAAGAGCTCATGGGGCCTGCTCCCACTATTTACTTTAGCGGAATGCGCGTTTACGGCGGCCTTGCCTTCTTGGCGGTTCTCGCGAGTTTGGCGCCCGCGGCTTTCTTTATCATCATCATTCAAGATACGGCGGCTGGAAACGAGGATATCGATTGGCCGGCCGAGGTTTGGTATGAATACCTGACCAAGATTGCTTTTCTGGCTTGGTTGTTCGGCTGCTGCGCGGCCATATCGACAGTATTTTGGTCACTGGCAGTCTTGGTGGTGCCGATACCGGGGGTCATTTGGTGGGTCTTGACTCTCACGTCGGCGTTCATGCTATTTCCGATTCCCTTATATTCCTCCATGATCGGCGGCAGCCCGTTTTTCTTGATTCATCCCACGTTTCTGCTCCGATTGATTCAAAGACCTCTCGCCGGATTGGCTTTATACGTTCACACCTTCGTGCTTTTGTCGCCTTGCGTGGCCTTGGGCTTGTGGATGCTAGTCACCTTGAGCTGGTGGGCGGCGCCAATTGTCGGTTTGATCTGGGCAACCTGCATTCTATGGTACGCTCGGGCCTTGGGCCGGGTGGGGTATGTGTTGGCGGAAGAAAAACGAATGGTCCGCCGAAAAAAGAAACGGAGAAGGGTGCGCGTCAGGCGAGAGACAGCGGAATAATGAATCACCACACGTCATCATTCAAGTAAAGGGTTTAGCGGCGGTTCGTAGAACCGCGCGATTCTGCGAATCGCCGCTAAACAATCGAAATGAAAAGAACAACGCGGAGGTGGGCAGACAGCCTGCCGCGCCTCCGCGTTGATTGTTTTTCGAGAATCGGCTCGACGATTACCAGTACCGCAGCCGCCACCAATCGTAATGGTTCGAATGCCGGCTATACCACCAATGGCCGTCTTCCCACGTCAGCTTGACCGAGCGCCAGCCGAGCGGAACCTTGGGGAACGGATAGACCGGCCCAATGAACGGCCAGGCTTCATACGGATACAGATTCGGATAGGCCACTCGGGAATTATTGTTGTAAGGAGCATAAGTCGGCCAGGCATAGGGCGGCATGTGCGGAGGGTTCACATCATAGCCGGCCAGGGGTCCGGGGCCGATCGGGATGGGTTCCTGGATTCCGCCCATTTCGCGGGGAGCCGGAACGCCTTCCCGGATTTGGGTGCCTTGGGCCAAACTTATGCCGTTGCCGACGGCCAGATTGTCGCGAACGCGCTCCACGCCGGGAACGCCCTGCACGATCCGCAGCGCTTCCTCATGCTGAAGCTGGTCCGTCACCGAGCCGGACAGCTCGGCCGACCCGTCCTGGAAGACGACGTGGATGTTGTAATGGCGGAGGTGCCCGCTTTGCCGCAGGTGGTCGGCGATGGTGTTGGCCACCTCCTGATTGGCGGACGTCTCCTGGGTCGGTGCCAGGACCTGGGTTTGAGGGACGCCAAGCCGGCCCGGCTCATCGGCCGGCACGGGCTGCGCGATCCATAGCGTCGCCCAGCCCAGCACGCCGGCTAATAGGGTACGGGTTCGGAATCTCACGACTTACCTCCTGAATCAGAAACGAGGATTGAGGATTGAGGATTGAAAATCGAGAGGAGAAACCACGAATCACGCGAATGACACAAATAAGAACACGTCGGTACAATGCGAGTCTTCTTCTTATTCGTGTGTTTGGTGTGATTCGGGGTGGCCCGACCTCGATCCCCTATCCTCCATCCTCGGTCTCATAGAGCCAACACTTTCCTTATCGTTGGAACTACCTAATCTGGTGGAGAGAAAGGAACATCAACCCGCCTCTCGCGGACCGCTGGGAACGGTGCAATCGGTTTGTTTTCACTGCCCGGAATAGCCCGCAGGGTCTGCCGACAGAACGGCGCGGTAGCCATGATAATGTTCCGCTGTAGACTGAGATTTGCTTTTGGTAAACTTTGCGGGCTGTAAGGGTTTGGGTCACTGCGTCTTGAGGGCGCTGGCGACATCTATAAGGCCATAAGCGGCTAAGTTGACAGGTTTTGTAAGCGTCTCTATACTGCGAAAGTGCATTGGGAAGCACACTCCGATTTCCTAAGCGCCTGTAGCTCAACTGGATAGAGCAACGGCCTACGGAAGCAAGCCTGGCAATCCGGCACTTCGTCGAAATGCTAAGAAAATCTCCATTTTTTCGCCACTTATGGCGCGTACCCTTGTCAGCCAGAAAGCCCTAGAAAGTGCCAAAAAAACGCCGGTCGAGGGTGTCATGACACCAGGGGTTAGGGCAGCGCCATGGCCGGCCCCTGGCATCACGGCGGTCTTGCTCAGCGGTCCTCTGATGAGGCAGCAAGGAGAGTCTCGACTGCCTCGCGACCGGTCATGCCGACATGGACGACCAACTCCCGGGCCTTGGAGGTAGCATCGACGATCTTGGCGTCGAAAAGGTCCTCAGCCAGGACCTCGAAGACTTCCAGGCGTTGGCAGAGATCGGCGCGGACATGAAGCCGTTTGCGACGGCGGGGCACTTAGCGTCTTGGGCCGGGATGTGTTCCGGGAATCGGGAGAGCGCCGGGAAGCGCAAGAGTGGGCGGACGACGAAGGGGAACCGGTGGTTGCGTGGGACGCTGGTGCCGCACGAGTTGAGCCAGATTCGTGGCCAGGATGCGGCGTTTCAAAAACGAGGCCCACGCGGCCGCTCATCTCCAGCATCAGAACATCGTTCCCGTCTATTTCGTTGGCTGCGAGCGCGGCGTCCACTTCTACGCCATGCAGTTTGTAGAAGGCCAAACCCTGGCCGCTCTGATTCAGGAACTGCGGCAATCCCTGAGCGGGGGGCGTCAGCCCCCTGAGCCGGTGCTTTTGGACTGCGGCGTTGGTCGCCGCTTTGGATTGATGGAACCTAAAGCAGCGACCAACGCCGCACTCCAAAAACCGGGCCCGACCGAAGGTCTCCCCGAACCAACAGGCAGCTATTTACCAACTAAAGAATCCCCGGTGGGCATCAAGGAAAAAAGGTTGGCGACCCCCGAAGCCCCCAGCACCGTCAACGATCAGGCAGGTAGCACGGAAACGCTTCCGGCCCAACCTCGATCTTCCATCCTCGATTCGGGATCCTCGTTCTTCCGCACGGTCGCCAACCTAGGGATTCAGGCTGCCGAAGCTTTGGAGCACGCTCACGAACTCGGCGTCATCCACCGCGACATCAAGCCCGCCAACTTGATGGTGGAAAACTCATTACTCATCACTCATCACTCATCACTTAGATTATGGATTACCGACTTCGGACTTGCCCATTGCCAGGGAGGTTGCGAGCTGACCATGAGCGGCGATCTCCTGGGCACGCTCCGCTACATGAGTCCAGAGCAGGCCATGGGCAGCCGTGTAATTGTAGACCATCGCACCGACATTTATTCGCTGGGGGCGACCCTGTATGAGTTGTTGGCGATGGAGCCAGTCTTCTCAGGACATGACCTCCAGGAGCTATTGCGGCAAATCGCATTCGAGGAACCGAAACCGCCGCGCCGCTTCAACAAAGCCATTCCAACAGAGTTGGAAATCATTGTTCTCAAAGCGCTCGAGAAGAATCCCGCCACCCCTACGCCACTTCCCAAGAACTGGTGCATGATCTGCGCCGGTATCTCGAGGACAAGCCCGTCCGGGCGCGGCGCGCGACGGTGGCGCAGCGGTTCCGGAAATGGACGCGGCGCCATCCGGGAGTGGCAAGGACAGCGGCGGCGGCGTTGGTGATCTTTGCGCTAGGGTCCACAGTTAGCACCTTGCTCATCGCTCACCAGCGAGATCTGGCTGATGCTCGCGCCCGCGAGGCTGACGACAATGCGGCGGAGGCCATAGGGCGGCTTTATATTTCGGACATGCGCTTGGCCCAGCGGGCCTGGGAAGACAACGAAATCGGCAGACTCCTGGAATTGCTGGAAGGTCAACGGCCCGAGCGCACTGGCGGGAAGGACCTGCGGGGCTTCGAGTGGCACTACTGGTGGCGCCTTTCTCACTCACACCTTCTCATCCTTCGCGGGCACCAGGGCCCGGTAAGTTGCGTGGCCTATAGCCCCGATGGCAAGCGCATCGTCGGTAGGAGCGGAGACAACACTGTTAAGGTCTGGGATGCCGACACCGGCCAGAAAATCTTGACCTTGAAACACGACGCCAGCGCGTTCTCAAGCCTCGCCTATAGTCCCGACGGCAAGTGGATCGTCAGCGGCAACCACGACAACTCTCTCACGGTCTGGGATGCAGAAACTGGCCTGAAAATCCGGACGATCAAGGGGCACAACAATCCGGTATGGTGCGTGGCCTTCAGCCCCGACGGCAAGCGGATCGCCAGCGGGAGCGATGACTTGACCATCAAGATCTGGGATGCGACGCCTCCAGGGGAGAAACCGCCTGTAGCAGCTGCGCCCGTGCTGGCTCAAGAAACGACCGCGGATGCCGCGGAAATTGAACGACTGATCGGACTGCTTGGCCGTGATAAGTTCACGGACCGTGAGGTGGCCAGTAAGCGGTTGGAATCCATAGGCGAGCCGGCTTTGCCTGCGTTGCGTAAGGCGGTGGGTAGCAACCGCGACGCAGAGGTGCGTCGTCGAGCCGAATTGCTTGTGCAAGCGATTAACCAGCGCTCGTCCGAGCGGAAATGATGCTGGCCAAGAAGGAAAATGAAAACCAAGACGCCAGAATCCTAGTGACTTTTTACTTTAGAGCCTTCGCCTGAGATTCCTTGACGGAACACAAGAGACAAAATCGGCCGGTGAGTTCAAGCCGCCAAGCATACCCTCACCGGCCGGACAGCGTCCGGACACTCGGTCTGCGCGCCCGGAGCGATGATGTGGTCACGATATGGCGTAGCGCTTTCCGTAAGGAGATGAACCATGTGGTTTCGCTATTTCTCGCGATATCCTCAGAGCCTTCCTCGCCATCGGAAAGGAGGCCCTATCCGAACGTTTTTATCGGTGAGGTTTCCGACCGGCTATCCGGGGAACGAATTGACCCGGACTGCGGCCCTGCCGGAAAGGAGCCAGGACGGACCGGCGTGACAGCCGATCAAAATCAAAGAAATGTGGTTCTACGGTCACAGTCACGGGAAAGGCGGTATGGGAAAGAAAGCGCAACGAGCGCAGAAAGTCCGGGGAGATCGGAATGAGGTTGGGATATTGGTCTGATCGAAGGTCTCCGAAACTTCCAGAGACCATTGGTCCTAGTTGTGCCATGGTCGGGAGACCCTGCCACAACAAACGAGATCATCCCACAACAAATGGGAGACTGTCCCACCATAGATTGTCACAACGGGAGAACTGAAGAGGATATCGGGGACAGAAGAGACAAAATTGGCCGGTGAGTTCAAGCCGCCAAGCATGCTCTCACCGGCCGGACAGCGTCCGGACGCTCGGTTTGCGCGCCCGGAGCGATGTTATTTCATTGTATCGCAGACTGCTTCTGGAAGGAGACCCAATCTATGTTGTTCTCTACTTTACGGCACCGCCGCCAAGGGCAAGCCCGGCGCTCTCTGAACAAGCGTGAGGAAGCCCGATTTCGGCCGGGACTCGAGATGCTCGAACCCCGGTGGGTGCCGGCTATCTTCACCGTGAATACCTTTGCCGACTCGGTGGCGGCCAATCTGACCACCGGTCAAGACTCCACCGGTCACATTTCTCTTCGGTCGGCCATCCAGGCCGCCAACTTTCAGGGGGGCAGCAACACCATTGATGTGCCCGCCGGGACCTACCGGCTGTTGCTTGCCTCCACCGTGGGCGACCTGTCCATCACCGATGGATTGACCATCACGGGGGCCGGGGCCAACGTTGTCACCGTGGATGCCCTCGGACTTAACCGGGTGTTCGAGGTCTCCTCGCTCAACGCCGTCACCCTGTCCGGCCTGACCATCACGGGGGGGAACGTGACTGGGCACGGCGGCGGCATCCTCAACAGCGGCAACCTCACCTTGCTTAGCTGCGCCGTCGACGGCAACACCGCGACCGGGATGGACGCCGGCTCGGACGCGGTGGGCGGGGAGCCCCAGAACCCGGGCACAGTCAGCGGCATGGGCGGCGGCATCTACAACAGCGGCGCTCTGACCTTCACGAACTGCACCGTGTCCAACAACAAGGTAGTCGGCGGCAACGGCGGCAGCCCCCCGGAGGGCTTCGGTGGGGGCGGCGGCGGCGGTCTCGGCGGTGGTATCTGCAACGACGGGGGCGGCATCGTCCGGCTCGTGAACAGCACGCTGTTCGGCAACCAGGCCCTCGGGGGCAACGGCGGCGACGCCGGTCCCCCCAGCGACACCGTTGGCGGCGGCGGCGGCGGTGCCGGCGGAGCCGGCGGCGTGGGGAGCGGAGCCAACGGCGCCGACGGCGGCGTAGGTGGCGGCGGCGGCGGCGCCGTGTACGGCCCCTTCATTGGGGTCAACGGCGGGTCGGGCGGTCAGGGTGGCCTGGGCGGCGGCGGCGGCGGCGGCGTGGGCGCCGGCGGCGGCGGCCTGGCCGGCGGCTCCGGCGGCGAAGGCGTCCAGCAGGTCCTAGCGGGCGCCGGCGGCGGCGGCGGCGGCCTAGGCGGCGGCTTATTCAACAACAGCAGCAGTACCGCTGGCACCGGCGCTGTGAGCCTCTTCAATTGCACCGTCACCGGGAACGAGGCCCGCGGCGGCAAGCACGGCGCCGGCGACAGCCTCGACACGTTCCCCCAGGACGGCTTCGGTCTGGGCGGCGGAATCGCGACCATGGGCACGCTCACCGTCCAGAACACGATTATTGCGGGGAATGCCGTCGATGCCCACGGCTTCAGGCCCGACGTGGAGGGCAACGGCGGCCTCGGCCTCGGCGGCGGCAGCGTCATAAGCGCGGGTTATAACTTCATCGGGGACGGGAATGGCACCTGGAGCCTCGGCCCAGGGGACCAGGTCGGCACCTCCGCCGCCCCGCTGGACCCTAAACTGGGGCCGTTTCAGGACAACAGGGGCCCGACCAACACGGCCGCCCCGCTGCCCGGCAGCCCCGTCATCGACGCCGGCGCCCCGGCTTTCACCGGCCCGCCCACGACTGACCAGCGCGGCTTCGCCCGTGTCGTCCATAGCACCATCGATATCGGCGCCGTGGAATACCAGTACGACTTGGCCGTAACGGGAACCGCCTCTCCGAATCCGGTTCGCCCGGGCAATACCGTCACCTTCAATCTGACCGTGAGCAACAATGGCCCCGATCCAGCCGGCATCGTGACCCTCACCGACCCGCTTCCTGCGAATACGACCTTCCAGTCATTGACGGCTCCTAGCGGATGGACCGCCACAACCCCGGGTGTCGGAGCGACCGGAACGGTGTCGGCCAGCATTGCCTCGCTGCCACCGGGCATGGCCAGGTTTGTCCTGACCGTCCTCGTGAATTCCTCGCCATCCCCCAGCCCGGTTCTGACCAATACGGCCACGGTCGGGCCGACTACCTGGGATACCAATCTAACGAACAACAGCGCCACGCAGAAAGTGACGACCCCGGCCCCGGCCGGCATCGTCGGCCGCGTTGCCCAGAGTGGGCAATGGTGGGTGGCCAAATCCAACGGCTCGTCGGGGTTCAGCAACAGCTTCTTTACCAGTTGGAGTCCGGCCGTCACGTGGGTAGACGTGCACACCGGCGATTTCAGCGGTGATGGCCGCGACGACATCATCGGCCGCGACCTGGCCAGCGGCAACTGGTGGGTTGGCGTGTCCAACGGCTCCTCCTATGTAACCAGCCTGTGGGGGCGCTGGAGCCCGGCGGTCACCTGGGTCGATGTCCAAGTGGGCGATTTCAATGGCGACGGCAAGGCTGACATCATCGGCCGCGTCCTTCATAGCGGCCAGTGGTGGGTCAGCCTGTCCAACGGCACGTCCTTCACGAACTATTTGTGGGCCACTTGGAGTCCGAACGTCACTTGGGTCGATGTCAAAGTCGGCGATTTCAACGGTGATGGCAAGGCCGACATCACCGGCCGAGTTCTCCAGTCCGGACAATGGTGGACCGGCCTTTCCACGGCATCAAGCTTTAACACCTCGTTGTGGGCTACTTGGAACCCGGCCGTCACTTGGGCCGATGTCAAGGTCGGCGACTTCAACGGCGACGGCAAGACGGACATCGTCGGCCGCGTGTTGCAATCCGGCCAATGGTGGGCCGGCATTTCCAACGGCTCCTCCTTCACCACGAGCCTGTGGGCGACCTGGAGCCCGAATGTCACCTGGGTGGATATCCAGGTCGGCGACTTCAACGGCGACGGCAAGACGGACATCGTCGGCCGCGTGTTGCAATCCGGCCAATGGTGGGCCGGCATTTCCACGGGCTCATTCTTCAGCACTAGCCTGTGGGCAACCTGGAGCCCGAATGTCACCTGGGTTTCGGTGCAAAATGGACTCTATGGCTAAGGGAGACGAGACTGCGTTCGTCCTTCCTTTGTCCAAGAAAATCGGCCGGTGAGTTCAATCGGCCAAGCATGCTCTCACCGGCTCGCCACTGTGAGTCGCCTGTGGCGGCCGGACAGCGTCCGGATGCTCGGTCCGCGCGCGCGGGGTGGATGGCGTTGTCATTCAATCGCGGACGGAATACAGCATCTTTTGAAAGGAGACGATCATGAACCGATTGAATTTGTTCCAACAGCGGCCGGGCACCAAGAAACGGCAGCCCGCCTCCGTACACTTGCAAGTGGAATGTCTGGAGGCTCGGAATCTGCTCAGCGGGTCGACGCTTTTCCCGTTCGCGCAGATTTCCGCCGCCCAAGACCCGTTCGTCCACTCCGGCAGCCCAGTCCACAATCTGGTCATTTTCGGCGATAGCCTCTCCGACACGGGCAATGTTGCCCTCGCCACGGGCGGAGCCCTACCCAACCCCGCCTTTTATTTCCAAGGGCGCTTCTCGAACGGTCCCATCTGGGTGGACGTCCTCGCCCAGGAGTTGGGCGAGCCCGCCGTCCAGCCCAGCCTCGCGGGCGGCCTGGATTACGCTTTTGGGGGCGCCACGGTCGCCTTCCAGAACCAGCCGCCCCCCTACAACATGTTCCCAAGGGTGTCTCAGCAGGTCGATGAATTTCTGGCCGCCCACCACACCGCCGCAAGCGACCTCATCGTCGTTTGGGGTGGGGCAAACGATTTCATAGAATCTTTTTCTTCCGCGACGGGGCCGATCAACCCGTTCCTGTCGGCCGACACGCTAGTCACCTCCTTGGAGACGCTTGCCAAAAGGGGCGGCCGGGAATTCATCGTCCCGAACCTGCCGCCTCTCGGGGAATCGCCGTTCATCCGAGGTCTAGGGATCCCTGGCCTGAGCGCGGCCGCCGACCAGTGGGCGGCCGCTTTCGACGCCGAACTCGCCGCCGACGTCGCCAACTTCCAGTCGGACCATCCCGGCACGATCGTTGTTCCCATCGATGTGGCGGGCTTGTTCCAGCAAGTCACTCAGCCGAGCAATCCGTTTGGCTTCGTCAACACGACCGACGCCGTCGGGCCCCTGGTGCCGGGGACCGTTTTCCTGGCTGGCATCACCGCGACCGATCCCCAGGACTATCTCTTCTTCGACGGCGTCCATCCTACCTCAAAGACTCACCAAATCCTGGGCATGCAGGCCGCCGCGGCGGTGTTGGACGCGCTGCGGGTCCACGACCTAGGCACTGGCTTTGTCGGCATTCCACAGCCGGTCACCTCCCCTGCCAGCACCATGTTGAATGCGGGCGAACCGTTAACGGCCGCGGCGCTTCAGTCCGCGATTCGGCAAAGGCTGATGAGTCAGCCATTCCTCGCCTCATCCGGGGCGGTGACCGATGTGGCGACCATTCCCGGCAGCTCGGGGCCGAATGCGCAGCCTGACGCCTCGTCGTGGAACGATCCGTTCGCCGCCGTGGTCCTCGGTTTCTAGTTAGACGACCTAGCCGCTCGGCAATGGCAAGACTTGTTTTCCCTGGGGCGTGAGGCATCCACGCTCCAGGGATGTCCTTTTCTCGCCCTCTGGGATGCCAAACAAAACTGGCAATACCGTTGCCATCCTTCCAAGTCTAAGTATCCGTTGGACTTACGTCTAAAGACAGAAAATCGCCAGAAAACCTGTCCCCCGATCGGCCCATCTGTCGCTGAGCTTAGTGAGGTCGGAAACAAAAACAGATCGGTTTGAAAACAAAAAGGAGAAAGCCATGTTTCGCAGAATGTTGTTCGTTGCACTGGTTGGAGTGGGCGCGGTGATGGGCTTGCCTTCCAACCACAGAATGCCGGTTCGGTCAGCTTCAGCGGTTTCGCTCGCCGACTCCCGTTTTGGCATTTGAGTCAGCCATTTGACGGGAGGGGTCTACCGGCTCAGCAGGCCCGTCCGGATTAGTTGCATGGCCCTTGCGAGTTTTGCACACCCACGCGGCGGATGAGGATGGAGCGTAGGCAGAAACTATCGCTACCGCGTTGTCATGTCCCAAAGCTTGATGGTTTTGTCGACATGGGCCGAGGCCAGGGTTTTGCCATCCGAGCTGAACACCACGCAATAGACATTGCCGGCATCAGGCCGGAGAGTAGCCCGTTCCTCGCCCCTTGCCAGGTCCCACAATTTTATGGTGTTGTCAGCAGCGGCCGACGCCAAGCTTTTGCCATCAGGAGAGATCGCTACTGAATAGACGAGAGTTTTATGGCCTGTGAGTGTCAAGCGCGTTTGACCCGTGGCCATGTCCCACACTTTCACCGTCCCGTCGAGACCTGCCGAAGTCAGGATCTTGCCATCGGGAGTCATCGCAACCGAATACACTTGGTCTTTGTGGCCCTTAAAGTTGGTTCGTTCTTTGCCAGTGGCAACGTCCCAAAGCTTTACTATTTTGTCGGTGCTTCCTGCTGAAGCAAGGATTTTACCGTCCGCACTGAACGCCACGGAACGGACGTAACCCTTATGCCCTTTCATGGTCCGTATTTCTTTGCCCGTGCTGACATTCCAAATCTTGATTTCCCCCGTACTTTCACCTGCTGACGCCAAAGTTTTGCTGTCCGGGCTGAATACGAGACAATAGATGGTCCCTTTGTGACCCTTGAGGGTAGGCCCATCTTTTGCGCCTACGGCGTCCCACAAGTGTATTCCATTGTGCTCATCGGGCCATGCCACAAGCTTGCCGTCTGGACTGAATGCCACGCACATGATTTGTCTCGAATATTTTGCCAGCGAGGCCTGCTCCCTTCCTGTTGCTAGGTCCCAAAGCTTTATTTCTCCTCGCTCTCCCACCTTGCCACCGATATATGCCCCACTCGCGGAGGCCAGCGTCTTACCGTCTGGGCTGAAGGCCACTGAACTTACAGAATCGGTATGTCCTTTGAGCGTGGCTGTTTCTTTAGGTGCTTGAGCAAGGGAGCGCTGCTCGCGACAGAAGCATATTCCCAGCATCGCCACGATGAAGAGAAGCAGGCATTTTTGTCTTGGTTGGGACGGAGCCATCCTCAACGGGCGATGAAAAATGTGACTGTTCATCGGTGCGGTCCTCCCGGTGCTAAGGGAATGGAAATTATTGCGCGCTACTCTATGTAATGCCTTCCGGACCAAGGCTACTTGTCGGTTTTCATGAGGGTGCTCACGTCCCACAGCTTGACGGTCTTATCGTCACTGCCGGAAGCGAGGAGGTTGCCATCGGGTGGAAAGGCGACGGACCAGACTGCCCCTCTGCCGTGCCTTTTGAGGGTGGCTCGTTCCGTGCCGGTGGCCGCATCCCATAGTCTTATGGTGGAGTCCACACTTCCCGAGGCGAGGGTCTTGCCGTCCGGCGAGAACGCCACGGATGTGACGGAATTCTTATGACCCTTCAGAGTGAGCCGCTCTTTGCCCATCGCAACGTCCCACAGCTTGACGGTGTTATCAAAACTACCCGAAGCCACAGTATTGCCGTCCGGGCTGACCGCTACTGAGTTAACCAGTCCGACATGCCCCTTTAGGGTTGTCCGTTCCTTGCCCGTCGCCATGTCCCAGAGTTTTATCGTGCTGTCCCAGCTCCCGGATGCCAGAGTCTTGCCATCGGTGGTAAACGCCAGCGAATTGACGAGCCTGACTCCCCGGAAACGATCGTCATGCCCTTTGAGGGCAGTCTTCTCCTTTGCCGTGGCAACGTCCCATAATTTCACGGCCCCGTGGTATCCCCCCGAAGCAAGCATCTTGCCGTCCGGTACGAATACGACTGACCCGACCCCGTTGATATCCGCCTTGAAAGTGGCCTTTTCTTCGCCGGTCATCACGTCACACAGCACCAGCCTGCCGTCCTGAATGCCCCCCGAAACAAGGGTCTTGCCATCCGGGCTGAACGCCACGGCGATGACTAGGCCGGTATGCCGCTTGAAACTGCTCCGTTCCTTGCCAGTGGCGACGTCCCACAGCTTCACTGTCCCGTCCCTACTTCCGGACGCGACCATCTTGCCGTCTGGACTGAAGGCCACGGACTTTACTTGGTCGGCATGGACGAGGGTCAGCCGTTCTTTCGGTTCTTGGGCCAGCGATTGCCTCCCCCCGAAGAGGAGAGCAGTCGGCACAGCAAGGCTTAAAATTAGCAGATAGCGCAATTTCATGATCGTGCTCCACGGCGGCACGGTCAGGTGGGATCACCTGACGATTCTCCCAATTCTTCTTCGATGGTGCGATAGGGTCCCCAACCTTTGCGGTCATACAGTGCCTGCATGGCCTCGTTGTATGACTCAGCTTCAACTGTCCACACAAGCCGAGCGTTGCCCTCGTCGAGACCCAATTGCCGGAGTTGGGCTCGGTAGCCTTCTTCCCCTGGGGCACGCACGAAGAAGCTGTGTCCGTTCTCGAATTCCCATAGCTCGAATAGCACGGAATCTCCACCGTGTTATGAATTTGCTAATACGGAATCCAATCGTGGTCATTGTCGAATGGGGCGAAATGCTTACTCGCGGGCAACTCTGCTAGTATTTCTTTTGAAACAACCAAGCCTTTCAACGATCCCTCACTGATCTCCTTGGTCCAATCCGCTTTCAGCTCTTCAAGGCTTAGCCAATTATCCACGTCCCAACCGACCATTGCTAACTGATAGTCCTTTATGCCGCGAACGCGATCATAGAGCTTTAAGCCAAGCTCGACAAATTCTTCTTTACCTAGGGAAATCTTTGGCTTCAGAACGTCCAAGGCGACACCATGGCCTACTCCAACTGGAATCAACGAGACATAGAAATTGTCAATGCCCCATTGCTTTGTCCGTTGTAGTAGAGGCCGGTGTAACTCAATCCTTTTAGCCGCTACAGTACTATAGTTAGGCTGCCCCACAAGCCAGTCGCTGTACGCCTGAGCTGCCTTTTCATCGTTTCGAAAGTCGACTAGTAATTCAAAAACGACTGCCATTATTGCGGCCGAACTTGTGATTGATCCCCGCCAGCGCTTCACCCTGTTACCGTTGGAACCGCGGCTCGAAGCCCAGCTTCAATCGCCGCCAGTTCTCCTCCTGGCGAGCAATCAGTTTGGCATTATTGCGCTTGCGACGGCGCACTTCGCTTGGCTTGAGGTAATACACCTCGCGCCTTCGGGGGTAACGACGCTTCTGTTGGTCGAGCAACTTCTTCAACCGCCGCAGCGCCTTGCTTAGGGGTTCCCCCTCGCCCACCACCACTTTTACACCCACAGATCGGCGTCTTGACGGCTGACGCAGTGCCGGTTTTCACCTGATTGCTGCCATTCGCGGCTATTCCGCACGCTCACCGCTCCCGGCCGCACTCGTAAAGAAAAATCTGCACACCCTGGCCCTTTTTGTCTCCCGTCTGGAACAAAACGCTTGCTTTCTTGTTGGGGATATTCCAGATTGCGAAGTCGGCTAGTTGTTCAAACGGTTTTCCCAGCGCGGCCAAGTTTGTGTCAGCGTCGATTGCGGCGCCCTCGACGGTTAGTTTGCCAGCAAACGCTTTCTTCGGGCTTTTCTTCTCCTTGGTTACCTTGATGGTGAGCTGCAGCCCAACGGTGGTCTTGTTCTTTCGCCAAGTATTTTGTTTTGCGGCCATCCCAAGGTCGTCCCAAACCTGATACTGGAATGCGTCATCGACAACGCGCGAAGGCTTGCCAA
>Ga0207103_10214_pt1 | contig 16228 bp, 10 predicted proteins | sample Alteio_BWMinHeat_81_FD_153546 | JGI IMG/M metagenome (GOLD analysis project Ga0207103, IMG submission 153546) | Enriched cells from forest soil in Barre Woods Harvard Forest LTER site, Petersham, Massachusetts, United States -... | ecosystem: Environmental > Terrestrial > Soil > Temperate forest >...
CGACGATTCGCCGGCAGCCATCAACCGAGTCGTTGTCAGAAGCGGGAAACACAGTGGACCGCAAACGCTTTTCAGGGCAGTTAAGGCCTCGGTACAAGAACCAGCCCATTGTCTTTGGCGAACTCAGCAAGCGCTACTCTTAGCTGTTCAATCTCCGAAGTCAGTTTCAGACAAGCCTCGCTCGCACCATCGAATCTATCCTCTCGGCCCATCGTCTCCAGGCGCTCGGCTGCCCCGCATACAGTCTTGGCGCCCAGATTCCCGGCGGCTCCTTTCAAATGATGTGCAGTGCCCTCAAGCTCCGGGCCGTCGCGGCTCGCAATCGCCCCGTAGATCTTTGTCAGCAGCGACGGACAACTATCCAGGAATGATGCTGCCAATCCGAGTAGAAATTCCAAGTCTCCTTCAACTCGCGACAGGGCTTCCTCTGTCTCGAACACGGTATCACTCTGGACATGCAAAGGAGCTCGGACTCTCAGGTCTGGTCCGCGCAGGCTCGCGATGCCGTCGATCGCATCGAATAGGTCACTGATCTTGATAGGCTTCGAGACATACCCATCCATCCCGCTCTCCAAACAGCGTTCACGATCGCCCTTCATAGCGTGGGCAGTCATCGCAACTATCGGGACGTGGCCGCCGGACATTTGCTCCCGGTCACGAATGGCGGCCGTGGCTTCATACCCGTTCATCTCGGGCATCTGCATGTCCATGAGGACCAGGTCGAAGGATTCCCGCTCGAGGGCCGCCAGTGCCTGATGGCCATCGCCCGTGACGACCACCGTGTGTCCGTGTTTTTCCAATAAACGGACCACCAGTCTCTGGTTTACAGCATTGTCCTCAGCCAACAGGACGTGGTAGCTGGGTTTCCTGCCAGTGTCATCGACAACCGGCTCAAGCACACCACGACACTCCGATTTCGTTATTTCATCCGACCTCCTCTCTTCTCGTCGAGTGCCAAAACGTGCGGTGAAATGAAACGTGCTGCCAGCCCCGGGCTGGCTCACAACCCAAATCCGCCCATCCATCATCGCCACCAGCTTAGAGGAGATAGTCAGGCCTAAGCCAGTGCCGCCGTAGCGCCGCGATGTCGAGCCATCGGCCTGTGAGAAAGCCTCGAATATCAAATCCTGCTTGTCGGTAGGGATGCCGATGCCGGTGTCGGAGACCGAGAAATGAAGCAGGGCATCCTCTTCGTTAAGCGAGTCCGCAGCGATATGGACGACGACTTCTCCCTCGCTGGTAAACTTTAGCGAGTTGCCGATCAGATTGACTAGTATCTGCCGCAACCGCCCCGGATCGCCTATCAAGGCATCAGGCACATCCGGCAGGATATGGCTCCCGAGATGCAGTCCCTTTTGACGGGCGCGGAGGGCCAGGGTTTTGAGTACGTCATCAATGCTACGACGGAGCTCAAAGTTGATCGGATCCAGGTCGAGTTTCCCCACTTCGATCTTAGAAAAGTCCAGGACGTCGTCGATGATGGAAAGCAAGGAATCAGCGGAGACTTTGACCATATCGAGGTACTCTCGCTGCTCGGAAGACAGGTCGGTATCGAGAGCGAGATCGGTCATTCCGATGATACCGTTCATAGGAGTGCGGATCTCGTGGCTCATATTGGCAAGGAATTCGCTCTTTGCTCGATTGGCAGCTTCCGCTCCCTCTTTGGCCTTCAGGAGCGCCTCTGCGTCGAGAATGTGCTGGGTGATCTCACGTGAGATCCCTCGGAAGCCAGCGGGCCGGCCCGCTGTGTCTCTGATCAGAGAGGCTGAAAACTCAAACCACCGGTCCGCGTCATCTGGCCGCGTTCGTTTCCAGACGACTCCCCTTACCGGTTCACCCGTGTCATAGATTTGCTTATAGAGGGAGACGATTTCCTTCCCGGTCTCGGCGTCCATATAGTCTCGATTATTCGTTCCGATTAACTCCTCACGCGATCGTTTGTGCAACTTGCAGAGCGCATCGTTGAAGAAAGTGAGATTGCCCTTGAGGTCCATTTCGTAGTAGGCGTCATGCATGTCTTCTATGATCGAGCGATAGCGCTCATCGGTCCGCTTCCGCTCCGTGATATCGCGGACGAAAGCGCAGCTATACTCACGGCCGTCGAATGCCAAATAATTCGCCCTGACCTCAACCGGAATTATTCGCCCGTCCTTGGCGCTATGGTTCGATGTCATGGTTAAGGCCTGGCCCGCCTTCATTTGGGCCCAGACCTCCGACCATTTTTCAAGCGAGAAGTCCTTGTCAACTTCGGCCAGACTCATGTCGAGCAATTCTTCGCGCCGGTATCCAAGCATGACACAAGCCGCATTGTTGACGTAAACGAACCGCAACTCCGGCGACAGCCAGAAAACAGCCTCGCCCGCGTGCTCGATAAAGAAGTAGGTAAGGCTCAACTGGTCTGCCATCAGCCCGCCTTCGGCCGCCCCCTTTACCCCTTCCATGAGCTGCTCCACTGTTGTGTCTCTTTGCTCCAATCTATTCTCGTATCCGGTCTCTGAAGCACCCAGGTCCACCCACGAATCTCTGATTCCTTGGGGCATTCGCCTGCGCTCTACATTCATCCACATTTTGGGTTCCGCGGATTATAAAGACAGAGAGTCCCCCGGGGTTGCACTGGCAACTCTTATACCCGTTCTCGTCATCGGTAATCACTTGCCTTCTTGGGACTCCGATGTCATCGCAGCTTCGCTATGGCCCCTTCCTCCGCGGTTCTGCGGTCCTTTACTGTGGTATTCCGCTACACTCGAACCTCAACAACTGCATGTCAATCAGCCCGCAGGCATTGCATTGGGTCGACAGAAGCCGCTCGTCGAGCCGGAATATACGCTGCGATGGCCGCAGCCAGCACCATCGCACCGACCGAGCACACCAAAAGCCTGGGGTCCGCCGGCCGAGCGTCGTACAGAAAGCTGGCCAGGATACTTGAGATCGCAGTCGCAGCGCCGATTCCGCCCTTACCGTTTACGCCTTCGATATTGGCGACCAGACTATTGCTCTCGATTGCACAATGTCAAGAACCGCGCTCTGGCGCGCTCGGCCCGGTGGATGTAGATTACCTCCGTGCCCAGTCAGCGGAATGCGAGGGAGGTCGTTCATTGGGGCGTCGAGTTCCATAGAAGCCCTATTCGCGAAATTCTCCCAAGCTGTTGAATGCTAAGTTGAATAACACATGAGAAAATCCAGCGGTTATCTAATCCTTGCTTCTCTGCTACTCCTACCAGCTCTTAAGAACAGCGTTCGAGCCGAAGTGCGAGTACCAGCCGTTATTAGCGACAATATGGTTTTGCAAGAAGGCCGCCGGGTCCGGATCTGGGGCACAGCCAGTCCCGGTGAAAACGTCGTTGTTCGGCTCGCCGCTCACGGCGCGCATACATCCGCGACAAGTGACGGGCGGTGGGAGGTCTTTCTTGGACCTTTGAAAGCGGGCGGGCCATTCCAATTGACCATCACCGGCAAGAACACCCTGGAGTTCAAAAACGTCCTGATCGGGGAAATCTGGGTTTGTTCCGGGCAATCCAACATGGAATTTGCGCTGTCCAACTCAACCGGCGGAGCCGCTGCCGTGGCCGAGGCCGACTATCCTCAAATCCGGCTGTTCACCGTCAAGCGAAATACTTCCGCCGTCCCTCTTGATGACGTACAGGGTAAATGGCTCGTCACGACCCCGAAGACCGCGGGCCAATTCTCTGCCGTCGGCTTCTACTTCGGACGCGAGTTGTACCGCCGGCTCAAAGTCCCAATCGGGCTCATTCATACCTCCTGGGGCGGCACGCCGGCCGAGGCATGGACCAGCCACCAGGCACTGGCAGCCGAGCCATTGCTCAAACCCATCCTCGATCGTTACGATCGATCCGTTCAGAGTCTGCCTGAGGCTCGCGCCGCCTACGAGCGAGCCCTCGCCCAGTGGGATCGCGAATACGTCCTGCACGATCCGGGCAACAAGGGAGAGGCGATGGGCTATGCTGATCCGTCGCTTGATCCCGCGGGCTGGAAGCAAATGGACCTGCCGCGATTCTGGGAGTCGACCGGGTTGAATGTCGATGGGTCGATCTGGTTTCGCAAGGAAATCGATGTCCCTCAGGCCTGGGCCGGGCGAGATCTTAAGCTCAGTCTCGGCCCGATCGATGATTTCGACACGACCTATTTCAACAGCAAGCAAGTCGGCGCAACGGGCGATGAGACACCGGATGCTTACAGCGTCCCTCGCAGCTACAAGGTTCCAGGGTCGCTTGTCCATCCCGGCAAAAACCTTATAGCCGTCAGAGTGTTTGACCGCATGGGCGACGGAGGGTTTGGCGGAAGCGCGAGCCAGATGTCTCTGTCTCGGGATGGTGCCCGGGCAGCCGATGCGTTAAGACTGGACGGCCCGTGGAACTACAAGGCTGAAATGGTTGTGACTCCCAAAGCGCCCGACTACTCAAAGTATCCGGCGACGCCGCCCGGTCCCGGAAATCCAAACAGCCCGAGCGTGCTGTACAATGCGATGCTCGCGCCCTTGACGCACTACTCGATTCGCGGGGCGATCTGGTACCAGGGAGAAGCAAATGCCCCGCGAGCCTATCAGTATCGCACCCTGCTCCCGCTGATGATCCGTGACTGGCGCGACGCATGGGGCGAGGGCGACTCCCCTTTCTATTTCGTGCAGCTTGCCAACTTCATGGCGGCAAAAACAGATCCGGGCGAGAGTGATTGGGCCGAGCTGCGCGAGGCCCAGCAGATGACGCTGCGCGAGCCAAACACGGGTATGGCGGTCACCATAGACATCGGCGCCGGCGAAGACATCCACCCGCGAAACAAGCTGGATGTAGGATTGCGCCTCTCGCGTTGGGCACTCGCCGCAACATACGGCCGGAAGATGGAGGCATCCGGCCCTCTTTATGACTCGTCGACGGCCGATGGCGATAGGATGTTTCTACGCTTCAGGCACGTTGGGGGCGGGCTGAAAACGTCCGACGGCGGCCCTCTGAGGGGCTTCGCCATTGCGGGCGCCGACCACAAGTTCGTGTGGGCTGACGCGCGCATTGACGGCCCGAGTGTCATCGTCTGGAGCAGCAGCGTGCCGCATCCCATCGCTGTCCGCTACGCGTGGGCCAGCAACCCCGCCTGTAACCTGATCAACGAAGAGGGTCTGCCGGCGTCGCCCTTTCGCACCGATGACTGGCTTGGCCTGACTGCTGGAAGGAATTAGGCCTAACCTCCGCCGGTGCGGATATGAAGCCGTCTTTTTACAAGCAAGCGATTGCGAGCATCGACCTGGACACTGACTGTGGAATGCTCGCCAGCGACGAGTAGGAGAAGCGTCAAATAAACAGGTCCGCCGATACATCGAAGAATTCAGCCAGCCGCTTGGCGACAGCTTTGCTGATCTCCCGCCTCCCGCTCAGAATATCCGAGGTTTGGCTCTTAGAACCAATTATCGGCCAAAGGCGCTTTGGTTGAACCTTCCGAGCCTCCATAAAGTGGTTCAATATGTGCAGTGGCGTAGTCGCCCTAAAATCGTAATGCTTCTCCTCAAAGTCCTCGATAAGCTTGACCATCAGATCCAGCAAGACCCCTTCCTCTGGTGTAAGGTCCTTGCTCATGAGCTTGTCAACTTCGCTCAGCAGGCGCTCATTCTCCTCATCAGTCTCGATTATTCTCGGAAGAGTTTTGGCCAGCAGGCGGCCATACTTTCGGGCGTTGATCGCTTCGCCTTTAGTCGCGCTCATTTTTTCACTTTGCCCTGGTGCATTCCTTAGGCAGCACCGTACCCAATATGGACAAGCAATCAACCATGTTTTAACTTTGTGCAGCCAGGTGCGAGGGCTGGCCGCGATACTGCCCTGCGGCTGCCATCAATTCTGCATGATCTGCCGGGCGACTCGCTCAGCCTCCTTAATACAATCGCCGGTCGAGACTCCATGCAGGTAATTACTGACGATCGCCAGGCCCGGTAGCTGGTCTAGTATCTCTTCAATCCGCTGAATCCGAGCCGCGTGTCCGATATTATATTGCGGGATCGATCGCTCGTATCGAGTGATCGCCACTGGCTCAGGGTCGCCACTGATCCTGAGCACGTTACGCAAGTCCTCGTGAACCGCCGCCACCAGTTCCGAATCCGCGAGTCCCGACACTCCTGGATTCAGCGCGCCGCCGACGAATACCGTCAACAATGCTTTGCCGTCCGGCGCCCGGTCCGGGAACAGGCTGCTGCTGAACAAACACCCTAGTATGGAAAGTCCCTCGCCGGGGGGCGCAAGAAACCCGAACCCGCTTATCGGCGCGTGAACAGCGCGCTCGTCATAAGAAACGCAAACAACGGCGAGCGGCGCGTATGGAATCTCGTCGAGCAGGCTCGAAAGCTCGGCCGATACCGGCCTCGTTAGCTCCGCAGCCGCCCAGGCTGGAGTCCCGATCACGACACCATCGCACGCTATCGCTTCGGGACGCTCCCCGCGAGAATAATTCACCTGAAACCTTCGACCTGAATCCTCCAGGCCGCCTGATTTGCCCAAACTGCCGACACCCGGCGACACGCCCTCCACACAGCCCGGAGAAATCGACAACTGAATATCATCGCATCCCGTAATGAAGCTCTCTCCAAGGCTCACCGCCAATGACTTAGGCAGATAGCTCATGCCCTCTCTGAATGATGCCAGCCTGGGCGGCCGCTTGCGCTTCCCCGCTTTCGTACCGCCATCGCCCACGCCCGGCGCGCGAACGCTCGACTCCGAGGCCACGGCATTGGCTTTCCTGGCCTTGCCCAATTCCTTGAACGCGCCCTTTATTATGCCGCCGTGATCCCGCTCCAGCGCGGCGAGTCCGGGGAACGCTGCCTGAATGCTCAAGCTCCGAGAATCGCCCGCATAAATCCCCGATACAAAGGCAGCGACCACCCGCCGAGCCAGTTGTGGACCAAGCCTCCGCGCGAAAAATGAATCAACGGTTTCCTCTGAATCAGATCTGCGCGCGCGATGGAACGGCTCGGTCAACAACCGCAGCTTCGCGCCAAAACTCAAAACGTCGGTGAATATCAAGCCAGCCGGTCCCATCGGTACCCGGTGCAGCGCCCCGCCAAAGTAAATGAATGATGGAGCCTTGGAATCGCCTTCGACCATTTCACCGGCAATTCCCAACTCGTCGATCAGGTCCATCATCTCCCTGGTACCGCGGCTGCTGTTGGGCCCTCGCTCGACCAGGTAATCTCCGATCCTTTCAGACTGAATGACGCCGCCCGCTCGCGTCGATTTTTCGAGCAATACCACATCGGCGCCGGATGCCTTCAAGCGATGCGCGCACACAAGGCCTGATATGCCCGCACCGATCACGACGGTCTTATGATTGGAATCAATCATGAGGTCTCGCCTCGATCTCTTGTCAGGCCACGGTCTTTTCATCTGCCGCCAGGGCCTTCTTAACAAGCGAGGCGAGCGCATCTATGAAGTCCTGCCGGCAATTCATCGCCGGGACACGGCGGTAGCCCGGCAGGCCGGCCTCTTTAGCAACGTCGCGGTACAATATGTCCAGCTCGTACAGCGTCTCGATGTGTTCAGATACGAAGCTCACCGGCACGAGTAAAACCTGCTGCGTGCCCTTTGCCGCCAGCTCGCGTATTTTCTCATCAGTTGAGGGGCCGAGCCATTTAGCCGGTCCGACTTTGCTCTGAAACGAAAGTGAATGGGGACGCTCGCCGCCGACCCTTTCCATCACCAGCTCCACCGTGCGGCGTATCTGATTCAGATAGGGATCGCCCTTCTCAATGTAACTGACCGGAACGCTGTGCGCGCTGAACAAGATGTGAGTGCTCCCAGGATCATGGTCGCCATTTCCTGTAAGCTCTTCTAGTATAGTCGCCGATAGCGCATCTATGTAGCGAGCGTCGTCGTGGTAGTTATTTATTATCGAGAGCTGAAGCCCTTCCGGTCCACGCTCTTGAATGATTTCGTTCATCTTGTTCAAGCTCGAGCCGGTCGTCGACACGGAATACTGAGGGTATAGTGGCAATACGACCAGGCGGGTCACCCGGTCCTTCTTGATATCGGCAAGCGCGTCGTCAATGAAAGGGTCCCAGTAGCGCATCCCGACGTACACACCGGCATCAATCCCTTCAGCAGCCAATGCCGCTTGCAGCGCACTGGCCTGGTCCTCCGTTATCTTTCGGAGCGGGGACCCGCCGCCTATCTTCTTATAGTAACCGCTGGACAATTTGTACCGCTGTCTCGCGATGAGCCAGGCAAGCGGCGCCTGCAATCCACGCCACGGCAGGCGGATTATGTCGGGATCTGAAAAAAGGTTGTACAGGAAGGGCCGCACCTGATCTAATCGCTCAGGCCCGCCAAGATTGAATAGCAGGATCCCGATACGGTCACTATTCTGGTCTGACGCCCGCAACGACATTAATCCCCGCTGCCCTTCCCCAAAATCACTTCCCCAAAATACCACGTGCGCAAGCAGTAGGATAGTTAAGCCCAGCCTACAGCAGGCCCGCAGCCGCCCCTCGAATGCCACCTGCGGGAGCAGGTGGATTGTTAAGCCCGGCCTACTGCGACGATCCCCCGCCACCCTTCGCCGCGTCAACGAATGCCCTCGCATTCTCGACGGGCGTTGACGGCAGGATCCCGTGGCCAAGGTTGAGTATATGCCTGCTTCCTCCGCCCTCCGCGATCAGTTTGGCCGCACTGCTCGCTATCAGTTCTGGAGTAGACAACAACACGCACGGGTCCAGGTTGCCCTGCAAAGTAACCCGGCCACCTGTCCGCCGCCTGGCGTCCCCCAGCGGCACCCGCCAGTCGATGCTCAGCACGTCCGCCCCGCTTGTTTCCATCTTCTCCAGTAATGTTCCCACACCGTTTATGAACAGGATTGCCGGAGCTCGACGGCGGTCTATCGAGCCCAATACTTTCTGCTCGTAAGGCAACGCGAACTGCTCGTAGTCTCGCGGCGATAATTCGCCCGCCCAGGAGTCAAACAATTGAACTATCTCAGCGCCTGCTTCGATTTGCGCGTTCAAGTACAGGATTATCGTATCCGCGATCTTGTCGAGCAGCGAGTGGATCATCGCCGGCTCTTTATACATCAGCCGTTTGATCTCCGAGTATGACTTTGAGCCGCCGCCTTCAATCATATACGCTGCCAGCGTCCAGGGCGCGCCGGCGAACCCTATTAACGGGACGCGGCCATCCAGCTCTCGCTTCAGTGTCCGGATGATTTCCATCACAAACGGGACCGACTCGACCGGATCGGGCACCCTCAGCTTATCGACCTGGGACCGCGTCCTGATCGGGTCCGGCAGCTCGGGCCCTTTCTGCTCGGTCAGCCTGACTTCCTGGCCCATGGCTTCGACCGGAATCAGGATGTCACTGAACATGATGACGGCGTCGACGCCGATTATTCTGTAGGGCTGCAGGGACACCTCGACGGCGAGCTCTGGTGTCTTGCAAAGGGTTAGGAAATCAAGGCCGGCCCGGATCGCGCGATATTCCGGCAGGTATCTTCCGGCCTGCCGCATCATCCAGACGGGCGTGCGCTCGACCGGCTCGCCCCTGGCTGCGCGAAGCAGCAAATCATTTTTCTGTTCTACGAATGTTGTCATGATTGTAGGCTAATTCTAACAGCCGATGGAGCCACCCTCAACCATCGCGTTCCGTGGCACTCTGGCTTACTGGCTCCAAGCGTCACGTCTCCGAGATACTGAGAGGTCAGAGGGAGATCCGCATAGGACTTGTTCACGATGCAACTCTAGCGACGCCCTATGCAGCCTTCTCAAGTACACTCGGACGATCAATTGAGATTCAGCGGTCCCGAGCCTACCTCCACGCGTCGATGTGCAGCAAGCCAAAGTCCGCAGGGAGAAGGCTCCCTATCGCCTCGAAGTCCTTTCGGTTGCGTGTGGCCACGCCGCATCCATGAGCGAGAGCGGTGGCCGCGATGAAAAGGTCATTCCTGCGCTGTTGCTTGCGAGTCAGCCTTGTGAAAATCACAGCGGCAAGTTCGGCGGCGCGGAGGTCGAAAGGGAGAACCTCCGTACTCCGTACCAACTCCTGAAGTCGACCAGACTTTTCAGCCAACCGGGATTCGACACGCCCACTTAGGTCTCTCGGGGAGCCGCTGAGCGCCTCGAATACCACGATTGAGGCAAGCGCGGGCAAACGCTTGTGCCGAGACAAGTAGCGGTCCAATCCGAGTCTTACGTACTCGTGGGAGTTCGCCAATGGCTGAAGAGATCATTGTCAAGAACCAGAAGCGTCTCGGGAGTTGCGGAGGCAAAGGGCATCTGTGGAGTCGCTCGATCTTATGTCACGGCGTCGAAGGGGAGCGCATCCTGAACGCCGCCCCAGCGGTGCTACCGAGGGCGGCCGCTCACAAACTGGTTCGCCGTCTCGTAAAACCTCCATTCAAGATCGGTCGCCTGAGATATGCCGACCCTCACCGATGACGAAACCTCCGGCCGAGCGCGCCGTCCTTTCAGCTTTATCTCGGCGCCGATCAGCTTTCCAGTGAATGACAGGTCGATTCCAAACGCCTGGCACAGCCGTCCCGGCCCGCTTGCGAGCTTGCGCGGGTCATCTGTACCTCGCCGCTCGCTCATCTTATCGAGCCCCTTCGTAGGCTCTACCGCCCGAATCAACACTGCGCCCGGGCCCTCCTCGTCTGTTGTGAAATTGAGACAGTGATACATCCCGTAGGTGAAGTAAACGTAGACATACCCGAAAGTCTCGATCATCACTCGCGCCTGGTTGCGGCGGGTGACAGCATGCGATGCCGGGTCTGTCGTATATGCCTCTGCCTCGACAATCCGGCCCTCACAATCGCCAATCACCAGGGTCGTCCCAATCAGGTCCCGGGCGACAGATAGAGTATCCCTGCTGAAAAAGGACTTCTTCAAATAGGCCATTCAGTTTTTGCGGTCTTCGGTCTGATTTCGATTTGCCCACAGGGGTGATTCGCAGGATGGCCTCAGCCGAAACTCGACCGTCGCGATAGATAGGAAAACAATGCGGCATCCAGGGGCTGTGATGTACGCAGCAACTCGTAATCGATTCGGCTGCGGCGCGCGCCTTCCGCGATGGCGTCGATGTGGCTCCTTACGGCCCGGATATAATCTGCCCGGACCACGTCTGGCAGGACGTGGACTTGCTCGTCGCTCTCGCTGTCCTCGAGCACCACTGGCTCATCGAATTCAAAATCAAGCTCTTGCCGATCCATTACGTGGAACACGATGACTTCGTTGCCCGCAAACCTCAGGTGTTCCAGGCCACGCAGCAGTTCTTCCCGATCCACGTACAGGTCTGAAATCAGGACGACTACCCCTCGCCTCTTGATCAGCTCAGCGCTACGATGCAATTGGTCCGCCAGGGCAGTGCCCCTGGTCGCCTCGAGCCGCTCCAGGATTCCCAGGACTGTCCGCAACTGGCCGGTCCTGGTGCTCGGCGGCGCGTGCTCGACGACGTCCTCGTCGAAAGCGGTGAACCCAACGGCGTCGTGTTGCCTCACCCCAAGATACGCTAGCGACGAGGCCAGATACTGGGCGTATTGCAGTTTGCTGATCGCGCCGCTGGCAAAACCCATCGACGCGCTGGTATCGACCAGCAGGTGAATCTGAGTGTTGGTGTCGCCCTGGTACTTCTTGATGTACAACCGGTCAGTGCGACCCAACAGCTTCCAATCGAGGTGCCTGATGTCATCCCCGGGCATGTATTCTCGATGTTCAGCGAAATCCGTTGAAAAGCCTAGATATGGAGACCGGTGTAAGCCGGCAATGAACCCCTCAACAACCGTTCTCGCGACAAGCTCCAGTGAGTTAATGCGAGCTAATACCTCGGGCGACAGAAAGCCGCGACCCGCCGACACAACCGAGCCACCTTGGGACACTTGCGAGAATTGGCTCATCGACCAAATCCCCTTAGCTGACCAACTGCTATTAGCTGAGCTTGGAAGCGAGCTATTGTGGACGACACGCCGTTCGGATACCCCTGACTGGCCGTTACGCGAGCCGGTTGAACCACTAGTTCGCCAGCAACGGGGATGGGGCGGCCAGGGACGGCCGCCCGTACAAGCATCCGAGACTTCCGCCCCGCGCTCCCTTTCATCTCAACCGCCAATCCCGAAGGCATAGAACAACCCTTCGATTCCAAGGACTCCGGACTCGAGACCCCCCCCCGCCTCATAGACCTGATTTGGGCTCTGGGATCGTCTCTATTAGTCTGCGGATGACGTCGTCGGGCTTGACCCGTTCTGATTCCGCATGAAAATTCAGCAATATCCTGTGTCTCAAGATCGGATAAGCCAGCGCCTTTACATCCTCGACCGAAACATTATATCGGCCGCGCATTACCGCCCGAGCCTTGCCGCCCAGTATTAAGAACTGCGAGGCTCTCAGCGAAGCGCCCCAGTTGACCCAGCGCCGGATGAAATCAGGGGAAGTCGGCGAAACCGGCCGGCTTGCCCCTACCAATCGCACAGCGTACCTGGTCACGGATTCAGCGGCGGGCACGCGGCGAACCAATCGATGAAAATCCAGGATTTCCTTGCCGGTCACGTTGCGGTCAAATTCCACGTCCTGCACCGAAGTAGTCGCGTTGACTACCTCGACCTCCTGATCTTCCGACAGATACCCTATATTGATGTTGAACATGAATCGATCGAGCTGGGCCTCCGGCAGCGGATACGTGCCTTCCATCTCGATCGGGTTCTGGGTTGCCAGCACAAAGAAGGGCCTGGGCAGCGGATAGGTTGTTCCCTGCACTGTTACGCTGCCCTCCTGCATAGCCTCGAGCAACGCCGCTTGAGTCTTAGGAGGTGTGCGGTTGATTTCGTCAGCCAGAATGATATTGGCAAATACCGGTCCGCGTATGAATTGAAACTGGCGATGGCCCGTAGTCCTGTCCTCTTCGATCACGTCGCTGCCCGTGATGTCGGACGGCATCAAGTCCGGAGTAAATTGAATTCGCTTGAATGTCAGATCCAATACGTTTGCAATCGTCCTGATCAACAGCGTTTTGGCCAGTCCCGGCACGCCGGTCACCAGTGAGTGGCCGCCGACAAAAAGCGAGATCAGCGCCTGGTCGACAACTTCGTCCTGCGCGATTATGACTTTTCGAACCTGCCTCAAAATCAGATCGCGCGCGGCGACCAGCTTGTCGAGCAACTGGTCCTCGCCTATCGTCTCCACCGTGTTTATCGCCATTCTCACTCCTTGGTGAATGATCGCAAGAGGAGTCCACTGAGGAAGCGCAACCGCCTAATGGGTAAGTGCGTAGAAAAGGTCGTTCACCCCAAACTTATATCCTTCGTTCGTATCGTCGATCGGGTAAACCGTATTGTCCGACCATTGCCAGAAATCACTGATGTCGTTGTTGTAATTTATGATCATCATTATCCGGTCGTGCTTGTCTTCGATGGCCAGGAAATAAGGCTTGCCTCGATCATAGGGCTGCTTGACGTTGAGCGTCTTTATAGAATAAAAGCAGTTGAATATCGGGTGGGTTATATCCAGCTCCTTCATCTCAAATTCCGGGAACGCCCGCCTTGTGTAATAGAGGAAGTTTTGCATCTGGCGGGCGTTCCTGAAGTCGTCGACAAGGATGAATCCGCCTCTCAGACAATATTCGCGCATACCCGCGATCTCTTCATCGGTCAGTGTCATGTAGCCGACTTCGCACAGATACACAAAGGGGTACTTGAAAAGGTCCGGATCGTCGAATCTGAATATCGGCTCGTTGGTGTCCAGCGTCACTCTCAGTTTGGAAAGCTCGGCGACGATCTTCGCAAAATGCAGACCGGCGTCCGGGTAATCATGCGACCACATCGGGCCATGGTCGCCAAGCTCTTCGCCGGGGATTACCGGGCCTCCGTACTTCACCCTGGCAAACGTGAACTTGTCGGAATTGTCCTTGCTCTCTCCCAGCCGCGGGTCTTCGTACGGCATCTTGCCGCTCTTTTGGTCAGCGGCCGATGACGTCGACCCTGGCCCGGAAACCCACGCTAAAACCATCACCCCAAGAACGCCCAGCAATAGACTTCGTTTCCCCATCACATCACCAAATAGCCTAGCCTACTTCGGCAAATCCCTTTAACACTTCCCGAACACCCTCTGCGAAAGCGGTGCATCGTTAAATGCGAGCATCAGCTTTCGGCCCTAATCTTCAGAAGGAGTTCCTGCGCCTTTTCAAACTCTGGAGCGATTTCGAGCGCTCGAAGTACTTCTTGACGCGCTGCCGCCCGGTTTCCACCAGCTAGCATCGCTCTCGCCAGATCGTAATGAGCGCCTGCCGGGTCAGCCGGCTTCATTCCCAGAACGGCACTGAATTCGTTTATTGCGTCCAACGTGCTCCCCTGCTCAAGATAGACGTCCCCGGCCAGCTTGTGCAAGGCGGCATCAAATGGATAGATGTAAAAACTCGCAGTGAGCGCCTTCAGCACCGCCGCCTTATCGCCCATTCCCAACCTTAAAGTCGCAAGCCGCTTCAGGGGCTCAACTTCGGTTTCGTCGACTCGCCCCAGCGCCTCTAACTGGACGGCCTCTTCCTGCTTTTGCCCCTTCGCTTTGTAGATATCCGCAAGTTCGATATACGGATTCCCTTCTCCCCCATAGTATGGAAACGCGGCGGCTGCGCGGCTGAATTGCTCTATCGCCTGTTCGAGGCTTCCTTCCTTCTTGTAAATAGCGCCAAGACTCAGCCGCGCGAAGTAATCGTTCTGGTTGGCCGCTACTCGCGCGAGTAAAGCTTCCTTGGACTGCCCGGCTTCCAATACTGCCTGCTGTTCTTGCTTCGAGCCCGACCTGCTTTCGACTCGCGGTCGACCCGACAACGCCGACTGATACCCGGCGGTCTTGCCGCGCACGTAATCGAGAAATCCCTGATCGAATGCCTTCGCATCCATGCCCAGTGCCTCTTTCAGCACGTCTGGCGTTTTCGCTCCATGCTTATACAGATCCAGCATCTTTAGAATCGCCCCAAATCCGAGTTTCTCCTCGACGAAATCGCATATAAGCGAAGCCTGGAAATAGGCCAGCGGTATTTGATCCGGTGATTTCGGCCTGGTAAACGCCGCGTCCATATCCCCTATGCCGACGAATCGCCCTCCATAAAAGGCCTTGACCAGGTCGATGCTCCACTTCTCGCCCCATTCCGGCCTCGCCTTGCGCTCCTCATAGACCGACAACCCCTCGGAAAACCAGCGTGGTATCCGATAGTCCGTCATCTGCAAAGTGATCACGTGGGTGAATTCGTGCCAGAGCGTGCTGCCCCAGTTAAAGTGGCCCGCCTCTCGCGCTGAGGGGCTGTCCATCGCTATCACCTTGCCGAAACAAACGCCTAATGCCCCCAGACCCGGCAACCCCAGTGATCGCACGGCGAAGTCCTCATGGTTGGGAAATATCTCGACCACGATCGGTCCCTGAGGCGTGAAGTGATACTTTTCAGACAGCTTCTTGAGAGCCTCTTCCAGTAACGCCCCTGCGTAGGCCGAGACTGCTCCCGAGTCCTGCGGTGCGCATTTGATCAGAAACGGTTCCCGATCGGTCTCGCGATAATCTCGCATGGAATCGAGCAGGTCCAGCGTATTCTTGGCCCAGATGTTGAACGGATCGCCCGCGAACGCGTTCTCCAGCTCGTCCCGGCCCTCTTTCTCATTCCCCGTGCGCAACAACTCGATCCCCAGTTCCGTACGCGCGCTCCAGAGTCTGGGCTCCAGCTCGAGTGCCCGTCGCTCAAAAACAACCGCGTCTGCATAACGCCGATTTTGGATCGCAAAATGAGCAAGAATGTCAAAGAACGTCGCCGCCCTGGGGTTGGCTGCAAGCGCCTGTTTGGTCAGAGCGTCGACTTCCGCCGGATTGTTGGCCAGATATGCCGCCGCCGCTTTGACCGCCAGTCCTTCGATCAAATTCGGGTTAACCGCAAGCGCGCGGTCGAGCAGCGCCTTTGCCGCGTCGACCCTTTCCGCCTCAAGCTCCAACCGCGCCTTCATTGCAAGCCCGTGCGCGCTATTCGGGTTGACTGTTAGTGCCCTCTGGATTTCGGCGTCCGCCTCGCCTGATGAGCTAACCTCTTTGCTCTCGGCGAGCCCAAGCCGCGCCCTTACCGAATTCCGATTGATCTTGAGCGCGTCGGCAAAAAGACTGGCTGCGTCTCCATATCGGTACTTCAGGTTATACATCTCTCCCTGCCGGACGAAAGCCTGAGCGTATCCCGGATCGGCCTGCCGCGCATCGATATAGAACTCGTTCGCCTCCTGGAACTTCTCA
>Ga0207103_10216_pt1 | contig 16210 bp, 16 predicted proteins | sample Alteio_BWMinHeat_81_FD_153546 | JGI IMG/M metagenome (GOLD analysis project Ga0207103, IMG submission 153546) | Enriched cells from forest soil in Barre Woods Harvard Forest LTER site, Petersham, Massachusetts, United States -... | ecosystem: Environmental > Terrestrial > Soil > Temperate forest >...
CGGCCGCGTCTTCGCGCTCGACGCCAAGGTGAATTTCGACGACAACGCCCTGATGCGTCACAAAGAACTTCGCGAACTGCGCGATATTACCGAAGAGGATCCGCTGGAAGTGGAAGCGTCGAAGTACGGGCTCAACTACATCAAGCTCGATGGCAATGTCGGGTGCATGGTGAATGGTGCGGGTCTGGCGATGGCGACTATGGACATCATCCAGTTTGCGGGCGGCATGCCGGCGAATTTTCTCGACGTAGGTGGTGGGGCAAACGAAGAACAGGTGACGCACGCCTTCGAAATCCTGCTGAGTGACAAAAACGTGCGGGCGGTGCTGATCAACATCTTCGGTGGCATCCTGCGCGTGGACACGCTGGCCAACGGCGTAGTCGCGGCAGCCAAGAAGACGAATATCCCTTTGCCGATCGTATTGCGCCTGGAAGGTACGAATGTGGAGCAAGGCCGGGAGATTCTGAAGAATTCGGGGTTGAACTTCATTGTGGCTGAAACGATGAAAGACGCCGCTGAGAAGGTGGTTTCAGCCGCGAAGGGCGCATGAAGTGGGGACCTCACAACAACAATACGCGGAGCTTGAGGCCGAGCTGGAAATTCTTGGTCGAATCTCCGGCAGGTTCGAGCCTGGGTCGCCGGAGGAAGTGACTGTACGACGGGCGGCGATCGCTCTGTTTTTCGTAATGATGCATCACGGCGACAGCTTCGAAGCGTACCTGGGGAATTTCGATCAGAAGCTGACGCCGGAACAATTGGCGCGCCTGAAGGAAATGGGGTTGGAGACGGACTCATGAGCATTTTGGTTGATAAGAACACGAAGGTCCTGGTGCAGGGACTCACCGGCAAAGAGGGTACCTTTCACGCGAAGGCGTGTGCCGCATACGGAACGAAAATTGTGGGCGGCGTTACGCCCGGCAAAGGCGGCACCACGCACGAGGGCTTCCCGGTGTTCAACACCGTGCAGGAAGCTGTCGACAAGACGGGCGCGGATGCGTCGATGATCTTTGTGCCTCCGGCGTTCGCCGCAGACGCGGTGATGGAAGCCGCGGATGCCGAGATCGAGTTGATCGTCTGCATCACCGAAGGCGTTCCTGCGCTGGATATGCTGCGCGTCTGGAATTACCTGCAGGATCGCCGATCGCGGCTGATAGGGCCGAATTGCCCGGGCATCATCTCGCCGGGGAAATGCAAGATCGGCATCATGCCGGGGCACATCCATCGCGAAGGCAACGTTGGAATCGTGTCGCGCTCCGGGACCCTGACCTACGAAGCTGTGTACCAGCTATCGCAACTTGGCATTGGCCAGTCGACCGCGATCGGCATTGGAGGCGATCCGATTATCGGAACCAACTTTGTCGATGCGCTTGAGCTGTTCAACAAAGATCCGCAGACCGAAGCGATCGTCATGATCGGCGAGATTGGCGGAAACGCCGAGGAGACCGCGGCGGAATATATCAAGGCGCACGTGAAGAAGCCGGTGGTGTCGTTCATCGCCGGACAGACGGCTCCTCCGGGACGCCGCATGGGTCACGCGGGAGCGATCATCTCCGGCGGACACGGCACCGCGGCCGAGAAGGTGAAAGCCTTGGAAGCGGCGGGTATTCGCGTGGCGAAGACTCCGGCCGTGATCGGCGAACTGGTAGCGCAAGCATTGGGCGCTGCCGCCAAAGCTTAGTTGCGGTGCGCGGCTTCGGCCGCGATCTCATATTGAAGACAAGGAATCATGAAGACTCTCGAACGTACATTGGCCATCATTAAACCAGACGCGGTCGCGCGGCAGGCTGCGGGCGACATTATCCACGTGATCGAAAGCAAAGGCTTTCGCATCATCGGCGCCAAAATGCTGCACATCACCAAGTCGCAGGCAGAAGGCTTCTACGCGGTCCATGCCGGAAAGCCGTTCTTCGATTCGCTGACGAATTTCATGTGTACCGGTCCGATCCTCGTGATGGCTCTGGAAAAAGACAACGCGATTAAAGATTGGCGCGACCTGATGGGCGCCACCAATCCGGCGAATGCTGCCGAGGGGACCATCCGCAAAAAGTGGGCTGCCAGCATTGAGAAGAATGCGGTGCACGGATCCGATGCCGAGGACACGGCACGTTTTGAGCTGAGCTACTACTTCGCGGGATACGAACTGGCGAAGTAGGATTTCTGAAACTCGGGGTACCCCATCTCCGCCGTCATTTGGCGGAGGTGGGATCTGGAAATCATTCCGCAATTTGAGAACGGAATCATGCCGCACATTCAAATAACACTGTTGAAGGGCCGCAGCATCGAAGTGAAGCGCAAGATCGCGTCGCGAATTACCACGGTGATCGAGGAAGAAGCGGGTACAGCGAAAGAAGGAATTTCGATTTCGTTCGTTGAAGTGGATCGCGAGAGCTACGCGCGGGGCGGAGTCCTGATCGCGGATAAGAAGTAGCGCGGCTTACTCCAGCGGCTGGTACAAATCACCCTGCTGGCGTTCTGCAATCGATGACAGCTTCTTGGCTGCGAGCTCCTGGAAGTGGCGGGAGTCGCGATGCGCCTGCAGGGCTGCATCATCGTCGTACTGCTCGTAAATAAAGAAGCGCCGCGGATCGTTGAGGTGCGTATGCACCTGATACAAGCGGCAGCCAGGTTCCTTGCGCGACTCGGACTGCAGTTGATGAAACAGCGCTGCAACCTCGGCTTCCTTGCCGGCCTTCGCGATCCACGTCACTGCGAGTACGATCATCTGCTTGCTCCCGTTGCGCGCGTCAGCGGCGCGCCACGGCCTTCTTCGGACGAACCGTGGGCTCTTTCTCTAAAGCGGGAAGAGCTGAAGACTCGAAATCGCCGACCAGCATGGTCTGATCGCGATCCGGACCTGTGGAAACCATGCCTATCTTCGCTCCGGTTTCTTTCGCGAGAAAATCGAGATAAGCCTTCGCCTTCGCCGGCAGCTTGTCGTATGTGCTAATGCCCGAGGTAGGCTTCTGCCAGCCAGGCAACGTCTGGTAGATAGGTTCGATCTTGTCGTAGCCGCATGCCTGAGCTGGAATCTCCGACGCTTTCTTGCCGTTGATTTTGTAGCCGACGCAAATCGGAATCTCGGCGAGATCGTCGAGCACGTCCATCTTGGTGACCACCAGCCACTCGATGCCGTTGATCATCGAGGAATAGCGAAGCAGCTGCAGGTCGAGCCATCCGCAACGACGTGGACGCCCGGTGACGGCGCCGAACTCCGCGCCTTTGCGGCGCAGTTCTTCGCCCATCTTGTCATTCAACTCGGTGGGGAATGGCCCTTCGCCAACACGGGTGCAGTACGCCTTGGTCACGCCAATGACAGTGTCCATCGAGGTCGGAGGAACGCCGGTCCCCGTAGCGGCTCCGCCCGAGGTTGCACTGGAAGACGTGACGAACGGATAGGTGCCGTGGTCAATGTCGAGCATCGTCCCTTGCGCACCTTCGAACATCACTGACTCACCTGCGGCGAGGGCTTTGTTCAGAAGAGAAGCGGTGTCGGCCACAAAAGGCTTAATCTCTTCGGCGGCGCGGACGTACTCCCGGTAGATCTCAGCGGCGTCGAGCGGCTCGGAGTTGAACAGTGCATGCACGATGGTGTTCTTCTCGCGGCAGGCATTCTCGATGTGCGTCCTCATCAGCTCGAGGTCGAGCAGGTCGGCGACGCGCAAGCCGCGGCGTCCCATCTTGTCTTCATACGCAGGGCCGATGCCGCGGGAGGTAGTGCCGATCTTCACGCGTCCGGGAGCATTTTCGGAGGCGAGCTCGATCATGCGGTGATAGGGAAGAATCACCTGGGCACGATTGCTGACGAACAGATTGCCGTCGACCTTCACGCCTGCATCGCGCAGCGCCTTCACTTCTTTAAGCAGAGCGAACGGATCGAGAACAACGCCATTGCCGATAACGGCACGGCAGCCCGGGCGAAGAATGCCGCAAGGCACGAGTTGAAGAATGAACTTGCGGCCGGCAATGGTGACCGTGTGGCCGGCATTGTGCCCGCCCGCATATCGCGCAACGACCGTAAAATGCTCGGAAAGGTAGTCGACGATTTTTCCTTTTCCCTCATCGCCCCATTGGGCGCCGACAACGATGGCAGTTTTGCCCCGGTTCAAAAGCGTCTCCTTGACGTGGTCCGTAACGTAGGCGCGATAACTCGTGCGGGGTATCTCTGCCGAAAGAGTCAGAGATGGTGCACCCAAAGCGTCTCAAGACGGACAGCACACACTCCTTGCCCGCCTGTCTTTTAGCGCACCTTTTTCAGGGAAAATGGCGAACGAGGGGTGTAACAACAAATTTTACATTGCGGGCGTGCGTAGAGCAATCGAAGGTGTGAGTAGGGCGAATGAGTTTTTTTGATGGTCTACCCACACATCCAACAGCAGGATGTGTGGGGCACCCTCGCCTGCGTTGTAAACTCAACTTATGCCCGAACTTCCCGAAGTTGAGACCATCGCGCGCGGCCTGGCGAAGCGAGTTACGGGCGACGTGATCGAATCCGTGTGGATTGGCGAGCGTAAACAGCCGTTGCTATCGCCAGCGCGAGAAATCGCCGCGACGCTCGAGGGATCGCGGCTGGCGAAGATACGGCGCGTCGGAAAGCACATCGCTATCGATCTGGAACGCGACGGCCGCAAGCGGGCGCCGGAGCATGCGCAGTGGATCGTGCACCTGGGGATGACGGGGAAGGTGATTGTGGCCGAGTCTGATCAGCAGGTCGAGAAGCACACCCATCTGATTGCGAAACTGGCGTCGGGCAGGGAATTGCGTTTTGTCGATCCGCGGATGTTTGGAAAATTAAAGGTGGTGCGCGAGGCGTTCCAGGCGCCGGGCAGGGAGCCGCTGGAGATCAACTTCGAGGATTTCGCAAAGCTCTTTCGTGGACGGAAGACGCCAATCAAGAGCGCGTTGCTGAATCAGAAATTGCTCAGTGGCGTGGGAAATATCTATGCCGACGAAGCGCTGGCGCGTGCTGGGATTCGGCCGAAACGACGGGCGGCGGCGGTAACCCGCGCGGAACTTCGCAAGCTATACGACGCGCTGCAACAGGTCCTGCACGAGGCGATCGCGGCTGGAGGATCATCGATCAACGACTACGTGGATTCCGACGGCAACGAGGGCTTCTTCCAGATACAGCATCGCGTGTATGGACGCGAAGGGGAGCCGTGCCTGACTTGCAAGACTCCCATCAAGCGCATCGTGATCTCAGGCAGAAGCGCGCACTACTGCGCGAAGTGCCAGAAGTAAGCTACTCCCCCGCGATCGCCGGCAAACTCGCCGCTGCGATTGACTGTCCCACACGACGACTCTTCTCATCCGGAAGTGCAATCGAGATTGTCGAAGCAAGCTCCGGAAATTCCGCTCGTAATACTTCGTGCGCTTTGTTCAGGATGACGTCGCCGCCCGGGCCCGTAGTCACGCGTCCCAGAATCAGCACGTGTTTCAGGTCGTAGAAGTCTGCATAGTGAGCCACCCCATACCCGACATACACGCCGATGGTCTCATACACCTTCGCCGGCAGCGGATCGCCTGCCGCCATCTTCTTTTGCAGAGTCACGAGGCGCTCGGGCAATCCCATGCCGTCGGGAAACTGCATTCCCGCGCTCACGGCAACGCGGTTCGTGGCCTGTTGCGAAAAATACTGCGCACCACAGCAGTCACCGGACCATTCATCCTGTGGCCCGTTCGCGCGATAGTCCACAGGAGCGAATGCCAGCTCATTCAGCCAGCTGGTGATGTTGCCATCGCGATTCACATAGCCCACGGCCTCGCTCGATCCGAGTGCGACGCCCAGCACCGGGTTCTCGCCGATCGACATGGAGCCGGCGAGTGCAGTCACTTCACCGTCGTTTACGACTTCCATCGGCACACCCAGTTCTTTGCGGATGCGCAGGAACAGCGGCGCGATCTTCTCGGAAAAATCTTTCGGCGATATTCCGCGATAGAGTGATCCCACGCGCACGCGGTTGTTGATATAGACGCCGGCGGCGCTGCCGCCCACAGCGTCTAGCCGGGGCAAGTGAGACGCCGCGCGGCGGATCGAATCCATGATGCCCTGATATTGATACTCGGGATCGGTGGCAGTTTTCGGGTCCCAAACAATCTCTTCGCTGAATACAGGCTCGCCGTCGATCACGGCACTGGCTTTGCGATCGCTGGCGCCGAGATCGAATCCCACGCGACAACCTTTCAAATGACGGCCGAGTGGAACGGTCGCTTCCTTCGCCTGAGGAACAGACTCGGCACTCGTGACCTGCACTTCAAACGTACGCTCGTAGACCGTGGTCATGAAGTCGAAGTCGAACTTGCGAACGCCGACAGCCGAATAGACCGACTTGATGTGCTCTCCGATTTCTGCCGGGGCACCAACGTAGAGCTTCCACCCGCCGCGCTGCCACAGCAGGAACTTCACGATGCGTTCAACGTAAAGCAGCGTAGCTTCCAACTGGCCGGATTTGGGCGGAATGACGCAGGTATCGAAGCTCGAGATCGAGCCATCCGAGCGCTCGAGCGCGAGTCGAAGGGGAACTGGGCTGTTGTGCTTGGCAAGTTCGCGATAGGCCCGATTAAAAAGGGATGCCGGTAAGAACTCAGGATCCAGGGGTGCGATAACTTTCGGACGAATTTCGATTCCAGCTACTAGTAAGCTCATGATTCCTCATTGAAGGAGCGACGTATGAATTCAAGCTGAGACGTCTGGGCAAAAATCCCACCCTTGTCCCGGCAAGGGTGGGGCACCCATGACGATGCGGAGGACCCAAGTGCTATAGAGCAGTTGAGTCGCTGGAATTGTGCCTGATTTCGGGCTGAGTTCGCAAATTTGTTTTGAAACTCAGGCTGGCGAGGTCGCCGGCGTCTTACGCGAGCGCAGAAAAGGCAATCGCGCCGCGCCGAACAAACCGCCGTCTCCGCCCAACAAAGCGCGCGTGATGATTGTCCGTTTTGACTTCGGCGAAGGCTGATACGAAACGCCGGCGGCAGCCCCCTTGGCGTTCTCAACATCCGCGGGTGCAGTGGCCGCATACACCATGGAACGCTTGCGGACCTGTTCAAACATCGCAGGCGCGAACGCGTCCCATGAGTTGGAAACGCCGCCGCCCAGCACATACATCTGCAGGTTGAAGGCGTTCACGATGTCGCCGAGCACGATGCCGAGCGCCCATCCAACTTTGCGGAAAATCTCCTGCGCCGGCTTGTCTCCCTGGAGCGCGAGGTTATAGATGGTCTTGGCGGTAAATTCCACGTTCTTGAATGGCCCGGTCCCGAGAGAAAGATCCTTCAATTCCTGAGCATTGCCGGCCGCGATGGTTTCGCGCGCCATGCGAAGAATTGCGGTTGCGGAAGCATATTGTTCCACGCAGCCATTGTTGCCGCAGGGACACTTGGGCCCATCTGGGTGAACGGTGATATGGCCGAGTTCGCCGGCCATTCCGGTCATCCCTTCCCAGACATCGCCGCGCATAACAAGCCCGCCACCCACTCCAGTGCCCAGCGTCAGGATGCACATGTCGTTAACATTGCGGCCTGCGCCAAGCCAGTGCTCGCCGAGAGCAGCGGCATTGGCATCGTTCTCCAGGATGACGGGAGCATTCAGACGGCGCTCAATCTCTTCCTTCACGGGGTAGTCACGCCAGTCCGGCAAGTTCGGAGACTTGCGGACCATCCCCGTGTCCTGGTCAATAATTCCGGGGACGCCAATTCCGACGCCAACCATCTCGCCCTTGCCTCTTAACCTGATGGACACGCTCTTGATGGCGTCAGTCATTTCCTGGATTACGAAGTCGCGGCCGCGGGAAACTTGGGCGCCGGTTTCCAACTTTTCAAGCAGGTTTCCGTCGGCGTCCACGGCAGAAATCCGCAGGTTGGTACCGCCGAGATCAACTCCAATTGCGAATGAGGACATATACGGTGCTCCTCTAAAAAGATTCGTGTCGTTGGGGAGAACGACTAAGAAATTTCGTACGGCGATGTTGCGAATATCCCAGCTCTCAACGGAAGGAAAGAAGCTGGTGCTGCGCGAGCATTATTGATTGTAGACTACCGGACCGCCGTGCTCGCCATTACCTTCTTCATCGCACTCAGGAACAGTTCGTTCTGCTCCGGGGTTCCAATGGTGCCGCGAATCGCAGTGGGAGCGTTCCAATTGCCCGTCATGGGACGGACAATCACGCCTTCCGTCTCCAGTCGCTTCGCAAACGGTGATGCCGGCTCGCCGAGATCGATATAAAGGAAGTTGGTCCACGTCGGAAGCGCCTTCAATCCAATCTCGGCGATCTTCCGCGTGAGGTACTCAGCACCTTTGCAGTTGTTCTCCACCGTTTTCTGGACGTGAGCCGCATCGCGCAATCCGGCGAGTGCACCGGCTTCAGCGACGCTCGAGACAGAGAACACGGTCTTCACCCGCATGAAGTATTGGATCAGCTCGGCGGGCGCGATGGCGTATCCGACGCGCGCGGCTGCGAGTCCCTGTGCTTTGGAGAATGTGCGAAGAACTACTACCTTGCGTCCCCCTCGCACGTAATCGAGTGAGCGCGAATACTCGACTCCACGTTGCCGCGCGAATGCTTCCGCAAACTCCGCATACGCTTCGTCGAGGATCACCAGAACGTGATCGGGAACGCGATCGAGGAAACGGTCAAGTTCGGCGGGCGAAAGCAGTGATCCTGTGGGATTGTTGGGATTTGCGATCAGGATGGCGCGCGTGCTCGCGGTGATCGCGGCAAGAATTCCATCGAGATCAAAGCCATTGTCTTTGCATGGGACACGAATGAGGTCGGCGCCCACCGCCATACAGACGATCGGATACACGATGAAAGAGCGATCCGCGGTAATCGCATTCATGCCGGGAGCCAGAATGCTGCGCGCAACGATGTGCAGCATCTGGCTGGAGCCGCAGGTCACAAGGATGTTGGTGGGATCGACTCCGTGTCGCTCCGCAAGCGCCGCGCGTAAATCGGAGTTGTCGACATCGGGATACCAGTTCACCTGGGTGGCCGCGACGCGCATCGCTTCGACCGCTAGGGGCGACGGGCCTAACGGATTCTCATTGGACGCCATCTTGATGCATCGCACGCCGGTTTCGGCTTCCGCCTGGCGTGGCGAACGGCCGGGCACATAGTTCGGCATGGCGCGCACATGGTCGAGAATCAAATCGTCGAATTTACTCATCTTTTCTTGGGAGGCCGATTCGGGCCTGGGCTCCTGCGATTTTTCTTAGCGAATGGGCGATCCGGGCGCGCCTTAGGAGAGGGCGGGACATCCCGCTTGGGACGGCCGGTGGCAGCGGCTCTTAACGGCGGGACCTCCCGTTTGGGGCGCCCGGTGGCAGCGGCTCTGAGTTGCGAAATCTCTGCCGCTGTCAGTGGACGAAACACACCTGGCTCGATATCGAGTCGAAGGGGACCATACGACACGCGGCGGATCTTTTCGACATGATGGCCGATCTCTTCGAACATCCGGCGGATCTGGCGGTTGCGTCCCTCAATCAGCGTGACTTCGTACCAGGGATTCGCGCCCTCTTTGATCTGATGAATCTTCGCCGGGGCCGTGGTGACTGGGCGCGCCTCTGGGGACTGCCGGCGTTCTCCGGGACGCGGACGCGCAGGCGGGAGTCTGACCCCTCCACGAAGCTTCTGTATGTCCTCGGCTTTGGGCTCGCCGCTTACCTTGACCAAGTACGTCTTGGGCACATGCGAAGAGGCATGCGTAAGCTTCTGCGTAAGCTCGCCATCGTTCGTCAGCAGCAGAAGCCCTTCGCTGGCGTAATCCAGGCGGCCAACCGGATATACGCGGGCGCTGACAGTGCGAAGCAGGTCCATGACCGTGGGGCGCCCCTCGGGATCACTGGACGTGGTGACGTATCCCTTGGGCTTGTTCAGGGCATAGTAGACGTGCTGCTCAGGGGCCTTCAGAAGCTTGTTATTGACCTTGATGTGATCGTGCTCGAGATCGGCTTTGGTGCCTAACTCGGTCACGATCTGTCCGTTGACGCTGACCATGCCGGACTTGATCAGTTCCTCAGCGTGGCGGCGCGAGGCGATTCCGGCGGCGGCGATGATCTTCTGTAGACGTTCGAGAGCCATGGTCAGGGATTGCCCTTGAGCAAACTGCTTAGTCTACATGAACTGGATGGTTCCGGCTCGGTGATGGGTGAACAGCCAGATGTGATGACGCCGTTTCACGTTTCTCGTTATCCGTTTCGCGCGATGTCCCACCTCTGCCAAAAGAGGCCAGAGATGGGGCCCCCCAGTTTCCAGTTTTTCGTGAAACTTGAAACGTGAAACGGCTCTTAGCTCTGAGTAGCTTCAGAGGGCTGCTCGTCCTGCTCCGGTGCTGTTTCGGCGGCAGTTTCCGCTGTCGGAGGGTTTTCCCCTGAGGCGTCTTGAACTGGCGCAGGCGCCTCCCCCTCTAGAGCGGGGGCGCTGAACAGCTCTTCCTGTCCGCTGATCAGCTTTTCGAATTCTTCCATGCTGGGCAGTTCGGTTACGTCTTTCAGGCCGAAACGCATCAGGAATTCTTTGGTGGTCTTGTACAGGATGGGACGTCCGATCACTTGTTTGCGTCCGGCGGTGGTAATCAGCTTCCGATCGATCAGGGTTGCAAGCACGCCCTGCGAATCGACGCCGCGAATCTCGCTTATTTCGGGCGCGGTAACGGGCTGCTTGTAGGCAATAACCGCGAGGGTTTCCAAAGCTTGCAGTGATAAGCGAATTGGCGGCTTAAGGCTCTTGGCAAACATGCGGACCACGTCATGGTGTTCGGGCTTGGTCGCCATGCGATAGCCGCCGGCGACGGCGCGAATCTCCATGCCGCGATCGGCGGAACCGTATTCGGCGATTAGCTCTTCGAGTGAGGCGCGCAGTCGGCTCTTCACTTCGGCCTGCACTGCGGCGGGCTCCGCGCCTTCGACGTTCAGCCCGCCTTCACTGGCAATGGAGTCCTTGAGAAGCAGCATGAGTTGGTCGAGTGTGACCGGCTCTTCGGCTGCGTAGATGACGGCTTCGAGTTTGCCTTTAATTCCCATTCGATGTTTTCAAATCGTTATCGCCAATCGTCGCGAACGGAGGCTGCTTCGCCCAACACGTTATCGAACATGGCGCTCTTCTTAATGATGATGTCACCAAAAACGCGTTCCTGCCGCAGCAGAATGGCCTGCAATCGCACCAACTCCAGCAGCGCAAGGAAGGCGCACACCAGCGCATTCCGCGTTTGCAGGGTCCGCAACAGCTGTTTCAACTTGATGGGCCGGTCTTCTACTACGAGCCGATGACGGAAGTAGTCAATCATCTGGGTGACGGTAACCGCATCCTCGTCGACGCTGATGATGGGCCGGTGACGCGCACGATCAAGAATCTGCTGGAAGGTGCGTACCAGATCGACGACATCGGCTGCCATCTCCGGCTCAGTGCCTTCCGCGTTCTTGAACTCCTTCATCGCCGGATTGGAGAGAACCGCATCTTCAATCTGCTGGCGCTGCAGAAGCATCTGCGCAGCCATCTTGAATTTCTCATGTTCGAGCAGGCGATTGACGAGTTCCGCGCGCGGATCGTCCTGCGCATCGGCACTGATAGTCGGATCGCGTGGCAACAGCATTCGCGATTTGATCTGTATGAGCACCGACGCCATGTAGATGAAGTCAGAGGCAACGTCGACATCCAACTCGCGTATGTGCTCCACGTACCCCAGGTACTGCGCTGTGATCTGCGCGATGGGGATGTCATAGATGTCGATGTCCTGCTTGCGGATCAGGTCGAGCAGCAGGTCCAGCGGACCATCGTAAAGCTTGCCGAGTGTGACCGCGAAAGGGAACTCGGTATCGCGCTTAGGCCGAGCTGCTTCGGGTTTCGGAGCTTCGACGGCCGAAGGTTCAGCCGGACGGCTCTCGACGTCTGCTGTTGCTTGAGTTGGCGTTGGTTGATCCGGCATCAAATGCGGCTACTCGAGATTCGTTGCATCAAGATACAGCAGTGCCAGCTATTTTGCTGCACTAGCTTCATTTCTAGGTGGTTCGTAGTCGTGAGATAAGTTCATCGCCTCACGCACGTCGTGCATAGTGTTGTCCGCGATCTTGCGTGCACGCGCCGAACCGGCTTCCAGAATATCCCAGACCAGCCGTGGATTCTCCTCGTATTTTCGGCGCCGCTCCTGCAATGGATTCAGGATCTGGACGAGCGCGTCGGCAGCCCAGCTCTTGCATTCAATGCAGCCGATTCCGGCAGTCGTACAACCGATTTCCACCTTCTCGATGGTAGGTGGCTCGCTGAAAATCTTGTGCAGCGAGAAGACAGGGCAGACGTTGGGATTTCCGGGATCGCTACGGCGCACACGCGCCGGATCCGTAACCATGGTCTTCAGCTTCTGCCGGACCACTGGCTCCGGATCACTGAGCAGCACCGCATTATCGTAAGACTTCGACATCTTACGGCCATCGGTGCCAGGAAGCTTTGGCATGGGAGTCAGCAGCGGCTGAGGCTCCGGGAAGACACTTTCGTGGCGGCCTGAATAGAACATGTTGAAGCGGCGCGCGATCTCGCGCGTGATCTCTACGTGGTCTTCGCCAACCGGCACGTAGTTGCCCTTGTACATCATGATGTCCGCCGACTGCAGCACCGGGTAGCCCAGAAACCCATAGGTGCCGAGGTCCTTTTCCTTGATGTTCTCGCGTTGTTCCTTATAGGTGGGCACGCGCTCGAGCCAGCCTAGCGGCGTGATCATCGAGAGCAGCAGGTGCAATTCGGCGTGCGCGGGCACGTGCGACTGGATGAAGACGGTCGCCACTTCGGGATCAAGCCCGGTGGCGAGCCAATCGAAAACCATCTCCATGATGTTCGCTTTAATGCGGCTGGTGTCAGCGTAATCGCTGGTGAGCGCGTGCCAATCAGCAACAAAGAAATAGCATTCGTACTGCTTCTGTAGCCTGACCCAATTATCGAGAGCACCAACCAGGTGACCAAGATGAAGTTTGCCTGTGGGGCGCATCCCGCTCAGTACGCGGGGTTTCCGATTGTTCTTTTCTGGCATTAAATTCTCGCGAGGACGAAGTCGAAAAATTGCAGAACCGGAGTCATCAGGAAACGGATGATCGGTCCGCCGACCAAAAACAGCAGCACCAAACCAATCATGCCCGCCATATCGTAGGCACGGCGCATGGATTCAGGCAGAAAATGTCGCAGCACGTGACTACCATCCAACGGCGGAATTGGAATGACGTTGAATGCCGCCAGCAGCACATTGATGTACATGAACTCATACAGCAGAACCGTGATCGGCACGAGGAGCGAGCCTGATTCCGCTGCGTATCCGTGAACCAGCGCCCTCCCCAACTGCGATGTGTTCGCGACAATCGCTAACCCTACCACCGAGCCAGAAGCTACCAGCAGATTACTTGCCGGTCCGGCGAGCGAAGTCAGGATATCGTCGCGAACCGGGTTCTTGAAGTGACGTGAGTCCACTGGAGTTGGCTTTGCCCACCCGATCACCGGGAAATGACTGATCATGGCGATCGCAGGCAGCAGAATTGTTCCCACCGGATCGATGTGCTTGATCGGATTCAGTGTGATGCGGCCCAGCATGCGCGCCGTCGGATCGCCACAGCGATTCGCCATCCATGCGTGCGCGGATTCGTGCACGCTGATCGCGAACAGAAAGGCGATGATTTGAAACAGGATCTGTACGACATCCAAGTTCATGCTGACACTTCGATGGTATCACGGCGATAGCGCGGCCGCCGGGGTCGGCAGCCCCGCATGATTCGCGGTGAAGTCGCGCGTCAGTGCACTTCTAACGCTTGCGAAGTGATGGGGTCGACTTCGATTTCGATACGCGTGTTCATGGGGAACGAGACGTCAGCTCCGTGCGCGATGAATCGCGAATACGTCGTACGGGCTGTGCCGTAGGCGCCAATGATCCCGCCCACGTAGTTCGATCCGGTACCGATAGCAATGGCTCGACCGATGAGTGCGAATCCGTTGCTCGACGTGGCCGCGTGGGCCAGGCTGTCTTCATCTTCGTGCAACGCGGCAGCGGACAAAACACCCATTGCCAATGGCAGCAGCGCGCTTGATTTCTGCGGCGCCACGCCACCCTCGACATCCATCTGCAGGTTGGAGCGATGATCTACGGCAATTGCGCTGGTGGTTCCGTATACGCGCTGCTCGAGGCCAGCAGGGAATTGAAGCTGGTTAAAGGTGAACCGGAGAATTCCGTTGTGGGCCCATTTGCCCGCGGCTTTCGACTGTGTGACCGATCCAACCAGAACGCTGCCTTGCGGAACCACGACACGATTCTGCTCGTCGAAGAACGGTTCCGTAACCTCGGCCTTCACCGGAGTTCCTTGCAACGCCGTTTTCGAATCGAGCGGAGTCGTTAGCAGCGCGTGCAGAGTCGCTGTTTTCTCCAAGCCTTTCTTCTCGTTGTGTTCCGGTTCCTTCGGTACATCGCTAAGTACGGTAAGCTCTAGTGGATTCGCAAGCGCAGCGTTGTATTCCAATCCGCCGTCTAGCGTCTCCGGATGGTACGGCAGTTGGTGATAGAACATCTTCTTCAGACGAGAAGTTTTTCCCGGTGCGGTGAAAGTTGCGACCGCCTCATTCTTTCGGCCATTGAGGTCGTTCCAAACTCGTTTCGGCAACGATTGATGATGCGCGGCAGCGTACGCACTCTGGATGTGAAGGGTTTCTACACCCTGCGTCATGGGCGTAGTCAAGATGCTGACCTGAGAGCCGCCGGGAAACGTGATCTGCTGGAACTGGACGGCGGCCTCGTGCAGCGGCGTGAAGTCGCCCTGCAATTTTGCGTTCAGACTGCGACTGTGGGCAGCAGGTTCAAGCTCTATGATTGTGCCGCTTAGGACGCTGCCCTTGGGGATGAGCAGCTTATCGTGCGCGTAAACAGGTTCCGTCAGTCGCCCGCTGACTGGAGCCCCGGCCTTCATCTTGGCATCAGCGCTGAGCTGCACGGCGAGGATTGTTCCAGGCGGCAGTGTCTCTTTGTCCAGATTCTGGGCCTGCAACGACGGCAGCAACAGAAGTCCGGCCACAGCGAGTAAGTTATGTATTCCCCGCATTTCCAGACCTCCAGTCAAACCATTTGAAGGTTAGTTTACAGTGCTGGATGCAGACACACGGGCGAACGCGTATGAAGTTTTTGTAATCAAAACCTGGGAGAGGGTTGCTTCTTCTGTCTTGGGTCATTTACCTCTGGATGATCGTTACCTGGTGGGATCCCACGTCGGCGCCATCAATCCGGTTTGGTAGCTTGAAGCGACTGTCGATGCCAAGGTCGGGATACTTGGGATGGATGTAGTGGTCCACGAAGTACTCTAGCGCCATCCTGGGGACCGCGACTCCATCGAGCGATACCGAGTCGATATGTACCTGCCCGACCCCATTCGCACCCTGCGCGTGAGCGTCCGCCGTTACCTGGTGCACGCCGCTGAAGAGCGACATCAGGGGATTTCCAGAGTAGCGGCCGCCGGTCACCTGATCAAAATCGACATCAGCCGTTCCGTGAATAATCCCGGGATCAGCTTGCAATCTCAGGTTGCGCACACCTTTGGGGAGATCCGCCTGTCCGGATGAGAACCATGCATTGATCTCTCGCTCGGTCAGCACAGTGGGTGTGGAATCGGGATGAGCCAGCTTTCCGTTTTGCTCAATGTGATTGAACTTGCGCTCGGCGCTGTGCGCGGCGGCATCGTAGGTCGCTTGCGTGTGAGAAGCCGCCTGCGGCCAAAGCGCAATCGCGAATACCGCAACCAGAATGCACGCCAGAAGATTACGAATACCGGTCACGCTCATCGATGGTAGTTTCGCAGACTTGCCTGTTTGGCTGTGCCCTCGACCGGAGCAATTTTCGGGCGCGCCAGCGTCCCGGTGACGGAGTAGGCCGATCCAGAATCACGTGTCATTGTCATCTTCAAATCGCGGGCTAAAGATGCGGTCCCGCTGATCTGATAGATGCCGGCATGGTTCTGCAATTTGCCTTCAGAGATGCTGAGTTCGCCTTCCTTCAATTGAACTTCGCCCTCGAAGCGCTGGATCGCTAGCGGCTGATGCTCGCTCGCCAGGGTAATATGCGGCAGGGAACCGTTGCGCCAATCGAAATTGGCGATGGCCGCGGTGGAACTCAGCAGATCTGCACCCTGCCAACCTGCGGCGTTTCCTTCGTAGCTGAGCGAAATTGTGCCCGTCGCCCAACTATCTTTCATCAAAGATGCGAG
>Ga0207103_10218_pt1 | contig 16191 bp, 17 predicted proteins | sample Alteio_BWMinHeat_81_FD_153546 | JGI IMG/M metagenome (GOLD analysis project Ga0207103, IMG submission 153546) | Enriched cells from forest soil in Barre Woods Harvard Forest LTER site, Petersham, Massachusetts, United States -... | ecosystem: Environmental > Terrestrial > Soil > Temperate forest >...
CTGGGACCTCAAAACCGACAATAACAAGATCGCCCGCCCGGACAAGAAAAGCGGCGAGCATGACGAGGCCATCTACTATGTTGCGGATCTTGGCGCGTCCTTTGGCACCACCGGCGCGTTAGCCAGAAAGCTGCTTCCTTTTGGCGATCCCCCAGCGGGAACCAAAGGTCAACCATCAGGATACTCACAGCAGGCATTCATCGATGGAGTCAAGGACGGCGCCGTCAGATTTAATTACAAGGGCAAGGACCCTCGGGCGCTTCAAGGAATCTCCGTGGAGCATGCCCGGTGGATGGGCAATTTACTAGGGCAGTTAACGGATAAGCAACTCTCGGACTCTTTTAGAGCAGCCGGCTGGGGCGATGCCGACGTTGAAACCCTGACTCGCGCCACGCGAGGCCGTATTCAGCAGCTCCAAAACCTGAAATAGCGATAGCTTTCAGCGGCCAGGACCGGAACAGAATAGAACGCGGATTGGGCGCATCAGACGTTCGAGGCCTCGTTCAATCTCAGATCATTCGCCCGCGGTTGCTATCCGACTCGACTCGCTTGATGGTAGAGTCTGTTACCAGCGATTATGAAGCTGGCAATAGCATTGTCGGTTTTACTACTGCCGGCCCCGGGCACGGTCGCCGCGAGGCCACACCGGTTGACCCTTGTCATTACTGTCACGGAGGGCGAGCACAGCAGGGACAGTAACTCCAGCACAACTTCGATTACGTTGAAAGGTGGCCGGATTCATTATGTCAAGAGCTACACCGGATACCGGGCCAGCCGACGGCCCGCTGTGGACACGAGCGTACACGTAAGCCACCAGGGCCTGGATCATATACGGAAACTCCTCGTGGAAAACGATCTGCTCAGGTCCCGCTCGGCAGTTTCGCCAACCGACCAGCCAGGCCGTTATGCTGAGATTGACGCTAGCATAACATCGGGGAACAAGAGATCTACCTTGAAGCTGGCAGGGATGTGCGAGAAGGCGGAAAAGGAAAGCCTGTATACCGCATTGCGGGCACTGATCAACGAAATCGAAGAGACTGTGAATCCTTGACGACTCCTTCTGGACTGAGGGTTACTGGAATCATTCCCATCCAGCGTCGGCATTTAAGTTAGAGCCCAACAGTTCGAGCCCAACCATACTTTCGGCCCTTCAGTTGCTCTACCGATCCCCGTTTATGCCGACTGTATACTATGAGGACACTGGGAGACCGGTATCGTAATGTAAGAAAAGGCTGAGGGCTTGCTGTCCTTTCGCGCTGGACGGCACGAGGGCCGAGGTTCGTACCCGTACATACTGTATTGCGATGAGTCACGCCGCGGACGCTGAGATACTACCGAACTCAAACATCAAGAACATTGCCCCCGCCCTGGTAAGTCAGGTCGAGAATTGAGGTCAGGAATTATGCGAAAGTCCATTCTTCTAATTGCCACGATCAACATCGTCTTTGCCTCGGCAGCATTTGCCGACCAGGTCACACTGAAAAATGGTGATCGCTTAACCGGCACCATAGTAAAGTCGGACGGCGAAAACCTCACGTTGAAGTCCGACCTTGCGGGAGAGGTCAAGATCCAATGGCCGGGCATTGCTGCAATGTCGTCCAATCAGCCTCTCTTCATCACGCTAAAGGACGGACAGGTCATTATCGGCACACTCGCTACTGCCGGCGGAAGACTTGAGGTTTCAACCACGGACGCCGGCAGCGTTGCGATCTCGAAAGACGCGATCGCCTCTATTCGGTCCAGAGAAGAGCAGGCCGCCTTTCTGGCTGACGTAGAGAGGTCGCGACACCCGAGGCTCGGAGATGTCTGGACCGGCGTGACCGATGCCGGACTGAGCTTGAGCCGAGGCAACTCCGATACCACCGCCTTTAACTTCAGCTTTCTTGCTGCCCGCACGACCGCCAGAGACAAGCTTACTGTGTATGCGACCTCGCTCTTCGCAAGAACCAGGGACAAAACAACCGGCGAGTCAACTACTACTGCGAAGGACATCCGAGGGGGGATTCGCTATGACTTCAATATTACTGGCCGTATCTTTGCCTTCGGCCTGAGCGATATGGAGCACGACAGGTTCCAGCAGCTTGATCTGCGTCTTGTCTTGGGTGGCGGGCTCGGAGTTCATGTAAAGAAAACCGAGAAGACCCGCTTTGATTTATTGGGCGGCGGAACTCTCGACCAGGAGTACTTCACAACCGGCCCGAACCGCAGATCTGGAGAAGTGCTGGTGGGCGAGGAGCTATTTCACGCGCTATCTAAAACCACCTCGTTCTCCGAGAGGTTGATGCTCTATCCCAATGTCAGCGATTTGGGAGATTTTCGTGCCACCTTTGACGCCACCGCTGTAACCAGCTTGACTCGGCTGTTGAACTGGCAGATAACCCTGAGCGATCGGTACGTCAGTAACCCGATTCCCGGCGTGAAGGGAAACGACCTGTTACTGAGTACCGGCATCCGCTTGACCTTCGGGGCTCAACGCAAGTAGAGCCAGGCCCAACACGTGGCTGCTCTAAAGGGCTTCAATGGTGCCCGGCATCGACGGACCCAGAGCCGTCTGATCTCGCGAGACGCTATTACGCGGGTCAAACCGGTGCGCGCTACCAGATTTTTCCGCGCACAAGATTTTTCTTGACGCTCGTTCAATGTCGGCTTATATTTGGATTGGAGTAAGATCGACACCTCGTTGAGTGAGGCGTCCGTACAAACACAGGCTACTGCCCGGAAACATCCAGAGATGCCAACGGGTAGAACAGGTTCTGCCGGATTAAGGCGCTACCTAACGTAGCTGAGTGACAAGCTCTCACGTTGTACGGTGCTGAAACTGGACTAGGGGGGTGCGAACAAGTCTCGGAGTCGTCGCACGCCTCTGGTTCCAACGAGCCAGGGGTTTTCGATTTTTGGCGCAAGAATTTCGCGTATTTGAGGTTGAAACGAAAGTACGTATGGACGGAAATAGTAAGGAGCCTCCCCCTAAGGGAGGCCCCCACACGAACCACTCGGGACCCGGCTGATATGACGGACTAGCCTCTAGCGCCTCATCTCTCGCCTATCCCGGTGATTCTTAACATCAACCAGGCGAGGTGAATGGGGCGGTGCTTCTGATCCCGGCTCTAGGCCGGCGACGCTCCGCTTTCCTTAACACCTGCGAAACCGTTAGATCTCCCTTGGCTTGTGCCAGGGGTCGGGAACTTCGGACCCGATCCATTGCGCGCAAAGCCGGCGGTCCGTTCTGTCGCCGAGACCGCCAAAGGCGAAGATCTGGCCTGTCTCACTGCGGCAAGGTCCGCAGGCCTTTGAGAAGGTGTCGGAAAAAGGGGGTGTGCCATGAAATCATTGAAAGTCCGAGCGGAAAACATGGAAACGACCGGCGTGACCTCACCATCGAGAGCGCCGATGTTGCGCGCCGTGTCAACCCCGACCCGCGCCACCCTGACCGCCGTCCGACGCGCGCCTGGCAGAGTACGCAGGTTTTTCGGCGGCCTGGGCCCTGGTCTGATTACAGGAGCAGCCGACGATGATCCATCCGGGATCTCGACATATTCGGTCACCGGCGCGGCGTTCGGGTACAGCCAGCTCTGGACTGCGATATTTTCATTCCCATTGATGTTTGCAGTGCAGTTGATGTGCGCGCGGCTCGGAATGGTTTCGGGCCAGGGTCTTGCCGGTATTATTAGACGGCGCTACTCCCGCTGGGTTCTGTGGGGTTCCTGCGCCCTACTGGTTATTGCTAATACTTTCAACATCGGGGCCGACCTGGGAGGCATGGCTGCGGCTATGCAGATGATAACCGGGGTGACGGCTTTCTTGTGGCTGCCGGTGTTTGTATTACTGATTCTGGCGCTGCTCGTCTGGTCCACTTACCGTCATATCGCGCGTATATTCAAATGGCTGACGCTGGTCTTGCTCGCATACGTCGCGTCTGCCTTCCTGGCGCATCCCGACTGGGGGCAGGTTTTGAGATCAACCTTCCTGCCCCACATTGAGTTGAGCTCAACCTACCTGGCGACCTTTGTTGGAATACTGGGCACCACGATATCTCCCTACCTGTTTTTCTGGCAGGCGGCCCAGGCTGTCGAGGAAGACAGAAAGAACGGCAAGCTGACCGTTGAGGACAGGCGTGGAACCTCCGATGAAGAGTTGCGAATGGCTCGCACGGATGTATTTACCGGAATGGCTTATTCTAACGCCATTATGTACTTCATCATTCTCACCACAGGCGCGACGTTGTTCGCCTCGGGCCATCGCGATATCGCGACAGCCGGCGAGGCAGCCGAAGCGCTGAGACCGCTCGCAGGGAATCTGGCATATCTGCTGTTCACGATCGGGCTGGTAGGCACGGGTATGCTCGCCGTTCCGGTTCTGGCGGGGTCGGCTGCCTACGCGGTTGCGGAGGGAATGGATTGGGAGGGCTCACTCGACGACCGCCCGCCGCTCTCTCGAAAATTCTATGGAGTTTTGGCGGCGGCAGTCGTGATCGGGCTTGGCCTGGACTTTCTCGGCCTCAACCCTGTTCGAATGCTGTTCTGGGCGGCAGTTTTAAACGGCGTGCTGGCGCCCCCGTTAGTGGTGTTGGTCACGATGCTGACCAGCGACAAGACGGTAATGGAAGATAGGGTCAATAAGCCTGTTTTTCGCTGGCTGGGCTGGCTGACAGCGGCGGTTATGGCTGCCGCTGCGGTCGGAATGTTCATCGTCTAACGCTCGTGGATCATCATAACTGTCATTGAGGTCTTCCCGGCAATCACTACTCCGGGGTCATCGATGCCAGCACGTCCCTGAACTGCGGCTCTTCACGGAGATCCCTGAATACCGGGTCGGTCCTGAGGCCCACCAGCCTGTCTTCGCGATCCCGGCGTGCTTTCTGGAGCCATTCGAGCGCATTAGCCTTGTCCCCCAGCCGGGCATATATCTGGGCAATGTCCAACGCCTGCCCAGGCCCCGCCTGTGATCTGTCTGTTGCAAGCTGCAGAGCCTTCCGCAGATAGCCGCTCCATCCCGACGTTGCAAATGCCTGCTTGAGTTCTTCCACCACGGACGCATCGTCGCTACGAAGCGAGCGCGCCTTCAGATACTCGTCCACGGATTGCTTGTACATTTGCTTTTGCTCATAGCATCGGGCCAAATAGCCATGGGCCAGGATGAAATTGAGATCTATGCTCAGCGCTTTCTGGCACCTATCGATCGCCTGATCGTACCGTTCCTGAATATAGAGGATATATCCCTGGTCCGCCCAAATTCCTGGCACGAGCGGATCCAGTCTGGCCGCGCGGTCTAGCTCGGTCATCGATTCGTCGAACCTCCCCAGGAAGCCCAGGAACTGGCCGTACAATTCATATCCAAGCGAGTAGTTGGGATTGAGCTCAATCGCTCGCTTGAACTCCGCTTCGGCTCGAGCCCAGTCCCAATGAAAGCGGTACTTCACGTATGCCAAAGACGCATGGGCTTCGGCCAGCTTGTCGTCTTTGTCGAGCGCCGTGGTCGCAGCCTGCTCCGCCGCTTTCATTCTCTCTTTGACCGGGAGGCCGCTGGATGGAACCGTATAGGCATCAGCAAGCCCGGCATAAGCAATAGCGTAGTTTTGGTCTTTGTCAATGGCCTGTTTGAAATACTCGATCGCCTGCTTAATACCTTCCGGATCTCTTCTGTTCCAGTAATACCGTCCTTGCAGGTAAAGCCGGTATGCGTCTGAATTCTCTGTGTATCGCCGGGTTAGGGCCTGCTGGTCGGCCGGATTCAATCGCAGCCGCAGCTTCTCAGACATGTCCCTGGCTATGTCTTCCTGAGCCGTGAAGATTTCGGAAAGCTTCCGGTGGTAATGCTCGCCCCATAGAGCCGTATCGTCGCGAGCGTCAACCAGCTCAGCGCTGATGGCGAAATCGTCGCCGTCACGGTGGATTCTGCCCATGACTACGGCTCTGACTCCGAGGTCGCGCCCCAGATCGCGAGCGCTCTTTTTCTGCCCTTTGTATGGAATGACCGACGTGAACGACATCACTTTGAGATTTGATACCCTCGACAGCGCATAAACCACGCTCTCAGGTATGCCATCAGAGAGATAGTCCAGGCTCGCATCGCCATCGGCATTACTGAATGGGAGAACTGCCAGCGAATCGATTGGCCCCTGATTCCAGCGAATGTGAGTGACGCCCGCAATTGCCACGGCAAGTACTATCAGCGCGACTGCCACACGAATTCCGTACCGCTTGACTCGACTCATCTCCCGCCGCTTGCCATGCTTGCCGGTTCTGGCTACTCCCCGTCTGCCGCCGGTGTCTTTGCCTTCCACAAGACGAGTCCCGCGCGGAGCCTGGTCAGCCGGCCCCGCCGGCCGCGGGGTATCGCCGCGGCGCCAGGCCTCGGGCTCAGTCTCCATCGCTTTAAATACGGAACCAAGGTCGGTGGCGAGGCCTGTCGCGCTCGCGTATCTCTGTTCTCTGTTTTTGTTGAGCGACTTGGCGACTATTCGCTCGAGCCCTGCCGGCAGGTCGGCGGCACATTCGGATAAGGGAGCCGGCTCTTTCTCCAGAATCGCTGCAATTACCTCGCTGATGGTCGCCCCTTCGAATGCCAACCGGCCTGTAAGCATTTCGTAGAGGACACCGCCCAGGCTGAAAATATCGGTCCTTGCATCCACCATTAGTCCGCGGACCTGCTCCGGCGACATATAGTGCGGTGTGCCCATAACGACGCCCGGCTCGGTGTTGAATGTCGAGGCGATTTCGGCTCCGCGGGCGTCGCCGTGCGCTTGTTTTTCGATTAGCTTGGCCAGCCCGAAATCCAGGATCTTCACGTAACCGTCAGGCCGCACCATAATATTTTCAGGCTTAATGTCTCGGTGAACGATGCCGGCGTTATGCGCGGCAGCCAGTGCCCCCGCCGCCTGAATCGTAATGTCCACTGCCTCGACGACGCGTAAATCCCCTGCTCGGATCAGGCTTCGTAGAGTCCGCCCTTCGACGAACTCTGATGCAATGAACAGAATCGAGTCTTGCTCTCCGATTTCGTAGATCGTGAGAATATTTGGATGGTTGAGCGCCGATGCCGCCCGAGCCTCCTGCCTGAATCGCTGCACTCGGTTCTGATCAGCGCTTAACGAGGATGGTAAAATCTTTATCGCCGCCTTGCGCCCGAGCCTGGTGTCCTGGGCGAGATATACTTCGCCCATGCCGCCCGCCCCGATGGGGCGGAGAATTTGATATGCGCCAAGCCGCTCCGGCCCGAGCGACACGGTACTGTCGGCAGCCAGGAGTCTCGCCGCATCGTCGAGCGGAGAAGTCTCGAGAAAGGTTCGCGCGCGGTCGTCCGACTCGATTAGCGACAGTAGTTCTTGGAGGAGTTGCTTGTCGGACTCGCAGGCTGCTTCCAGGAAACCGGTACGCTCGGCCGGGTCGAGCTCGAGCGCTTGTTCAAGGAGCCTATCTATTTGCCGCCACCTCTCTGGATCCATAAAAACAGTTTTCAGTTTTGAGTTTTGAGTTTTGAGTTTACAGCCTGAGAATAGTCCTACTGTCTGAAGTCTCAGTTTGAACTTGATTTCAGTTCTTAGCGAGTTTCTGCGGCACCTCTTTCTAACTGAAAACTCAAAACTATTCCACCGTCTTCAACTTAACTATCAGCGAATATAGCATCTTGCGGAGTTCGAGTATCCGCCGCTCGAGTTCGACGTTGTGGTCTTCAGAGAGAAATCCCAACTGCTCGGCGATTATACGCTGAGTATCAAGTTCAGCCAGAGATCCATTAGCAATCGAGAGAAAGTGGCAGAACTCGCCCAGACCTTGTCGCGCCTGCCCTTCAGCGATGTTCGAAGGGACGGAAACCGCCGCGCGTTTCATCTGATCGGCCAAGCCGTACATCTTACTACGCGGAAAACCCGAGCAAACCTTATAGACCCGAACGCAAAGCTCTATCCCCTTCTGCCAAACAATCAGGTCACGATATGATTGCGACCCCATTCCGAGCCTCCCTAAGAAACTGACTCTCCAACTCAAAACTCAAAACTATTCCTTGGCCCTTCGTAAGTGAAAACTCAAAACTGAAAACTGAAAACTATTCCTTCACTTCTTGATAGAGCCAGGCCTTCGCCTTCCGCCATTCTCGTTGAACAGTGGGGGACGAGACGCCAAGGACTTCCGCGGTCTCCTCGAGATTCAACCCTCCGAAGAACCGCAGCTCGACGATCTGGCTCTTTCGCGGGTCAATCGCCGCCAGACTGGTCAACGCGTTGTCGATCGCAATCAGTTCCGAGGCGCGTTCCTCGGATAGGATCGCCGCTTCATCCAGCGAAACCTTGCGTATGCCGCCGCCTCGCTTGGCGTAGTTCCGGCTGCGGGCATGATCTACCAGGATCCGTCGCATCAATTGCGCCGCCACCGCAAAGAAGTGGGCCCGGTTCTGCCAGCCTACCCGGCTACAGTCGATCAGCTTTAAGTAAGCCTCGTTCACAAGCGCGGTGCTCTCGAGAGTATGACCTGGACGCTCGCGCCGCATATATTGCCTCGCCATGCGGCGCAGTTCATCGTAAACCAGTGGAATCAGCTTCTCTAATGCGGACTTATCGCCTTTGCTCCAGTCCAGAAGAAGGAGGGTAACATTGTCTGTTGACGGTGGCGCCATTTTGACTTTGCCTGACCCGGGAAACCGATCGCCTGGCAAAGTATAGCACCTTTGCGGCTTTCAATGGACTCAAAGGAATCTCAGAGAATCCTGGTGCTAGTGCTGCAGGATGGTTACTGTGAACCGATGAAGGTAGCTGCCTATCAGGCTCCGCTGCTATGCGAATTCGGTCTAGCCGTCGCGAGTAAATAGAAATGGGGAGCCAGAGCTCCCCATTTCTATTTGTGCGCCGAATGCTATCTCACGGGAACGCGCACCCTCTATCCTCTCAAATTGCTAACATCCACAGGCTTGTGTCGGGCTCGTTTGATTGAGTGTGATGGTTTGGGTCGTCCCCTTACCGAGTATGCGGATAACGGTGGCCTTTCCCGTCTTCTGGTTAGCAATAAAATTGACATTAATCACCCGGTCCGATTTCTTGTCGTTCAAGACAATGATGGAGCCGGACTTGCGGACGGTGCCAGTCCCCGACAATGTGAAACTATCCTTGCACCGGGTGAACGAGTAGGCTCCGGTTGTGCTGCTGAACTGCAGCGTATTATGGCTGGTCCCGTCCGTTATGCAGACGTCAAATACAACAGTGGCCACTGCCACCGGTTCGACGGCTGCGAGCTTTGCGGAAGCCAACCCGCCCTTAGTTGACCCGGGCAGCGCTAAAAAGCAGAGCGCGATCACCGGGAGAGATAACATCGTGTACACGTTCTTGCTTGACCTCATGGGGGTCATATACAGATCCTCCTCCGTGTTCAGAGTTACGGTGTTCTGCAGTGCTGAAAAGTGACAGGCTCGATCCGCCGGAAAGAGAGATTCAAGGCAGATCAAATATTTCGAACCCGCGCAGTCTATTCAATTGGAAAGGACGATGTCAAGTCGATACCGGCGGGGAACTAGAGTCTCGGTCTCTTCTGGCCAGATCGCTCGATAAGGTTAAGTGCTGCACGGAGGTCCTCGGTAGTTACCGTCTCGCTCACACCAGCCAGCAATGCTACGGCCCCTTCGTACGGGCTCGAAACCAACAGCTTGCACAGCCGCCGCAACTGTCGCGTGCTTAGCTTATCCTTCTTCGCTATCAGTGCCGCCATCAGGTGAGCGTGCAACTCAGCCTTCTCGACTGAGCCCCCGCTTTGACGCCAGCGTTCCAGACGCTCGAAATTGCCCGAACGCTTTTTGTCCATTGACCAGAACTCTGAGCGGCAGGGTTATGCCCTGCTCTCCGATTTTCGAGGTTCCTGATGGCTCCTCCGCTCCTCCTCACCAGCAGCTCCGCGCCCTACTTAATGCGCTTTAGCTCTGGTAAGAATAACAACCGCCGACCAAGAATATTCCCGGGTTATTCAGTTACCGTCTGCACCCTGGCGGATCCGCCTGCCTGCTCGGTGAGATCATCAGTCCGAAGCGCTATCATGCAGGTTGCCATCCAGGTCAAGCCTCTCAGCCGTTGAGTCTCGCCCTGTTCGAGACGAGTGCACACCGCCGGGCGGCCCCACATTGAAACCTTCCAGGAAATCGCTGTCCCTCGTACCCTGATGACAGACCAGACATGATTGCTGTCCACGCTCTTTTAGATTCGATACCAAAGCGTAGGTCAGGCCCCGATCCTGCCAGGTGATGACCTTGAGTCCGTTTATAGTATCACAATGGAAGGTGATGCCCTTCGAGGCGATTTCCTCACCGCCTGAGGGCGCCGCGACCGAGTCCGACGTCACCAGTAAGCTGATCGGTTGCTTGTCCATCTGGTACGATACATAGGCAGCACGATCATTCTTGAACCCGACTACTGCGCCGCCCTCGATCCTGTAGAGATGATCCTGGCCCGATGCCTCCTGATAGTTGGGCAGCTTGACGCCGAAGCTGACCTGGTCCGCGAACCAGTTCGACACCGTCTCAGGGGATGTGGATGTGATCTCCAGTGCCAGGCCGCCACCCAGGTGCTTCTGGTGCGTATCTACGGCCAGAATGGCGAACTCCGATGGGAGGCGGGCCATTCCCGGCTCGTCGGGTCGGCGCAAGTAACAGATCCCGAGCAGGACCAGAAGCATCCCGATTGCCGACACTGAAGCGACCCGTTGAATTCTGCCAAATCGGGCAAACCTCGAGGCGGGCTGCGCCACCAGGGCCAGAGGCGTGCTGCTTGTCTCGGGGGCCTGAGCCTCTCTCAAGCATCCTCGGCTCGCTATCTCTTCGATGCGCCGGCGCAAATCGAAGGGCGTTTCGTAGAGCGGGCCGGCCTCGCGAACGCTGTCCAAAAACCGGCGCTCGGTACTCACGGCGTCCCGGCAGTTTTGGCAACTCGCCAGGTGCTCTTCGAAGGCGCGGCGTTCATCGGCGCGCAACTCGTCGTCTAAATAGAACGACGTCCGGGATACGATATAGTCACATTCATTCATAATTTCTTGCTTGTTGTTGCCTTGGACATAACTGCCATCTTGCGCTCGAGCAGATGACGAAGCTTCTCGCGCCCACGTGCCAGGCGGGACATTACGGTGCCTGGTGGACAACCAATAATACTTGCTATCTGCTGATAGGTGAACCCCTCCAAATCACGAAGCACCACGACCTCTCGGTAAGGCTGTCGCAATCTCGCTATCGCGTCCCGGACCCGCTCGCGCTCGGCCTTTCTGAGTAGCAGCCTGAGCGGGTCCTCAACGCTATTCTCCGACCACCCCTCGACTGGTCCTGCTTGTTCGTCCATCTCGACAAACTCAGGACCGCTACGCTCGTGACGCACGTGGTTCAGCCATGTGTTCCGCATTATCACGAACAGCCACGCCTTGAGATTGCTGTCAGGCATCAACAGTTCGCAGGCCCCAAACGCCCTCAAATATGTCTCTTGCAGCAGATCTTGCGCCTGCGTCTGATCCGCCGCCAGAACCATCGCAAACCCATACAGGGCATCAAGATGATCGAGCGCCGTTTCGCGGTAATATGATCCGTTCTTCTTGGCTTCGCTCATGCGATCCTTCCACTTGATGCCTAAGCGTCCAGACCAGGGCACTAGGATAATCGCGACGAGCTGAAATCTCAAGCGGATATAATGCTCTTTCCGATGAGGGGTCATCTTGGAGTCAGGAATAAACGAGCGGCTTGCGTGTTTCCTGCTACCCCTTCATCCCTGGCACAGCCCGGCGTAGTCCAATTTCCTCTATCGTTCTCTAAATCTAACCCTGGCAGGGTGACGATTGAGATTTTCTAGCTCGGTGTCGTCCGCTTTGGGCCTGTTGACTCTTGGGGATAGGTGGCCTCATGCCGCTACGGCTTGTCATGCGACGACTTGACCGCCGCCCGATTTATGCACTGAAAATTGGTTCAAATCGAGAAGACGAATTGGGTTCGTGACGGCCTGTAGGCCAGCTTGCTTGAGCAACTTAGGGCCGTAAAGGCTTGTGAAAACTGGCTGAACAGGCCCCGCCAAGGCGCAACCTTGATGCGTCTGGCCTTCTCCAGCCGGTCCGAACGAAATAACTACATTCTTAGAGTCGATTGGTCCATTGTATTCGGACCTTGAAGTTTCATTGAAAATACTCAAAAAGGGACTTGACAAAGGGTAGGTGACCATGATTATACTGCGGTGCCTTACCGATCCAATCAAGTATTTGCTGCACGCGGAATGATGCTACAAGGTCTTCAACCATCGGTTGGGTAGGGCTGTCGAGCCTTAGCTTGAGTACGAATTGAGCCGCTCAGGGGAAAGGCGTGAGGTCGCAAAGTATTCTCACGTCTTGAGCGAATCTCAAGAACAAGCCTTAGTATCAAGGGAACAAGCCTCAGTACCCGGGAACAAGTCAGTACCAGGGTTGTAAAGCATAAAGATCGACCTTCGGGTACTGCACATCTGGCCCATGTGCCGGTGAAGTTTGTCCTTCGTTGCGGTCGAAAGAACGCCCCATATAATCACCGGAACCGGTATCGACCGGTCCGGTCCTAGAGTGAGGAGGAAACTCAGAGATGAGATTAGTCAAACTAGTCATGCTTTTGGTGTTCGCGGTCGCGCTCGTATCGCCCTTTGCGTTTACGAGATCGGCCGAAGGCGCAGGAGCGACGGAGGCGCCGGCAGACTTTGATGCATTCCACTCCAACGGATTGACGGATGACAATACGTTCGTCAACGTCGATGAGGCAAACTTCAACGAGGTAGAGGACACGACCAAGGGGCTTGGGCCAACCTATAACGCCCAGTCCTGCCGGGAGTGTCATCAGAACCCGATCAGCGGGGGAATCAGCCAGATTACCGAGCTGAGGTGCGGCCACGAAGACGGTAACGGCAACTTCGTCGCGCCAACCATATTCATCAACGATGGCGCGAATTCGATTCCGAACCGGTCGCTGGTCAACGACCGGGCTATCTGCCCGGGGATCGTGACCGATCCCAATGGCGTCCAGCACAATTTCCTGCAGACGAATATTCAGGAGAGGGTGCCGGGTAGCGAGAACATCCGAACATTCCGCACTAGCCTGAATGTCCTTGGTGACGGGTTTGTCGAGTCCATTGATAGCAACACGCTGGTGGCAATCGCCAACAACGAATTCAACCAGACCGGTGGAGCGATCAATCCGCTGGTCATTCAGGTTCCGGTGCTCGAAGCGCCGGGCCAGGTTCGAGTGGGTCGGTTTGGTTGGAAGAACCAGCTTGCGAGCCTGTTGTCGTTCTCGAGCGACGCCTATCTTAATGAAATGGGTATCTCAAATCCGTTGAATCCGACAGATTTCACGACAGTCTGCAAGGTGACTACGGACCCCGAGGATACCGTTGATTCAACCGGGCTCGCGGACATAGACCGGTTTGCGAGGTTCATGCGTGCAACCAAAGCTCCGTCACGTGATCTGGCTCTGGCGGCGACATCGGACGCGCAGGCTGGCCAGCAGATATTTAATTCGATAGGCTGCGCCATCTGCCATGTCACCAGCATCACTACTGCGCCTGCTGGAACCGTTATCAACGGTGGTAAATTCACGGTACCCGCGGCTCTCGGCAACAAGATAATCCATCCGTTCGGGGACTTCTTGCTGCACAACATCGGGACCAGTGATGACATAACGCAAAACAGCAACGTCAATGCCGACTTCATGCGCACGGCTCCGCTGTGGGGCGTTCGCACCCGAGATCGCCTCATGCACGACGGCGAGTCGCTAACCCGCAATGATGCAATCCTGCGGCACGCGGGCGAGGCGACGTTTGTGATCAACAACTACATAAACCTTAGCACCAATCAGAAGAATCAGTTGATCACATTCATAAATTCGTTGTAGCCAGCGCGGCTGTCTTAGAGAGCGCTCGCAAGTCGATCGAAGATGCGCTCCCAAAACAGCGCGCGAACCACCTAAACCGGCGAGGCCCCCATCGAATTTGGCGGCCTCGCCCATTCTTCGACCCGACCTCAACTCCGCACAACCAAGAAGGGGAAACCCCTCACAGCTCAGTCTCTTTAGACTTCCAGAGAGGCCTGGATTCCAACCTGCCTCCGACTGGCCCCGCCCTTACACGATTTCCTGGAATCTTGGGAATATCCGACACAACAGGGTGTTTTCGGCCCACGATTGATCGTGACCGTTCAATGGGAATACACGTTTAATTCTCCCGATATACAATAACTACCTAATTGGACAAAATCGTCATGAATAATAACGAAGAATCCGCACCGATGTCTCATATTCAATCACCCAAAGATCCGCCATCTAGTGTAGTGTCCAGCAAATAGCTAGACAATAGAATTTACGTGTGTTATAGTAGGGGTATGCCGCGCTCCACGCCTAGTCTGGCTCTTTCTGATGCTGAGCACAGCCGGATTCAGGAGCTGCTTACCGCACACGGAACTCCGCAGCGAGTCGCGCTGCGCTGCCGGATTGTCCTGGCAGCGGCGAAAGGCGAGTCCGATTTGGCCATCGCCTCGGCCCTAGATGTGAATCGCCACACCGCCACTCTGTGGCGTCAGCGTTTTGCCAAGGAAGGCATGGCCAGCTTGTGGGAAATCGCACCCGGCCGTGGCCGCAAGCCAACATACGGAGCGGACAAGGTCAAGGCAGTCGTTGATGCAACCTTGCAAACCAAACCGAAAGGGATGACGCATTGGAGCTGCCGGCTGATGGCCAAGAGCCAGGGGATCAGCAAGTCGACGGTAAGCAATATCTGGCGGAGTCATAACATCAAGCCCCACCGGGTGAAGACTTTCAAACTGTCCCGCGACCCAAAGTTTCTGGAAAAGATCACCGATGTGATCGGGCTTTATTTGAACCCGCCTGAGGAAGCCATCGTGCTATGCGTTGACGAAAAGAGCCAGATTCAGGCTTTGGACCGCACCCAACCTGGGTTACCGCTGAAGAAGGGACGCTGCGGTACGATGACCCACGATTACAAACGTAATGGCACTACAACCCTTTTTGCCGCGATGGAGCTTCTTCAAGGTAAGGTGATCGGCCATTGTTACAAGCGTCACCGTCATCAGGAGTTTCTGAAGTTCTTGCGTCGCTTAGACCAAGAATTTCCCACTGGAGTCTCCTTGCATCTGGTGATCGATAACTACGGCACGCATAAGCATCCTGAGGTTCGAGCCTGGCTCAAGCAGCATCCGCGGTTCGTCATCCATTTCGTACCTACAAGTTGCAGTTGGTTGAATCTGATCGAGCGTTGGTTTCGGGAACTCACGACCAAACGGATTCGTCGCGATTCGTTTCCCAGCGTCCCTGACCTGATTGCTGCTATAAAGGACTTTCTCGATGCCTGGAATGATGAGCCCAAGCCCTTCGTCTGGACCGCCACTGTTGAGTCGATCATCGACAAGCTCTCGGGTTGTCGTCAAACCCTGGACCAGATAAAGGTTGATCGTCCCGTTAAACCTCGGCGGAGGTCGAAAAAACTGTCTAGTTAATTTGCGGACACTACACTAGTTCGACCCTGTTCACAGGTCCGCTAGAGCCTTCCATGCTTCGCAGAATCGACGTATTGTCCGAAATCATTTACTGGAAGGCTCATTGGCGCTTGCGAAGGAATTGGGTGAAAAAGGCGGAGAAGACTCAGGCATTTCTTCATAGCTAAAATTGTCAGACGATAACAGGGTTTCGTCTAGAGCGTGCAGAAAGGTACTTGACACAATAAAGAGATGCGGATATAGTGGCCTGCCTTACTGAAGAATCAAGCTCCATTTAGACTTGAAAAAATGGAATCTGACGCTCGTTGTTCAGAGCTGTGGTTTTCTGAAGAGCCCTCACTAATCGAGCAAAGGGTCGGTGGGCTTAATGAACACGGAGCCGTTCGGCAGGTTCACCAGGACCGCCGTTTCATTGGATCAAGCCCACCGTTAACAAGTCGGGAAGTATCAGGGGACAAGCCAATCAGTGTCGTAAACCATTCGGGATCCTCGGCCTGATTGTCGCCTTGGAAAGTCGGCGTTCCGGCCTGCGGGTTCTGTCGTTAAGGTCCCATATAAATAGGAGCACGTTCCCAGCTCCTGTTATCGAGGAGGAAAACAGTAGATGAAATCAATCAAGCTAGTCATGCTTATTGTATTCGCGGTAGCCCTCGTATCGCCCTTCGCGCTCACGAGGTCGGTTGAGGGTCAAAGCGCAACGGAGGCGCCGGCGGATTTT
>Ga0207103_10219_pt1 | contig 16170 bp, 10 predicted proteins | sample Alteio_BWMinHeat_81_FD_153546 | JGI IMG/M metagenome (GOLD analysis project Ga0207103, IMG submission 153546) | Enriched cells from forest soil in Barre Woods Harvard Forest LTER site, Petersham, Massachusetts, United States -... | ecosystem: Environmental > Terrestrial > Soil > Temperate forest >...
CTGCGCCGGATTCCTGAACAGACAGTAGCTAATGAGATCGTCAGCACGGCAGTTAGCGGGGTGATTTCCGGCGAGCAATTGCGGTCTTTGCCTCTCTACAATCGCAACTTTCTTTCGCTCGGGTTGATAGCTCCGGAGACACACGATACCGAGCCGGGATCGTCTCTCGCCGGCGCCTCCTTTAGCATTTCTGGCGCGCGCGCCAGCAGCAACGATTTCCTGCTCGACGGCTCAGATAACGTCGCCTCCAGCAGCAACCAGGTCGTGCCGTTTCAGGTGAATGACTCCATCCAGGAGTTCCGCGTCATCTCGTCGAATGCAGCGGCAGAGTACGGGCGCAACGCTGGCGGCGTAGTGAATGTGGTGACGCGAAGGGCAGCCAACGCGTTCCATGGCAGCACCTACGGCTATTTCGGCAATGACGCATTCAATGCTGATAATCCCCTTTCCATCTATAACGGCACTACTTTCGACAAGGCAGCTGCCTACGCTGGCGCGCCAACTGTCACTCATGTGGGGGCTGGCGCGCCTTCAGGGGCCTTGAACGCTTATTTGCCATTGAGCTACAACGAGTATGTCAACGTTGCGAGAAACAACGGCTACTGCACCGACTCAATCATCGGGCCCCTGCCCAAACCCACCACCTGTGCGGCGAGCGGCTCCGGCGCGAATACATTTTTCGATCCAGCCACGATTCTTGCGGGCAACGACAAATTCAAACCGTCGTTCGACTCCAAGCAATTCGGCGCCAGCGCCGGCGGCGCCCTGAAAAAGGACAAGCTTTTCCTGTTTGGCAGCTACGAAGGTACGCGCATCAGCAATCCAAATCCTATTTTCGAGCGGGTACCGAGCGCGTTTGACAAGACCTATAACCCGCTCCACGATCCAACAACGTACCAACCTTCCGCTTCGCGCAGTCTGTTTGGTGCAAATGACCCCAATTACTTCTTAGCACAGAGCGTATTATCGTTGTTTCCAACTCCCAACATCGTCGGAGTACCAGGGGTGCTGGAGTTTTATCAGGGTGAAGCCCCAAACTATACGGACGTGCACAACCTTCTGCTGCGCATCGATTGGATCAAGAGCGACAAGACTACGGTCTCTATAAGGCATGTTGCTCAGACACTGAAGCAGCTTCATGACGATTCCCTGCCTCCACGGACGAGTGTGGGCGGCTATCCTGGCGATGGCGCCTTTCGCCACGTCCTTAACCAGAATCTCAGAATTGTCCTCTCACACACTTTAAGAAACGGGACAATCAACGAGTTTCGCGTGGGCTTCAACCGTTTCAATGTGCGGGAAACGGCGCAGGATGCCGGTTTTGACGCGCGCTCTCTGGGCGTCGCAAACGAAGGCTTTGCAAGCTCTGCCATGCCGACCATATTGCTCAGCGGTCTCGATCCTCAGTACAGCGGGGCGTACCTCGGGACTGATGGCGCGTTCGGTAGCTGGGCGGAAACCCAGAATCTGTTCAGCGGCAAAAATGGATCCTATATCGTTGCAAATCCTACGCCGATGGGGCCGACGCTGGATGGTTTTTTTCCGTTCGCGCGCATCGGCGCACCACTCGACACCCCCGGCTCTCATGTGGACACCACGACCGTTTTCTCCGACAGCCTGGACGCATTGTTCGGCAGGCATAGCATGAAGTTCGGCGTCGAAACTCGCGCTTTGAATAATGGTGTCTCTCAAGGCGCCTATCAACGCGGTTTTCTCTACTCAGCTAACATCGGTGAATTTGCTCACGATAGCGAAACTTGCAATCAGGTATGCACGGAAAGACTGGACGTTCAGTCCAATCTACCCACGGGGCCCCCTAATGCATTTCTTCGGCCGTCATTCGACTTCGCGCGCTTCGATGACTCCGCCGTTACAGGTAACTTTCACTCCTGGGCCACCGCGGGATTTGTGCAGGATTCGTGGCACGTCGGCCGACGTGCCACTCTGAACTACGGCTTGCGATACGAGTATTTCTCACCGCCTGCAGATAGTCACGGCCGAACTTGGAACTACGATCCGAATGCCGCCGGTCTGGTTCCCGCTGTAGGGCGCCCGGCTACTGTGGATCCATACGGTAATCTTTGCGGAACCGTTAAGCCCATCAATGGCCTGCCCTCTGGAGGAGTCCAATTTCTGAGCCCATCGCCTTGGACAAATTGCCTACCCGCCGGTAATCAAACGACAGTTCCGGCGCAACACAACAACTTCGCTCCGCGCCTGGGTTTGGCTTTGGATTTGTTTGGCAACGGCAGGACAATACTGCGCGCCGGGGCCGGCTTGTTTTCGGACCAGTTGCCGGTCAACGCCAGCTCCCAGCTTCTCTTCAACCGACCAGTGGCAACTCCAAACGCCGTGTACGACCAAATCATTGATTCCCGTGTATGTCCAGTCGCTTCGCCACCAATTATTCCCATCAACTTCGCCGGATGTGGACTAGGCAACAGCATGATCAATCCTGGACGCCGCAGCCAGACAGACTCGAGTGGAACATCGCAGAACCGCTTCTTCACCGACGCAACTTTTCCGTTTGCCATCTATGCCCGCGATACGGCACATGCGGGCACGCCCCGGACAGTACAATTGACACTAAACATTCAGCGGCAAATCTCCAACCATATCGTCGTTGAAGCGGGATACGTGGGCTCCTTAGGTCGCAATCTTCCTGTAATCTTCAACAGCCAGGCCGCGACGGAGTTCGCTTTTTCCACCAAGAATCCTCCGATCGCCAGCTTCCCAGTTTTTACCATGACCAATCAGGCCGAGTCCGACTACCACTCGCTAATGGCGCGGCTCAGAGCCACGCAGTGGCACGGACTGCGGATGAATGCAACTTACGTGTTCTCTCGTTCGCTCGACAATGCGTCGAGCAGTGCCTACTTCACGCAGCCCGTCACGCTGGACGCTATCGCCGCGCAACAAATTATCAGTACCGCCAATCCGGGAAGCTCGTGTTTCCTGGCGAATTCATTAGAAGTGGGGACCTGTGGATTATTGATCTTCCCCAACCTCGACTTTAGTACTGGGGCAGTTACTACGACAGGCGCAGGCAAGGCATTGGTCACACCATATAACGTCCCTCAGGATCCATTCCATTTCCTGACCAACGACTGGGGCCGTTCGGATTTCGATGTTAAGCACCGCTTCGTCGTGGATTACACATGGGAAGTGCCATCGTTGCAGAAGAAATTCGGCTGGACGAAGTGGTCAGATTATTGGCAACTCAGCGGTATCTTTGTTGCCCAATCTGGGCAGCCGTTTACGATTTTCTCCGCTCCTCCAGCCGTCGCGGAGTTGACACAACGAGTCAATCTCGTCGGCGGCGGACCGGTTCTCGACATGAGGAATCCCAATGCGGCGATCTCGACCAGCGGTGTGGCCCCGGCGCTCGCGGCGTGCTTGTTCCAGTCACCAGCTCAGCCGTTCCTGTTTGCTGCTGAGACAGCTTGCACCGGGAATTCCACACGTAACGCCTTCACAGGTCCGAATTATATCGACATGGATTTTGCCCTTCAGAAAGGCTTCCCACTCGGCGGCGAAAGAAAGATACTAACGATCCGTTCCGAGTTTTATAACTTATTCAACCGCGCTAATTACGACAATCCGATCAGCGGCTTTAGTACGGACGGAGTAAATCCCAATCCCAACTTTGGCAAAATCAAGTCAGCGCACGATCCTCTCCACGTCCAATTCTCCGTTCGCTTTGGCTGGTAACCGTCTCTCATGGAGATGAGCTGAACCTCTTAACGTGGTGAGGATCCTATTTTATTCACCCCCCCCGATAAACCGCAAAAAGTACTGACGAAGCTTTGCGATGTTAAACTCTCTGAGCGCACGAGTATGCTCACAGAGCCCCGAGCAGACAGTAGTCGTTTGCGATCAGTCGACTGTCTGCGTGGACTTGCAGCCCTCGGTGTTCTCATTGCCCACGCGGCACTCTATGGCGCCTTGAGTGCTAACCGTCTTCGAGAAACTCCTCTGTGGTTTCAAGGCTTCATTTTCACCTGTACTGGCGGCCGTCTGGGGGTGCCTCTCTTCTTTGTGATTTCCGGATTCTGTATCCATCTTGCATGGGCGAAACGATGGTCAGCCTCAGGAATCGCCGGTCAGGATTTTCTGACTTTCTGGATGCGTCGGATCAGACGGCTGTACGTTCCGTACCTCGCGGCTTTGGCATTCAGTATGTCACTTGTCTTGATCGCAAGCTCTCGCGGAATGAGTACCCCGCTCCTGAATTATCCGGAGCCCCGGCCCTGGTGGATTCTTGGGGATTTTACAGCACACGCACTCATGCTTCATGGTCTGATTCCGAAGTTCGATCATATGGGTGGAAACCCCGCTCTTTGGACGCTGGCACGCGAAGAATACCTGTACCTGCTGTACTTTGTTCTGCTCCCCATCCGTCGCTTCTCCAATTCCGTGCTGAGTGCGCTTTTTTCGCTCGGGATCGGCCTAATCGTCTTTGGCATTATGCATGTCGCGTTGTCGCCGGCTTCGATTTGGCGGCCAATCGTACTGACATCGGCCCTGTGTCTCTGGATCCAGTGGTCCCTCGGGATGGTTGCAGTCGAAAGCTATTTCGGTCTTTGCAGGCTACCTTCTATTGTCTTGAGAGCGCGGTATGTTCCTTTCTGGGGATTTCTCGCCGAACTCGCCGAGAGGTATGCCATAGCGCTGAGTCCTCTCGCATGGGGTTTATGTTTTTTCACATTATTGAATTGCTGCGTCGAACTTGAAAAGCAAGACAGGTGGCCGAAGTGCGGCTGGTCTTCGAGAGTAGTGAACTTGCTGAGCAAGGTGGGATTGTTTTCCTACTCTCTATACCTAATTCATTATCCACTACGCGGTGTTATTAAATATTTTGTGCCCCGAGCCGTCGATACTTCCTCGCCATTCGTGTATCTCTCCACTGCGCTTGTGATTGCCGCGTTAAGTGTGGCCGGAGGCAAGATCTTTTTTCTCGCGATCGAGAAACGCTTTTTATCAAGTGGCGTGCAGAAGGCTCTGATGAGAGCAGCGACTTGAAGGAGCATGTCCCGACGATGACCGATCTTCTACGTTTCACCCTGCCTTGTATCGTCTTCCGATCTGATACTGCACCCAGGCTCAGTTCCTATGGGGAATGATTGCCGGTTATTCCGCCTGTCGCGTGCTAACGCCGATGACAATGCAGACTTGAAGTCAAGCGTTACTGCGAGGAGGAGGTTGTTTGCAGAATGCGGACGTGCCGCTATTGGCGTACAAGATACATTGACTGTTTTCCAACATTGCGTTTGTGCCCGAATGGAGGGCTCACGTGCGTACGTGCGACGAAGGTCAGTGCTATTGGCTGGTGAGTTGACCGCGGCGATGTTTCGGCACCTCAATGTCATATCCGATTACGTCAAGAGCCCGCACTTCCGGGGAATGGACGTTCAAGGAGGGAGCGGCAGTGCCGTTGGAAAGTCCGTCTTGCACTTGCGAAGGTGTATGCGTGATCCAGTCGCCATAGTCTAAACCGTTGTCACAGTTATTGAAATCATCCAGGTCGGTCTTTCCGCCATCGATCGAGAAAAAAGCTGCGGGGGTGCTGACGCCGCAAGGGTTTGTGGTGGAGGCATTCGCTGAGTAGCTCCGTACGCCAGAACTTTGCCAACGAAAGACGTCCTCGGTAAAGGGCATCGCAGGCGTTGTTGTCCCATTGAGCGCGGAGCTCAAACCGAGAACTTCGTCGATCTCGTGCTCAACCGCGGGGAACAAGAAGCAGCATTGGTTGATCGCTGTCACGTTTAGGCCGATGCAGCCGGAGCCGGTAAACGTCGGACAGGGGCTGTTCATGAAGTTAAACGACTCATCGGGTGTGTCGATCCCGAGCGCTCTTCCATTGGCCGACTTCACACCGATGTTCGCATTACTGTTGATCGGGTTCGTAGAGCCGCACGGTGTGTTGACTATCGCAGTCCTGTCATCGGGACTCGTGGCACTTGCAACTAACGCCGTGCAGTAAGTCGAATACGGTACGGGGAAGACAAAGAAAGTGCTCTGCCCGAACCCAGTGTTCATGTCATGGAACTCGATGTTCACCGTAATGTTGGTCGTGAATGTGTTCCGGTAAAAGGTGACCGCATTATTGATTACGGCTTGGGTGGCGGGGTCGATATTGGCGTTAAATGTCGGAATGATGGTCAGGCCGGTCCCGCTTCCACTGGCTTGGTGCGTCACCAGAGGAAGCGGAGGGGAAATCGGCTCGAGAGCCAGTGTGGAGTAGGGGCCGGAGCTGGAGCTGATGACGCGCGGGGCCATTTGGGCGATATGAGATTGAGCATTAAGGGACTCCGGGCTCAAGCCGAAGTGGATCAGGATCAATACCAATAGAATAGAGAAGGGAAAAAGGCGTTTAAACCGGTGGGTCTGGGCAGTCATTCCTCTCTCCCGCATGTCACCGCCGCCATTGGTCTGCATATACGAGGACCACGTTGCTTGCCCAATTCGGGAGTTGTCCCACCGGCCAGCTTCGAGCAGAAGAAATTGTTCGCGCCCGCGGCATGATATACCCAGTGTCCAATGGCACCTGTGCCTCAGTCGGCTTGTATCCGTACTATCCGCCGGCATCTCCTCCCGCAGCCCGCGATCGTGTTGTTCGCCTGGCGCGTTAACTCGTTCCGCCGCACCGGACAAGGGGTTCTGCGCCCACGCACATGCGACAGAAACAACGCGACCAATACCATCTTCTGCATCAGCCCGGCTTTAGCCTGAAGGTCTCGGGCCGCAGTTTTGCCTTTTTCTACGTTCGCGCTGCCTAGTTCTGCTTCAAGTGCCTGTACTGCATCCGCTGCCTGCGCAACACCGGCTTGCTGGCTGATTAGCAACCATACGTAAGCCGCCTGCCTGTCCACCGAAACGCCAAGGCCGTCCCGCAATGCGATCCCAAGTCGATACTGCGCGAAAGAAACCCCTTGCTCAGCGGCTTGCCGATAGTACTTCGTTCCAGTGGTTCGGTCGCGCGGGAAGACTGACTCAGCAAACAAATAGGCCCCGAATGGATCGCCTCCCTCTGCAGCTTGCTCAAGCCACTTCTCACCGTCGATTCTCTCGGGGATTGCGCCCACAAAATACAACCTGCCCAATGACCAGGCAGCAAGAGTGTCTCCCTGCTGGGCAGTCCTTCTTGTACCACGAGGCCGCTGTCTGCGGGTCTTTGGTTGTTGATATGCCCGTTTCTTCGATATATCCCAGGCTCGTCTGCGCAGGGCCATAGCCTAGATCAGCAGAGCGCCGAATCAAATCCCGGCCGGTGAGAACACTAACGGACTGCGAGGAGCCGGTAAGCGCATTGAGTCCACGCGTATAAAGGTCCTTCGGCTTCTCGGATGAAGATTGACTCTGACAGGCTAGAGGCAAACCCAGCAAGATGAGCCAGAGTAGAAGGAGGCGCATGAGCACATCCTACCAATCTATGCGCCGTGATGACATTGAACTTCGCGGTTTCGAGAACTAGTCTTCGCGTTCATAACGCGTCTGCCGGCTCGGGTTCTAGGACGAGGAAAGTAGGTCGCGCCCAATCGCGGTCAAGGGAGCCATGGCGGTACGATGCTGCATCAGCATGTGCTCCCCTGCCCCTACTGAAGAGTGTGTGGAGCGGGAAACAACTGGGAAAGCTCCCACTGTTCATAAGCAGCATCCGCGTTCCGTTTCAACCTGAATACCGTGCCCCGAAGTCCCTTCTCTATCATCTCGCCGTCTTCGACCTCGGCAGTGATGATCACAACATCGATGCTGTGCTGCTCGCAGAGAAAGAGAACCTCGCTTACGTCGAGCGCTTCCCAGACCTGGTGACCGTAGAGGGTGAGATCGTCGGAAAGCTTAGACGGCGAGTGTGTATTCAGAATGACTAGCGCGGCAATGGCGCACTTCGTGTGGTCAAAGGATTCAACGGTGGAGCAAAACGATTGCGTTTCTCGGCTTGTAATCGTAGCCGTAGTCGTTAAGTGCGACACCGAGGGTACCGTCATGATTGAGATCGCCCATCGCCGATCCAATTGAGGAAACGCCCGTGGCCATGGAAGCAACTTCGTATTCCCCAGTCCCGTTGTCGGTATACACCAGAAGTTCGCTCGCGAAGGTAAGCGCAACGGCAATGTCTGGCCGCTTGTCGCCATTGAAATCAGCAATGTTGATGGACCCTATGACGTCCGTCGCACTTAACACCTGATCAATAAACAAACCCATAGATCCAGCGCTGAGTGCGATTTCGACGAAGCCACCGTCTGCGTACACGATGTCGTCCTTGCCGTCTCCGTTCAGATCTGCAACCGCGAAGATCAGGCCATATCCGTTCGAAGCAAACGCGGGGACTTGTCCGGTGGGGGCGCTGAAGGTGCGGCCTGCTTTTCCAAACAGAATGCCGGTAGGAATAGCAATGTCTGGTATCCCGTCTCCATCGAAATCCCCGACAGCGTAGGCCACGCCATGTGCTTGCGGTACGTCCACTACATCGAATTGGAAATTGCCTTTGCCGTATAGCACCGTTCCGCTCAGCACAATATCGAGATGCCCGTCTTTGTCCATGTCGCGGAAGACAGGGTTCTGAAGGAAGTTGGTTACTCCATTTACGGGCGAAACCTGGCCAGCAGCAGTAAAGGTACCGTCTCCATTGCCCTTCCAAAATGAAATTGTTGCCTGCGTGATGCCGACTAAATCGGCCTTGCCATCGCCATCGATGTCGACCAATAAAGTCGCGCCCTCCGGTCCTGACGCGACCTTCGCGAGCGGCACAAAAGGGCCCTGGTTCCGATAAATGGAGCTGGGGTAAGCACCGAAAATGCTGCTGGATCCTCCGCTCATCACCTCGGCGAAGCCATCTCCAAATACGTCGCCGGTGGATAGCGCTCCCGCTCCCGGAGGGAGCATTATGCGGGGCGCGTCGAAATTGCGGTCGGTCCTTCCGAGCATTCGGACAGCGTAGCCGGCACGTCCGATCTCTATTAAATCGGGAATCCCATCACCGTTGATGTCTCCGGTGGTGAGAAAGAATGCATCTTCGGCGGGAATGGGCTGTCGGGTGAATCCCCCTTTGCCATCGCCCCACAGCATCACGATTTCATCTGGCCCATTCGTAATCACATCGACGGCAACATCGACATTGCCATCGTGATCGAAATCGCCAGAAACCATGGGTGCAGAAAGAAGGAACTGTGGGGCAAGAGGGAAGGAACTCACTTGGGAAAAAGTACCGTCTCCATTCCCGAGATACACCAGTGCTCCTATGCCGTTGAGAACTAGCAGATCTTGCAGGTGGTCGTTATTGAAGTCGCCGACGGCGAATGGTCCGCTGGCGCCCACTAGATTGTCGGGAACATAGTCCCGGAACTGACCTTTGCCCTGGTTGAGCAGAATCCTCACTTGTTTTATGTCCCGGGCTGCATCGTTGTTTTGATAGACCAGATCCATCAAGCCGTCATTGTTCAAGTCCACCGCGCTGACCGCTAGCGCGAACATTCCCGGTGCTCCGATGGTCTGCGGAGAACCAAAGGTGCCATCTCCATTTCCGACCAGGAGGACAAAGGGTCCAGTCGCAGCTTGCGGCCCTGTAGAGCCCAGGCCTACGACGAGATCGGGTCTACCGTCGCCATTAAAGTCGGCCATTACGAAGCGGCCGTAGACTACTCCCGGAATCGTCCCGGAAGAGACTTGCCTGAAGTTACCGTTACCGTCGTTGAGAAGCACGACGTAGCCGCCTTGTGGGTTTCCGACTGAGGTGAGTGCTACAACATCGGGCTTGCCGTCTCCATTCACATCGCCGGTAACGACAGCTTGAAGGGGGCCGACTGCCGAGAGCAAGGGATCTGAGAACGTTCCGTCTTTCTTCCCAAAGCGAACCTGAACCCCGTTTATGTCGGGAAGAATGAGATCGGCTAAGCCATCACCATTTACGTCCGCGACTGCAGCGCCGCCACTCGATGTCTCCTTTGCACCCACATACGTGGTTGGTTGCGCGCGAAAAGGTTGCGGTCCTGGCGTAGGAGCATAGACGTCATACGTTAACGTTGATGAGCTCCCACCCGCCGGATCCTTTACCTGGATTGTGTGCTTAGCTGCAACGCCGAACAGAGAGCTCGGGATCTGCAGCTCTATACCGGTTGATGTCTGGCCGAAAACTTGTGCAGACTGGCCATCTAAGAGCACTGACGAGTTGTTGGTAAAGTTCTGACCGAAAAGCTGGATCAGCCCAACTTGGTTGCCGACAGTAGCCTTCGATGGAGAAATGAAGTCGAGGCGCACCTGGGGCGGGCTCGAGCTGCCGCCAGGCCCAGTGCTTCCTCCTGGGTTGCCGCCAGTTGAAACACTCGAACTCGAAGATCCTCCACCGCCGCAAGAGGACGACAGGTCCATCAAGATCAACAAGACAGTTAACGGAAAGAGTTGACGCAAAGCAGTAATCACTGAAGTCGAGATCCCAGTCATTCGAGTACCCGCTAGCAGAGGGAAACGCCACTATTCTATGGCATAGTCTCTCTTTTTCGAGCATTCGGCTCGTACTGCCACGTAGTCGACTGCCAAGCAAATTGACCACTGGGTGGATTTCGCCATGGCTGTCGCCAATTCCCGTAACTCGAGCATCTAGCAGGATCGTTCCCTATACGGGAATCTCCCCTAACGTGCGGGGTTTTGCGCTTGATTTGGCCCCTTGTTGGACATACCATTCGGACCACGTTCGGCCGTCACCTCCACCTGATCGCCAAAGCCTCCACGGAGGGCACCATGAAGCGCTTATTTCGTCTTGTCTTTTGTGTCTGCAGTCTTGCAGGATTCCTGTCGATCAGTGCGTTCAGCCAGGAAGTCCCACGCCTCATCAAGTTCGGTGGCTCGCTGACAACCGCCGATGGCTCTCCTAGGATGGGAACTGTTGGCCTGACGTTCGCGCTGTATGCCGACCAGCATGGCGGCGCTCCGCTCTGGCAGGAGACTCAGAACGTCACGCCCAATCCGCAGGGGCACTACACGGTGCTCCTCGGGTCCACAAAGAGCGAAGGCATGAGCATCGACCTGTTCGCTAGCAACGAAGCTCGCTGGCTTGGCATGACAGTGGACGGCGATCCAGAACAGGCCCGAGTCTTGCTGGTTTCTGTCCCTTACGCCCTTAAAGCTGCAAACGCTGAAGCGTTGGGCGGCAAGCCGGCATCCTCGTTTGTGACGACAGAGCAGATCGCCGCTGGCGGGGCCATGAGCTCAATGCAACCCGCTGTAGCTGCCGGTACTGTCGCGTCCGCCAACATCACCGGCGGCGGTACTCAGAATTACCACGCGAAATTCGATAACACCGGAACGAACCTGGTAAATTCCGTCGTTTACGACGATGGCACTCACGTGGGTGTCGGCACATCCAGTCCAGGATTTTTGCTTGATGTTCAGAACAGTGACGCGACAGCTACGGGCGCAAGTCTCTTGCGGATTCAGACGCCCAGCGTAAATGGTGCACGGCTCGATTTCATTAGCACATCCACTAACGGACGCCATTTTAGCTTCGGGTCAAACTTCGTTTTGGGACAAGGTGAATTTGGAATCTACGACTACAATTCCGGCGCTGCACGGCTATGGATCGACGCGACCGGCACAGTCGGCGTGGGGACCTTCGGCGGACAAGGCAACTTCTCCCGACCTGCGTTCACGCTCGATGTTCAAAACACTGACTCCACTGGCAACGGACAGCACGTTTTCCGGCTGCAAACGCCGAGCACAAACGGAGCCGTTATGCGACTAGTAAGCACGTCTGCGAATGGCCGCGATTGGGGAGTCGGTTCGAACTTTATCCTAGGCCAGGGAGAGTTCGGAATATATGACTTCAGTGCTGTTGCAACGCGGCTGCTTCTCGATGCTTCAGGAAATGTCGGCATTGGGACGACGCCGACACAACGGCTCGAAGTGGCCGGATCATTGAAGCTGGACGGGCAAGGCAACGGAATTGTGTTCCCAGACGGAAGCGTACAGACGAAAGCGTCTACCAGTAGTGGAGGGAGCGGAACCGTCAGCAGCGTTACCGCAGGTCCCGGACTCATCAGCAGTCCGAATCCAATTACCACGAGCGGCAATATCGCGGCAAATCTCACTGTTGCAGGTGGTGACAACGGATCTGCCACGACAGTGGCGCGCGGCGATCACTTGCACGACGCACGTTATGTGCAGATTTCGCCACAGGGATTCTCCTATTCAGCTGCAAGCGTGAGCGGGCGGTACGCGTTTAGCTGGACTGGAGGAATCCCTTCGGGTCAATTCATTGACGTTGTGAGCGCAACCGGGACGCTGCAAATGGATGGAAAGGGGACTATAACCAGCGGGACGTTACAGGAGTTTAGCTCTGCCGGGACAAGTTGCGGCTCAAGCATAACCGGACAATATACGGTTAGCACTTCGGGTCAGGGATCAGCTGTGGTATCCATTAGCCCTATTACTCCTGGTTGCCCCACGGGCTCAGCTTCATTCGAAATAGAGGTCACGCAGCAGGGTAGTTCACTTGTGTTTGCAGAAACCGACAATTCTGGGTGGATCGCCGGGACCGCGATTCGGCAGTGACATGCGACAGAACGGAATCCGCAACGCCCTAATCACAGCTGTTGTGTTTTGCTCAACACTAACTGGGACAGCACAAGAAACATGGCTCCTGCAATGGAGCGACGAGTTCAACGGGGCGGCAAATACCGGCGTCGATACCAATAACTGGTTGTATGACACCGGTACAGGATACGGTTGTGCCGGGTGCCCTTCAAAGTGGGGCACCAATGAAGTCGAGTCCATGACCAGCAGCACGTCAAACGTCTTCCAAGATGGGATGGGCCATCTATCCATCAAACCGATTCACAACAGTTCGGACTCGGCGTCGGGGTGGACTTCAGGGCGCATCGAGACGGTGCGTACAGATTTTCAAGCCGTGCCCGGCGGAGCCCTCGCCGTTGAGGCATCCATCCAGCAACCGAACGTCAGCGGATCCGCTGCCCTGGGTTACTGGCCCGCCCTCTGGATGATGGGTGCTCCATTTCGAGGTAATTACCTGAACTGGCCGGGCATCGGCGAAATCGACATTATGGAAGACGTTAATGGTCTGAGTTCTGAATTTGGGACATTACACTGCGGCACTGGTCCTGGCGGACCTTGCAATGAATTTACCGGCATCAGTAGCGGGCAAAGGACTTGTTCAGGGTGTCAAACAGGGTTCCATGTCTATCGAATCGAACTTGATAGAGGCGTGTCACCGGAGCAGATCCGCTGGTACCTGGATGGGAGCAATTTCTTTACGATCAACTCCAATCAGGTCGATGCGACCACGTGGGCAAATGCGACGAACCATGGCTTCTTCATTATTCTGGACGTTGCCATAGGCGGTGACTTCCCAGGCGCTTTCGGAGGCGGCCCAACCAGCTCAACGATCTCAGACATTCCTATGCTTGTCGACTATGTCCGCGTGTATACGAAGGGTCCCAAGAAAAAACGCGGGCAGCTAACGAGTCAGTAGTGTGTAATGGTAGATGCGCTACAGCAGTTTTTCGCAACCCGTAGCAATGCGCGTCCGTAGTGTATTTCCGCATCTTTGTTACCGTTCCCGAAAACATTTGTTTTCTAGTGACGCTGGAATCCCAAAAATGAACGCTGCAACGACAGGGTTATAGCAGCGACGGCAGAGGGTTTTTGATAACTTCTGGTACCCAGTTCTTTGGAAACATGGAAACATGTGCACCGGTTGTCGTACATCTAAAGTAGGCACGCTGCTAGGCTCCAACATTGCCGGCATCGCAGGGCGTTCGTTCTTTTGGGTGACAGGGCACAAAAACAGGCACAGTTGAAATTGAAGGAAGAGGGCGGCGAGGCTAACTCGCAGAAACAAATGGCTCCTCAGGTAGGACTCGAACCTACAACCCTCCGGTTAACAGTTGGTGCTCCCGATTTGATACCGAATCGTATGGAAGCGTATGACGTTGAGAATAAAGACAGAGCATCTCTGTTGATTGAGTATGAATTGAGCGCGTTTTGTATTGAGGTGGGCACAAAGAAGGGCACAATTTTCATTCAACTTTGCACAGATGAACTACAAGGGGGCCTTGATGCGCTACGAGGATGCGAATGAAGAAAAGCCGGAAGACGCCGCTATTCATCTGCGATTGGGGAGAGTGTTCGAGGAACTAAACCAACGTCCGCAGGCCATAGAACAATACAACACAGTTCTGAAACTCAGAGGACCATAGAAGTGTTCACGGAAGCTGACGCCGCTCTTCTGCGTCTTTAGCCCCCTTCACACCCATGACTGGTGATCTCCAATCCCTCCAGAAAATGGTTGCGCCTATCAAAAGCCAGTAAAAAACTCGACAGCAGTTCTGCACGTGGTTGTCCCAAGAATCTCCGGCGCTCTATTATGATAGTTTCCAACTTGGAGAGCAACACAGTTAGTTAATCGTAGGCGCCCAGGTGCCGAGCTGCTGCCAGCCGCTGCTGGCACCGCCTTGATCGACGGCGTAGCCCCAGGTCGTCTGCGTTCCGGTGAAACCTGACTTGAATGCCACGGCCACGTTCAACCTGAGCACATTCCCCAGTTCCGACACGGAAGACAGTCCCAGGTTCACTGTGCACTGGCTATTCTGCAGAGTCGTCCACGTGCCCAACGTAGCCGGGCCGATCCAGCCACTGCCGTTGTCCTGGCTCAGATACACCGAATTCGTCGAGGCCACATAGGCCGTAGTGCACGAGTTGGCAAAGCTGAGCGACGAATTCATCACCTGATATGTGTTGGCGATGTACCCCGCGCCGTTCGCAGAGGCGTACTGGAAGCTGAGGGTTTGCGTCAGCGCAGTGCCCGAACTTGGATTCACTGAAACCACCGTCGGCGGGCTGTTGATTGCACTAGTCGTCCAGGAACCCAGTTGCTGCCAGCCGGTATTCTTGCTCGACTGGTCCACTGCGTATCCCCACACATTCTGCGCACCGGCAAACTGCGCTTTGAAATTCAATGCCAAATTCAAGGTCAGCACATTGCCCGATCCCGATGCGGAAGACTGCCCAAGATTCACCAAGCACTGACCATTCTCGAGTATCGTGGTCGAACCCAGAGTTGCCGGCCCAATCCAGCCTCCTCCATCCTGGTTCAAATAGAGCGAATTGGTAGACGGCACATACGACGTGGTGCACGAATTGGCAAAGTTCACGGACGAATTGAATAACTGGTAGGTATTCGCCAGATACTCAAAGCCGTTGTCTGACGAGTATTGAAAAGTAAATGTGTGTGAAGGTCCCCTTCCCGCATTCGGCATTACCGACACCGCGCTGGGACCGCTGCTGACCAGGATAGGAGTCCAACCGCCGAGGTATCGCTCCCAACCAAGGCTGGTACCACCTTGATCGATGGCATAGCTCCAAGTCGTCTGCGTTCCTGTGAAACTTGGCTTGAATGCCACGGCCACGTTCAACGTGAGCACATTTCCCCGTCCCGACACGGAAGATTGCCCCAGGTTCACCGAGCACTGGCTATTCTGCAACGTTGTTGACGCACCTGGAGTTGCCGGTCCTATCCAACCACTGCCGTTGTCCTGGTTCAGATACAGCGAATTGCTGGAGGCCGCGTAGGCGGTCGTGCAGGAGTTGGCAAAGGTGAGCGACGAGTTCATTATCTGATATGTGTTGGCAATGTACCCCGCGCCGTTCGCCGAGGTGTACTGGAAGCTGAAGATTTGCGTCACCGCAGTGCCCGAACTTGGATTCATCGAAACCAGCCACGGCGCGCTCTTGGTTGCACTTGTGGTCCAGGAGCCCAACTGCTGCCAGCCGGTGTTCTTGCCGGACTGGTCCATTGCGTATCCCCACACGTTCTGCGCGCCGCCAAACTGCGGTTTGAAGTTCAATGCCAGACTCAAGATCAGCACATTCCCCGCTCCCGATGCCGAAGACTGCCCTAGATTCACAATGCACTGACTATTCTCCAGCGTCGTTGCCGAACCCAGCGTCGCAGGTCCTATCCAGCCTCCGCCATCCTGGTTCAGGTAGAGTGAATTGCTCGACGCTACATACGATGTGGTGCACGAATTGGCAAAGTTCACCGAAGAATTGAAAAGCTGGTAGGTATTCGTCAGATATCCGTACCCATTGGATGACGAGTACTGAAAAGCGAATGTGGGTGAAGCTCCGCCGCCTGCGTTTGGCGTGACGGAAACCGCG
>Ga0207103_10220_pt1 | contig 16151 bp, 17 predicted proteins | sample Alteio_BWMinHeat_81_FD_153546 | JGI IMG/M metagenome (GOLD analysis project Ga0207103, IMG submission 153546) | Enriched cells from forest soil in Barre Woods Harvard Forest LTER site, Petersham, Massachusetts, United States -... | ecosystem: Environmental > Terrestrial > Soil > Temperate forest >...
TTTGGTGCCGTAATCGAAAGCCATGACCCTCATTTTGTGGTAGAAATTAGTCCGAAAGTCCGAAAGTCCGAAAGAAGCTGCGACTGACGTCCGCCTGTTGGCGGATAACTTAAGTTATTCAAAAGAGGAATCATTCGGCAAAGGTAAGGTAAACAGCCAGTAATTTTTTTACGTTATCTCCTGTCTTTCCGACTTTCGGACTTTTCCGACTTTCGGGCTTCCCCACAAATCACTAAATTCGCACCAATGCAGTTTAAAAAAATCGTCGGGCAAGGGGCTATAAAGCAGCGTTTGATCAATTCGGTTAATAAAAACCGGGTGAGCCATGCGCAATTGTTTTTAGGCCCGGCGGGGTCGGGCAGTTTGGCGCTGGCGGTAGCTTATGCGCAATATTTGTCGTGCGAGGATAAGCGCGCTGACGATTCCTGCGGCGAGTGCTCTTCCTGCCGCAAGTACGAAAAGCTGATGCACCCCGACCTGCATTTCTCGTACCCGTTTTTTGCCAAGCATAAGGATGATGCCGCCATTACTTTTATCGAGGAATGGCGGGATGCGTTTTCGCATCATCCATACTTGACCCTGGATACCTGGCGCGGCTACCTGGATGCAGAAAACAAACAGGCCAACATCAACATCGCCGAGTGCCACCAGATCATCAAAAAACTTAGCTTTAAGCCTTTTGAATCCGTCTATAAAGTTTTGATCCTTTGGCTGCCCGAATATCTGGACAAAGAGGGCAATGCCCTGCTGAAGATTATCGAAGAACCGCAGCCCAACACGCTGTTTTTACTGGTCGCCCAAAACCAGGACCAAATTTTAAATACCATCCTATCGCGTACACAATTGATAAAAATACCGGCACTGGGCTTTGAAGAGATCAGGGACCACCTCATCCAAAAACATAATCAAACCGACGAGGCGGCCTCGCAAATTGCCTACCTGTGCAATGGCAGCCTGGCTGATGCGCTTAGTATGCTGACGGATGAAACAAGTGGCTTCCACGGCCAGTTTGTTCAATGGCTGCGCCTTTGTTTTGGCAATAAAGGCACCGAAATTGTAGCCTTTGTAGACCAGGCTTCAAAAATGGGGCGTGAAAACCAGAAGAATTTTTTGCGCTACGGTATTAATTTTATCCGGGAGTGCTGCCTGCTGCTTTCGGGAGCCGGCAGCCTGGTGCATTTGCCGGCTCCGGAACTGGAAACCGCCCAAAAGATGACCAAAGTGATGGATATTAACACGGCGCAGGGGATCATCAACGAGCTTGAAAAGGCTCACTATCATATAGAAAGAAATGCAAACCCTAAAATTTTATTTTTAGATGTATCTTTACAAATTGTTAAACAAGTAAATTTAACGATCCGCCAGCGGGCGGACACCTGATATAACCAAAATTATGGGATGTGGAAGTTGCTCAACCGGGGGCGGATGCTCACCGGCGGGCTGCAAAAGTAATGGCTCATGCCTCACCAATGGCTGCAGCAAACTTGATGTTTACGACTGGCTTTCCAACATGGATATGCCGGCAAATTATAAGCCCTTCAATATTGTCGAGGTAAAATTTAAAGGCTCACGCAAGGAGTTTTACCTCAATAACGATAACATTTACCTGGAGGCCGGGGAGCTGGTTGCCGTTGAAACAACCACCGGCGGCTATGATGTTGGCCATGTTTCCATAACCGGCGAACTGGTGCGTATGCAGATGGTCAAACGCCGTGTGCGGGAAACCGATGTGGCAAAGAAGATATACCGCAAAGCGACCCCAGCTGATGTTGACAAATGGAAAGCCGCGAAGGATATGGAGTGGGAAACCATGCACCGGTCGCGGAAATTGGCACTGGAGCTCAACCTTTCCATGAAATTGAGCGACGTAGACTACCAGGGCGACAAAACCAAGGCGACTTTTTACTATACTGCGGAAGGCCGCGTGGATTTCAGGGAACTCATCAAAAAGATGGCCGAGGCGTTCCGTATCCGCATCGAAATGAGGCAAATCGGAATGCGGCAGGAAGCCAGCAGGCTGGGGGGAATCGGCTCCTGTGGCAGGGAACTCTGCTGCTCAACGTGGTTAACCGATTTTAAAACAGTTTCCACCTCCGCTGCCCGTTATCAAAATCTTTCGCTGAATACCCTGAAACTGGCAGGCCAGTGCGGCAAGCTGAAATGCTGTTTGAATTATGAGCTGGATACCTACATGGATGCGCTCAAATACATTCCGGACAATGTTAACGTGCTGAGAACCGAGAGAGGGGATGCCCGGCTTCAAAAAACCGATATTTTCAAAAAGCTGATGTGGTTCAGCTATCCCATGGCCGAAAACTGGATCCCGTTACCCCTTAGCCGGGTGAAAGAAATTCAGCAAATGAATAAGGACGGCGTTTTGCCGCCCGACCTGGGAGAAATTGTTGAAGTTGAAACCAAGCCGGTAAAAGTACTGGATTACGAAAATGTAGTTGGTCAGGACAGCCTGACCCGACTTGACGATAGCCGCAACAGGAAGAAAAACAAAAACCGGAACAAAAACAACCGCCCCAATGGACCGGCCGATAACAACAGGCCGCAACAACAAGCACCCGCTAACCAGGGACCAAGGCCAGCAGCCGCACAGGGTCCGCGGCCTGAAGGCGCCAACCCGAACAAAAAGAAAAAGTTCAGGCCAAACAGAAACAACCAAAACCGCCCCGATAACCGTAACCGCGGCGGCCAACCAGGCAGTCAGGAATGAAACGGGCTATAAATATTTTAGGGGGCTTGGCCTTGCTGGCATTATTGTTTTCCAGCTGCGGCAACGGTAATACCATTATCGATAAAAACAACGATGTTGAAAATCATAACTGGACATATGTAAACAAATTTCGGTATGATGTGGCGATCGACGATGCCTCGTCGAGGTACAATATCTACATCAACCTAAGAGTAACCGGCGACTACAAATACTCCAATATGTTTATCCTGCTAACCCAGGTTGATCCGGATAAAAAATCGACAACAACGCGTTTTGAGCTTAAGCTGGCCGATAAGGATGGCGCGTGGCTGGGCGAAGGGTCGGGCAATTTGTATAGCTACCAATTGCGTGTTTTAAGCGATTACAAATTTCCCGCTAAAGGGGCCTATACTTTTTACATTGAGCAAAACATGCGTGATAACCCGCTGCGGGAAGTTAGTGATGTCGGAATAAGAATACATAAGGCTTTCGAATAGTTTTTTATATCAATATAAAATTATGGCAAGTAACCCATACGAAAACCTGCCTTCCGATACGCCGGACCATCTCCGTAAAAAGCAGTTTGATATCGTCATGCGGAAAACGCCGCTGGAGCGTCTAAAAATGTGCTGCGATATGGCCGATTTTTCTATGGCCATGGTCAAAAAACAAATCAAAGACAAACATCCTGAGATTTCCGAGAGCGAATTGAAATTCGAGACGATAAAAGCGGTTTATGCGGATTGCTACAGCGATGAAGAAATGAACCGGATCAGAGCTCATTTTGTAGGTTCGGATTTAACTCCGTCCAAAAAATAAAATCACTTACTTTTTCTTTCGGACTTCCGGACTTTCCGACTTTCGGACTAAAATCCCTACATTCGTTTGCTAATATTTTTATCAAAGATGAGTGTGTATATTTTAATTGCCGCGGTTATCCTCCTCCCTGTTGCTGTAGTCCTTTTTTTGAGAAAGCCCGTAGTGGAAAATGGTTTTTCAGCGGAGGAGTTTCAGCGCTTAAAAAACGAAAAGGCTTCGCTTGGCATATCACTCGCTAAGGTTGAAGAACGCGCTATAAACCTGGCCCTTGAAAGAGACAAGGCCGACCGGCTTTTACGGGAGGAACGGGTAAGATACGATCATCTGACCGCTACACTAAACCAGGAACTCCTTGCTGAAAAAAACCTCATGGCCCGGGCCGAAGAAACGTTTAAGGCACAGCGTGAGCGGCTGGCTGAACAGGAACGGTCGATACAGGAAATACAGCAAAAATTCCAGCTGGAATTTCAAAACATCGCCAATAAACTGCTGGACGAAAAATCTCAAAAGTTTATTGAAACCAACCGCACCAACCTCGACGTTTTATTAAATCCTTTGAAGGAAAATATAAAGGCGTTTGAGGAAAAAGTGGACAAGGTTTACAAAGCTGAATCTGACGAAAGAAATGTATTAAGGGGAGAGATCACCCAGCTAATGGCCTTGAACAGGCAGATCAGCGAAGAAGCTACCAACCTGACCAGGGCTTTAAAAGGCGACAACAAAAAACAGGGTAATTGGGGGGAAGTTATTTTGGAGCGCGTGCTCGAGCGCTCCGGCCTGGTTAAAGATAGGGAATATCGTCTTCAGGCCAGTCTTAGCACCGCCGACGGTACGCGTTTTCAACCGGATGTAATCATCGACCTGCCTGACGAAAAGCATCTGATCATCGACTCAAAAGTATCCCTGGTGGCTTATGAGCGCCTGGTTAATGCCGAAACCGAAGATGAGCGCAGGCTATATTCAAAAGCGCACGTAGAATCTATTCGAGGCCATGTTCTCAACCTTTCCTCAAAAAACTACCACGATCTTCACCAGGTAAATTCTCCCGATTTTGTATTACTTTTTGTGCCGATAGAATCCTCCTTCAGCTTTGCCGTACAACTGGATGCGGACCTGTTTAGCGATGCCTGGGATAAACGGGTGGTTATAGTTAGTCCGTCAACTTTGCTGGCCACCCTGCGCACCATAGCCAGCATCTGGAAGCAGGAGCGTCAAAACCGTAATGTGCTGGAGATTGCCCGCCTTAGCGGCGCGATGTACGATAAATTTGTGGGCTTTGTAGGCGATATGGAAAATATCGGCAAAAATATTAAATCGAGCCAGTCGGCTTATGATAGCGCCCTCAATAAGCTTACCGAGGGTAATGGAAATCTAACGACTACCGCCGATAAGATAAAAAAACTGGGCGCAAAAGCGAATAAGCAATTGGATGAAAAGTATATCGGGGAGGAATAATCATGTTTAGATGTAAACAAGTCTACAGTGATACTCGATTCATAAATATTTAGCCAAATCTATTTTATTTGATCGAATAACTATATTTTGTCTCCATTGTGGCTGGTCCTTCAATCTTTACATTCGTCAAATATCCGCCAAATAACAAATTTAATCTATCGTCGAAATTTGTTATAAGACTATCACTAATACTGTAAACTACATTTCCCGAACCCGTTCCGGTTACTTTGGGTTCTCCCTGTTTAACCGGCGTAGTAACATCAATGTTTTGTGCAATATCAAAATACGCGTAACCATCAGCTATACTGATTAATGTATAGGTCGTTTTTGCATTAGCCGGAATATTAGTCGCGCCAAGCGGGATTTCAATAGATAAGTCCTGCGTAAAAGTATCGCCTAACTTAAGTTGTTTATTTGGGAATTTAACCTGGTTCTGAAAGGCGTTGTCGCTTTTAAAAAGTACCATCTTCGATGTCGCTTGTTTTTTTTCTTCCACTGCAGAATCGGCAACAACCTTTCCATCCGGCATTATATGATTATAAATTGTGAAGGTCTTTCTCAACTGCGGAAGAGACACTTCATTTCCGTTTATATTCTCGGAGACGTCGCTCGTTTGCCACTTCATTACTAACGGAAATATGGCGTGTGCTTCCGACGTGCCGGTTGTATCATAACCAATCATTTTAATATTGTAAATAACATCTACCGGGCTATTTATTCCCTGGCTTTTCAATTTTTGCATAGCCTGCTCGTCTCCGCTCAAACTGAAGTGACCATTCAATTTAATAGTTACGGCTGCTGTATACTCCTTGTTGGGCAGATATTTTATTTTAAAAACAGTGCCTTGCTGTGCCTGCAGTTTACAAGAAAGTAGTAAACCCAGGAGAAGTAATACCTTTTTCATGTGATAAAGTCAGCTATTTATTTTGTCCTAATAGTCAGAAAATTTCGGCGTGCTTTTACTAAATGATACTCGGATTTGTCAACCCCGTACATACGGCGGTTGACAAATCCATCTGATTTTTATCCGCGTTAGTTAGCTGTTATCGTATACTTATACCCCATCTGAAAATCGATCGTCGCATCGACCTGCACTTTTTCAATCATACCATTGATTTTAAGGTTGAAAGTGGTAGCGTAATCTGTTGCAAAATTATCTTTTAAGCTGTAAACCATTTTTCCGGAACCACCGCCGGTTATAGTAAGCGTATTTTCTTTTATTGGTATCGATATATTAATATTGGGGGTCACGTCAAAGTAGGCAAAACCATCAGCAATATTTGTAAGCGTGTAAACTGTTTTTGCGTCTATTTTTAGCTTGCTGTCACTTATTGGCAAGTTTAAAGGCAATCCTTGCGTAAAACTTTCACCCACCTTCATCGGGTGGTCCGGGAACTTTATATTTTTTTGAAACCCATTCATCATTTTCTTTATTTTTGATGCGGCAGAATCGCTCATCTCCTTTCCGCCTGCCAAATCCGATTGAAATACACCATCTTTGTCGAAATGTCCGTCTACCGACACGCCCTGCCCCAATTTTTCCACGGGAATAGGTAATTTATTTCCGTTCAACTCTACAGCAAGATCATCAAAACTAATTTTCATCGTTGCCGGAATGCTTAGGTCTGCCGCTGCCGGACTTGTTTTTGTGGACATATTCATTTTCAAGTCCAAATTTGCAGCGAGCGGAAGCGGGATCCCTTTTGCCGTAATTTTCGCTATAATCGAATCATTGCCGCTTAGGTTAACATGGCAAACAGCCTTTAAATTAACCGCGCCGTCATAAGTATGATTGGGCAGATATTTGATTTTAAACGTAACACTTTGTTGGGCCTGTAATTTAAAGGCCGATAATAACAAGATGAGGTAAAGGATTTTTTTCATTTTCAGGGTTTTTTAAATAATTTTTTAATGATACTAAAAACCCTTTAATAAATAAGGAACCTTAAATTAATTTTTTATTGCTTTAAGGCAGCAGCGAACGCATTCCACCCCTGTGCCTTTAGTTGGTGAACATTCCCACTTTTGGTGATCAAATTACACCCTGCAGATGGCTCGGTAATATAGCCGATAATGCTGATATCCATTTTAAACTTGATCTTATCATAATCGGCCTGCTTTACCGTAAAAAGCAATTCATAGTCTTCGCCGCCGCTGAGTGCACAAACAGTCGGGTCGAGGTTAAATTCGCGGGCAGTTTCAAAGGTCATGGGATCAAGCGGGATCTTATCCTCGTACAAATTGCAGCCTTTATCGCTTTGCCTGCAGATGTGCAGTATCTCCGAAGCCAACCCATCCGATATATCGATCATCGCCGTTGGCTTTACCTCAATATCCTTCAATAGCTCAATTACGTCTTTGCGTGCTTCCGGCTTCAACTGGCGCTCTACTATATAATCCTTGCCTTCCAGGTCGGGTTGGATGTTGGGGTTTTCTAAATAGATCATCTTCTCGCGCTCCAGCAACTGCAAACCAACATAAGCGCCACCGAGGTCGCCCGATACACAGATCAAATCGCCATCTTCGGCGCCGTTGCGGTATACGATGTCTTTTTCGTCAGCATAACCTATCGAAGTAACGCTGATCACCAGGCCCTGCTTCGACGACGACGTATCACCCCCAACCAAATCCACATTGTATTTCTCGCAGGCTAAGTAAATCCCTTCATATAGCTCCTCAACTGCCTCCAGCGGAAATTTACTTGAAATACCGATCGAAACCGTTACCTGCGAGGCCATGCCGTTCATTGCATAAATATCACTCAGGTTAACCTGTATAGCCTTATACCCTAAATGTTTTAAGGGACAATATGACAAATCAAAATGTATCCCTTCCAGCAGCATATCGGTCGACACCAACACCTTTTTTTCCTTAAAGTCCAGCACCGCGGCATCATCGCCTACGCCTTTTACCGAACTTTTCCGCGAGGTTTTAAAGTTTTGTGTAAGGTGATCTATCAGGCCAAACTCGCCCAGTTGCTCTATATTCGTTTTTTCTTTGTTATCAAACATATGCTATTAGTAAACAGGCTGCAAAGGTACAAACCCTATTAAAAGAAACTATCTGTTGCAGTGCAACTGTGTGCCGATTGAAACAGTTGCAACACCTGCAACACATCTGTATGTAAATCAGCTACTTACATCCCCACCAATGAAACAATCTGCAACAGTTGGCAACACTGCCAAAATTTTGTCAGCATCTTTACTCAATTTTTTTTCGCAGCCCCCTCAAAATCCACAATACCGCCGAAGGCGGAAAATTTTTTTTATTTAAGAGTAAATATGAAACTTTTAGCAGTCCTATATTCCGCTTTCAAAAAATCTTAATAATCCTATCCAATCCTTTAAATCGTGTTACAGACCTAATTTCGCTGATATCTCCAGCATCCTTTCAATCGGCCTTACCGCCCGCTCAATAATATCCTGCGGTACAAATATCTCCGGAAGCTCATTTTTTAAACACAGGTACAATTTTTCCAGTGTATTCCGCTTCATGTGCGGGCAATCATTACAGGCGCAGTTATTATTTGGCGGGGCCGGGATAAACGTTTTATCCGGGTTTTCCTTTTGCATCTGGTGAATAATGCCGGCCTCCGTCGCTACTATAAATTCCTTTTCAGGCGATTTGGTAGCATATTTAAGTATCCCTGTAGTCGAGCCGATATAGTCAGCCATTTTCAATATCACTTCTTCACATTCAGGGTGAGCCAGCAACTTCGCGCCAGGGTGCCGCTCTTTTAATTTGGTTATCTTTTCTCTCGAAAATATCTCGTGTACCATGCAGGCGCCGTTCCATAAAACCAAATCTCTCCCTGTTTTCTTCGCTACATAAGCCCCCAGGTTTTTATCCGGACCGAAGATGATCTGCTGATCCTTCGGTAAACTTTCCACTATCCCAACCGCGTTGCTGGATGTGCAAACAATATCGCTCATCGCTTTCAACTCGGCCGTACAGTTCACATAAGTTATCACCAAATGATCGGGGTAAGCCTCTTTAAACTTTTTGAACAAGTGCGGCGGGCAGCTGTCGGCCAATGAGCAGCCGGCTTTTATGTCGGGTAGAAGAACTTTTTTTGCAGGAGATAATATTTTGGCTGTCTCGGCCATAAAATGAACGCCGGCAAAAACGATAATGTCGGCATCCGTTTTTGCTGCTTGTTGCGATAACCCCAAACTATCGCCAATATAATCGGCAATATCCTGTATATCAGGCTCCTGGTAATAATGCGCAAGGATAACGGCATTTTTTTGCTGTTTTAATTTTTCAATTTCAACAAAAAGATCAAGCGTCGGATCGATGTATTCCTCCACAAAACCTTTCACGTTTATTTCCTCTAAGGTATCCATTTCAACAATTCAAATAATAACAACTATTTTAAATTTATAAAAAGAACTATTGTTATTAGTGTGTTAACTCTGTTTAAAATTAGTTGTATAAGTGACCTAAAATATTTTTACTATTAATTTATTAACACTAAATCAATGTTTTTGGTTGTTTAGTACATTGATTTTTAGATTGGTATGACAAGCAAGTTTTTATTTAAAATGATTTTTGTTAATACTTTGTTGCCCGCTAAAATGTTAGCTTTGGCCGTTTAACAGCGCAAAAGTAGGGTATAAATTGTTCAGTTAATGCCATAAAAACAGGTTTGTCCACGCTTTAATTATTTATTAAGTTTTTATTTACACAAAATTAACATGTTTTATACCGCTTACTCACATAGCCGGTAGTTTTACACCAAACAGTTATTTAATATGAACAGGACTGTGGATTTCCTTGTAGTAGGATCGGGTATAGCCGGGCTTAGTTTTGCCCTTAAGGCGGCCAGGCATGGTAAAGTACTGATAGTTACAAAATCAAACGAAGATGAATCGAACACTAAGTATGCCCAGGGCGGAGTTGCGGTGGTTGTGGATAAAAAAGAGGATTCTTTTGAAAAGCATATACAGGATACCTTAATAGCAGGGGATGGTCTTTGCGATCAGCAAACTGTCGAGATCGTGGTAAAAGAAGGACCGGAGCGGATTAAAGAAATTATTGACTACGGAACCAATTTTGATAAAACTAACGAGGGGCGGTACGACCTGGCAAAAGAAGGCGGCCACTCCGAATTCAGGGTATTGCATTATAAAGACATTACCGGCTACGAGATAGAGCGAACTTTACTGGAACAAATTCATAATGAGCCTAATATTGAAATATTAACCCATTATTTCGCGGTTGACCTGATCACCCAGCATCATTTGGGCGTGTTTGTTGATAAATCGTCTACTGACATTACCTGTTACGGTATTTATGCTTTTAATAATGAAACCCGAAATGTTGAAAAGATACTTTCGAAGGTAACGGTAATGGCATCGGGAGGCGCCGGTCATATTTATTCTATTACTACAAACCCGACCATAGCGACCGGTGATGGGGTAGCAATGGTGTATCGCGCCAAGGGAAAAGTAAGAAATATGGAGTTTATCCAGTTTCATCCTACTGCTTTGTATAATCCCGGTGAGTATCCTTCATTTTTAATTTCCGAGGCTGTCCGCGGTTTTGGCGGCGTTTTGAAACGAACTAATGGTGAAGAATTTATGGGCGAATATGATGAGCGTAAATCATTAGCGCCCAGGGATATTGTGGCTAGGGCTATTGATGCGGAGATAAAAAGATCGGGCGAGGACTTTGTTTATTTAGATATCCGTCACCGCAGCAAAAAGGATATACTGGCCCATTTTCCTAATATCTATGCTAAGTGTCTTGACATTGGTATAGATATGACAAGGGATATGATCCCTGTAGCGCCGGCCTGTCATTATATGTGCGGAGGTATTATGGTTGATCATCATGGACGGTCCTCTATATTAAGCTTATATGCCTGCGGTGAGTGTTCATCAACAGGCCTACATGGAGCTAATAGGCTGGCATCCAATTCGTTACTGGAAGCTTTGGTTTTTGCACATCGCATTTATGAACAGGCTGTTGAGAATTTTAAACACAGTAAAATACCTGAAAATATCCCCGACTGGAACGAAAAAGGAGTTCAATTATCCAATGAAGATATACTGGTTACCCATAACCTCCGCGAAATGCAAAAGATGATGAATGATTATGTGGGTATAGTTAGATCTGATTTTCGTTTGGAAAGGGCCATGCGCCGTTTAGGGTTATTATTTGAGGAAACAGAAGATTTTTATAAAAAAACAAAGCTGTCCGTAAAGCTTTGCGAACTGCGTAATTTGATACAAGTATCTTTTATTGTGATAAAATCAGCCATGATGCGTAAGGAAAGTCGGGGTTTGCATTCTACTACTGATTACCCGTTTCATGCGGATGTGATAGAGGATACGGTGTTTTAAAAGAAAAATAAATGCGTCCTTTAAAACTAGCGCCAACTATCAGCACTCCAAAACCTTCTAATTTTTCATTAAACTTTGATGTTTCAAAAAGAATAAAAGAGAGGGAAGATGCAAATATAGTAGAGGGTTACATAATTACTCAAGATGTTGAGAATAATGCTATTTATAAATTTTATGCCGAGATTAATATTGACAATGATAGGTTATGGTCATTAATAAAATATATTATTTCAGGGTTCCAATCTGATGTTGCGCTAATTTATCATCATATTGACGAGGAACCCAGTTATGGAAACTACGTAGATAAATATGAATTGATTAATGAATTGGGAAAGTATGAGGTAGAGCTTGCCCAGGACGGTTTTTTAAAGTTTGGCGCTATACATCATGCAGAGGGCTTCCTTGAGGAGGTTTTTGTAGAAAAGTCAAAATATATAAAGTACTGGGGGATGGATAAGGAAACATTTACTATGGTAATGGAGCAGTTCGGGCTTTATCCAGTTAAAGGACTTAACTTTATTGATGAGTATCCTATGCAAACAGAGGTACTTAGCCTCCACTGTGAAAACTGTTTGGCAACAGGGGAGTTGTTAAGGATTTTTGATAATTTATATAAAATAGAAAAATAAAAAGGGCTGGGAAAAATGGAATACGACGCTTAGGCGCCTGTTTTAAAAAATTAATTATTTTAAACATTAATGTTTAAAAGCAGAGAGAAAATCATCGATGTTATTTTCCTGGGGATACTCGGGTTGTTTATTATTTTTATTTTCTTTCAGCATTTTGCTAATTATGCTGTTATTCGATTCACCAATTGGTTAGCTATTATCAGCGTGGTTTGGCTGGTGATTTATCGCGTATGGTTTGGCTGGAAATATAAATTTTTACTGCTTGCAATCCTTTTTCTCGGTTCGTTCGAGTTGTTTAATTTTAGTACTACTTTATCTTACTTAGGTATCCGCGGTGTAACTAATATTTGGATAAGCCCGTTATTGTTGTTGATATTTATTTTATACGTTATTCTTCGCTCCGATCTTATTATTGATCTGATACATTATATAAAGGCTAATAGTCCTGAAAATGAGAAGAAGATGAAGGATTTCTATTACAATAAGTTTAAAACCATGACTGTCGCAGAGTTTGAGGAAGCGCTAAAATGTTTTGACGAATACCCGGCGGAAGCGCAGGTATCTTTAATGAAATTAAAAACAGAGCGGGGTTTATAGAAACGAACAAAAAACCGGATTAGAAGCCCCAGCCCTCAGTTTGTTTATTTTATCAACGTAATCCTTAAATCCTAAAAATCATGGTTCAAACAAAAGGGCGGAAAACGAGATTTGAATCTACAGTTATCAGTTTTTTGAAAAAGATGTGATTGATTGTAAAGTATAAGAAAAATGATTTCTAAAGCTAAAAAAACGATTTTAATAAACCTGGTTATCCCGGCGCTCACTATTTGTATTAATATTTTGGAAATTGTAAAGGTAAATGGGGCGCGGGTATTGGGATTAAGTTTTAGGTTGTGGGCTTACGATACCGGCATTTTGTTTTTTCTTGTAGTGCTACAGGTCGTTATCCTGATTGTGAGTATATTCCGATATAACCATTGGAAAGGCAGGTTGATCGTTTTGCTTATATCGCTCACCTGGATTTTGGTTTTAGTTTTTATGCCGGCAATTTATTTATTTGATTGAGTTAAACCGTTTTCAGCTATATACTTTGTTAGGTGTTGGTTGCTGTTAATCTAATATTTAATAAGTAAAAAAAGAGCGGAAAACGGGATTCGTACCCGTGGCCTTCAGTTTGGGAAACAAATGCTTTAATTATAAAATGTTTCTACATTCTTTTTAGAATTGTAAGCACATCATTAAATGGGACTATTAAATCTTTTTAGACGGAAATCTGAAGAAAGTTTGTATTTAAAAGCAGAACAAGAGTTAAGCAGCATATTAAATATTGGAATCTTATTTGAAGACAATAAAAAGCTGTTAAAATGGAGCGTCCCGATAAGCGAGCTAGCAAAACTGGTTGAAGTTAATGAAAAGAGATTCGCAGACCGAACGGTTTATAACTGGGGAGAACATACAATTCTTGGAGGATTAAAACTTGAGCTAATTACCGTCTATTGGAACCATAGAGCCGATAGTATTGATAAAAAGTTTAATTCTATTGAATTCCTGGCAATTGGCGACGATAGTGCCGGAAATCACTTAAGATTAATAGGGACGCACCTTGAAAATAAATTTGGACCGGGTAAACACGTGGAGGGAGAACCGGATGGATATTTTGAGTGGCATATAAATGAAGTAGGGATAAGCTTATATTTTATGCAGCAGGTCGCCAATAAACTTCAATTTAAAATAGAAAAGATATAGCAGATAAAAAGAGCGGAAAACGGGATTCGAACCCGCATTTTATTCCCTGCAATTTGAACAGATGTAAAAAGATAAGGGCAATAGTGTAAACGAAATAAGCATTACTAAAAAAAGATAGTAATAGGCTTTTTTATATGCCGACCAAAATATTCTGTAGACTAAATAGGTATATAATGAAGATAAAACAAGTAAAATAGTAAAAGGAATAAAAAGAAACAGGATATAATAAGTCATGTAGTATCCTGAAAATGCGCCCATTCCATGTTTCAGGAGAGTTGCTACTGTTAGTAAATTAGCACCGATACATATAGATTCAAGTGCGATTCCAATTCCAAATACAATTTGTAGTAAACCAACCCATATGTTTACCTTCAAATCTCTTATAAAATCAAATATTTTTAAAAAGGTTTTCAAAAGAGCGGAAAACGGGATTCGAACCCGCGGCCTTCAGTTTGGGAAACTGATGCTCTACCGACTGAGCTATTTCCGCTTTTAGTTTTATGGAGCTAATATAAAAAGAAAACGAATAGGTAAAATTATTAGTTTTAATTATTGGCTTGCGTACGATCCGCGTATCCATATTTCGCCAGGTTTAGGCTTTCTGGGAGGATCAGTTGTAATGATATTTATAAACCGGATATCTGAAACGAACTCTGTATCAATTTTAACTGACTTAATTTTGTTCAGTTCTAAATAAATTTCATTTATAGGATAGGCCAGTACGCTGTCGACATATACGGGTAATCTATTGTCGTTCATTCCTATTTTGTAAACAGTAAGAACTGAATCTAAAGATGTTAATGGAATAATTTTAGTATCTTTTTTGCAAAGCACAATAACGACGCCTTTTTTTGCCGCATTTCCATATAACTTACGCGCGTAGTTTCCGGAATATACATGAAGTGAATCGATGTCTTTTGGATAAACTATATATTGGCCGTGGATTATCGGTTTATGGCCAGGGAATATCCAGACATAAAGTGGTTCCGCTTTATGCACGGTATCTCTGTCTAAAAACCATGGTAATTTTTGACCGTAAGATTTAATTGCGGCAAATAAAAACAAAGGAATAATTAATAGCTTTTTCATTTAGTACAGATTCGTTATACTTACTGCTGATATCAAAATTAAGTAATATAAGTTGCATGCCGGTAATCCTCCCTGTAAAAAACATCAGTCCCTCATTCGGCAAAGATTGTTTCATCGCTCCAAACGCTACCATTGTCGGCGATGTGGAAATGGGCGATAACTGCTCCGTTTGGTTTAACGCAGTGGTCCGTGGCGATGTGCATTATATAAAAATTGGTAACAAAACCAATATCCAGGATGGCGCGGTGATACATTGCACTTATAATTATGCGCCAACCAATATTGGCAACTGCGTGTCAATAGGCCATAACGCCATCGTACATGGGTGTACCTTGAAAGATAATGTATTAATAGGTATGGGCGCCATCGTGATGGACCATGCTGTTGTGGAGGACTTTGTGATCATCGCAGCGGGTGCAGTGGTTTTGGAGAAAACAATCTGCGAAACCGGCTTTTTATACGCAGGTACGCCGGCAAAAAAAATTAAGCCCATCACACCCGGGCAGCGCGAATTACTGGAACAACTGCCCGACCGGTATATAATGTATGCCGGCTGGTTTACTGAGTAGCAGGTTCCTTTGGTATATTAACCGGCGTTTGTTGCTCCCAGTTGGGTCGCAATGGAATAACATCGGGGTCCACCCAAATATTTTCAGGCTGCAGTCTTTGCCTTACGCTGCCGCTGTCCCATTTACCGTTGTTGTTATCATCGTAAGTTACCCTAACGGTGTATTTGCCGGTAATATAGCTTCGGTACACCAGTGATGTATTTTTATGGATAACATCGCTTCGCAATACCTGCTTTTTATCATTTAACAGCTCAACAATATAACTTTTGGTACTGTCCGGCACTTTTACAATTAGCGTTAATAAACTATAATTATCCGGGTTGTCTAAATTGAGCGGTTTATGCGTTCCTTTATTTTTATCGCCATAAATATCGGTCACTGCGTCGGCGTTAAATATCAAGTTGTAATTGGCGCGCTGTTTCCATTTATAATCGATAAAAAGATTTCGTGGGTTGGCAGTGTCTTTCACCACATTAAAATTACTTACCTCGTTTGAATCCTCTTTTAAGGTAATCAACGATTGCTCAAAATTTTCAATAGGGTAATTGGCAATGGCCATAAATCTCCGGCCGGGTTTCAACTTACCATCACTTAAAACGTTATACTGAAAGGTAAGCGTACGCTGAAAAACTTCTTTCCTGCCTTTATGAAAAGATAAGGTATCGATTGGTTTGCCTTTGTCAAAAAACTCAACCCTCAGCGAGTCAAAATCCATGTTCCGCATAAATAGCGTGGTCGTGTCCTTTGTTTTGCTGATGTCAACTATTTTATATTGATCGAAGTTTGGAGGATAAAT